>Ga0182037_10000598_pt1 | contig 17666 bp, 13 predicted proteins | sample sta12Cox44000082_FD_125974 | JGI IMG/M metagenome (GOLD analysis project Ga0182037, IMG submission 125974) | Lab enrichment of tropical soil microbial communities from Luquillo Experimental Forest, Puerto Rico - statoxic.12C.oxic.44.000.082 | ecosystem: Environmental > Terrestrial > Soil >... | reverse complement strand
TTTGTCCAAGGCAATCGAAAAAACTTACGACGGCATCATCATCGGCGCCGGGCATCACGGACTGATCCTCGGCAGCTATCTGGCGCGCGCAGGCCTCGACATCCTGCTGGTCGATCGTCGGCTGACCTATGGCGGCGGATTGTGCACGCGCGAGGTCACGCTGCCGGGCTTCTACCACAACCTGCATTCGATCAATCATTTCCACATCAGCGAAGCGCCCTGGTTCAAGGACCTCGACCTGGACGAACGCGTCACTTACGTCACGCCTCGTTATGAGTTCGGTCAGTCCCATCACGATGGATCCGCGCTCGTCCTGGGCCGCGATCTCGAGGAGTCGGTCGCCAACATTGCCCGTTTCTCAAAAAAAGATGCGGCGACTTTCCGCGAATGGAACCGCAAAGCTGAAAAGATCACCGCGCAGATTTTCTTACCGGAACGCTATGCCGAGCCTTTGTCGAAAGCGGAGCGCGAATCGTTGTTGTCGCGCACGGCGTTAGGACGCGAGTTTATCGAAGTCTCAAACCGCCAGCCGCTCGATGTCGTGCGCGAATTGTTCGAGAACGAACATGTCCGCCTGCTGTTCCTGTTCAAGGTCTCACTGTTCGGCACCTGGCTGGTGGATACGCTTTCAAAGACTTCTCCCATGGGCTCGGTCATTCGCGCCTTCGACCTGGAGAGCGGCTACCAGCTCTGTCAGGGCGGTTCCTTCAACCTGGCGCGCGGATTGATGGAGACTTTCATCGGCGCCGGCGGCTCTTTCCAGCCGCAGGTCAATATCAGCCGCATCGTCGTCGAGAATGGCGGGGCTACCGGCATCGAGCTGGCCGACGGCCGCACCGTGCGGGCGAAACAGTTTGTCGCCTCGACGCTCGATGTGCATCAGACGTTCGAGAACCTGATCGGGCGCGAGCAACTGCCTGCCGCGTTTCTCAACAAGCTCGACGCTTTCCAGTACACGGCCTGGAGCCTGTTTGGCCTGCATCTCGCGCTTGACGAAAGTCCAAGGTTTGCGGCCGAAAAATTCGACCCCAACATCAACCGCACGCTCAAATGGAGCATCGGCGCAGAGACGATGGAGGATCTCTTCTCGGCCCATCAGGACGTCCAGGCCGGCCGCGTTCCCAAGCTTGTGCAATTTGGGTCCGGGCCGTTGAGTCTACTGGATCCGACGCAGGCGCCTCCGGGCAAGCACACGACCTACTGCTGGCACGTGATGCCGCTCAACCCCGACCTCGGCGGTCAATCTTACGAGTCCTTCAAGGAAGATTTTTCCGACAAGATCGTCGAATGTTTTGCACGCTATTGCCCGAACATGACCAGCAAAAATATTCTCGGGCGATACGTCTACACCGGCCGCGAATATGTTCAGGAAATGATCAATATGCGTGGCGGCGACATCTTCATGGGCGCCTTCAATGCGGAACAGGTGATGTACAATCACTTCGGCTATCGCTCGCCGATTCCCAACTTGTACAACGCGGGCTCCGCCGGCCACCCGGGCGGCGCGATTTCCGGCGGCGCGGGCTACATCAGCGCCGACGTGATCGCGCGTGACCTTGGTGTCAAGCCATGGTGGACGCCGTGGGATGCCCGCGCATCGCTTGAGTCTCTGCCTCGATTGGAGCGAGGTGCAGCATGATTCGGGGTTCGCGTCCTCGCCATGCCTGATCCAGACAACATCGTCTTTCCCGGCCTCAAGGATCGCGTCGTCATCGTAACCGGCGCCGGCCAGGGCATTGGCCGCGTTCTGGCAAAATCGTTTGCCTCGGCCGGTGCGCGCGCCGTCATCGCCGAGCTCAATGAAAAGAGGGCCGCCGCGGTTTCCGAGGAGATCCTGAAAGCCGGCGGCCAGGCGCTTGCGGTCACGACCGACGTCGCCGACCCCGCTTCGATCGAACAGATGATTGAGGTGGTTGAAGACGAGTACGACCGCATCGATGTCCTGATCAACAATGCGGGCATCTTCTCAACCCTGGAGGTGCGTCCTTTCGATCAAATTCCGTTGGACGAGTGGGAACGCGTCCTTCGTGTCAATCTGACCGGGCCATTTCTTTGTGCCCGCGCGGTTCTTCCAGCAATGCGGCGGGCGAAATGGGGGCGCATCATCAATGTCGGGTCGGGCGCCGTGCGCCTCGGCCGACCAAATTATCTGCACTACATAGCCTGTAAGGCAGCGTTGGCCGGAATGAGCCTGTCCATGGCCCGCGAACTCGGCGCCGATGGCATCACCGTGAACGCGATATTGCCGGGCGCGACATTCACCGAGATCGAGCGCAAGACCGTGACGCCGGCACAGAAGGAGCGCATTATCGCGATGCAATGCATCCCGCGCGCTGAGGTTCCGGAGGATCTTGTGGGAGCCGTGCTGTTCCTGGCCTCCGAGGCGTCTGCCTTCGTCACCGGCCAAAGCATCAATCTGGATGGCGGTGTGACCGGATCATGAGTGCAACTCCTACTGTTGCTGTCGTCGCGCCCGGCAATATGGGCGCCGGCGTCGGGCGCCGGCTCGCTGAAAACAAGGTAACGGTGCTGACCTCGCTTGCCGGCCGAAGCGAACAAAGTGCAAAGCGCGCGCGTGAGGCCGGCATGCAGCCGGTCGAGGAGCGCGCGCTGGCAGAAGCCGATTTTCTGCTATCGATCATTCCGCCCGGTGATGCGCTTGGTCTCGCCAAACGCCTTGCGCCCATACTGACCGCAGCCAATACAAAGCCCGTATACGTCGATTGTAATGCGGTGAGCCCGCCGACCGTGCTGAAAATCGCAGACGAGATCGCCGCAACCGGTTGCCCGTTTGTCGGCGCGGGCATCATTGGTCCGCCGCCGAAACCGGGATCGACGAACACAAAAATCTATGCGTCCGGTCCCGCCGCCAGGGTCGTTGCCAGGCTGAACGATTACGGGTTGATCGTGCGCGTGCTCGATGGGCCGGTGACTGCGGCCTCGGCACTGAAGATGTCGTACGCCGGCATCACTAAAGGCTTTACCGCACTGGGAACGGCCATGATGCTTGCCGCGACCCGGGGCGGTTCAGCCGACGCTCTCAGGGCGGAGCTTGCCGAGAGTCGGCCTGATCTGTTGCGCTACCTTTCGAACCAGGTTCCGTCGATGTATTCCAAGGCCTATCGCTGGGTGGCCGAACTTGACGAAATCGCCTCCTTTGTCGGGGATGAGCGTGCCGAGCATGAAATGCTCGCTGCGGCTGCTCGACTCTACGAGCGCATCGCCGACGATTTTGAAAAGGATAAGAACGAAATCGGCGCGCTCGACCGGTTTCTCAACAAATCATGACGGCCGATAGTCCGATCCTTGTTGATGAGCGAGCCGGTTATCAGGTCATCACCCTGAACCGGCCTGACAAGCTCAACGCCTTCAACGAGGCGATGCATCTCGCTCTGCGAAAGGCGATAGACGGCGCCGAAGCCGATGAAACTTGTCGTGCCCTGCTGATAACCGGCGCGGGCCGTGGCTTCTGTACCGGCCAGGATTTGAGCGATCGGCTCGCCAAGCCGGGTGAAACCGTCGTGCTCGGTGGCGCCCAGGAAGCCTATTACAATCCCCTGGTCCGCCGCCTGCGGAGCCTCCCCTTTCCTGTTGTCGCGGCCGTAAACGGTGTTGCCGCCGGTGCCGGTTGCAACATCGCACTGGCCTGCGACATCGTTATCGCCAGTCTAAAGGCGAAATTCATCCAGTCGTTTGCGCGCGTCGGGCTGATCCCGGACTCTGGCGGCACCTGGTTTCTGCCGCGCCTTGTCGGAGACGCGCGAGCGCGCGGGCTGGCCTTGCTGGCGCAGGATTTGCCGGCCGACAAGGCGGCGAACTGGGGTCTGATCTGGCGCGCGGTCGAAGACGAAGTTCTGATGTACGAAGCAACAAGAATCTGTGAGCACTTCGCGATGGCGCCGACGCAAGGTCTGGCGTTGATAAAACAGGCCCTGAATGCATCCGCCATGAACTCGCTCGATGCGCAGCTTGATCTCGAGCGCGACCTTCAGCGGGCGGCCAGCATGACCCCCGACTATATCGAAGGCGTGCGTGCGTTCATGGAAAAGCGCAAGGCGAATTTTTCCGGACGCAAAAAATGAGTGGGCCAAGAACCAATGGACCATTGCGTGTAGGCATCGCCGGTCTTGGCGCTGTCGGTCTCGAAGTCGCAAAACGCCTGATCGCCGGAGTGCCGGGCCTCGAGCTGACCGCGGTCGCGGTTCGCGACGCCGAGAAAGCCCGCCGTGGACTGCCCCAGGTCGGCGAGAGCATTCCGGTCCGCAAGATGACGGAACTCGCAAATGACTGCGATGTCGTCGTCGAATGTCTGCCGCCGGCGCTGTTTCGCGAGGTCGCCCTGTCGGCGATCGACAAAGGCCGCATCTTCATGCCGCTCTCGGTCGCGCAACTACTGGAGAACGGCGACCTGATCGAACGTGCCAGACAAAAGGGTGCACGCATTCTGGTGCCCACGGGCGCGCTGATCGGCCTGGACGCCGTCCGCGCCGCAGCCGAAGGCACCATTCACTCGGTCAAGATGGTGACACGCAAGCCGCCAGTGGGCCTCGAGGGCGCACCATTTCTCCGCGAAAGAGGGATTTCCGTGAGTGGCTTGAAAGAGCCGCTGAAAGTTTTCGACGGCAGTGCGCGAGAGGGAGCGCGCGGATTTCCCGCCAACGTCAACGTGGCGGCGGCCTTGAGTCTCGCGGGCATTGGGCCGGACCGGACTCAACTCGAGATCTGGGCCGACCCGAACGTGACCAGAAACACCCACACGATTTCGGTCGATGCAGACACGGCGCGATTCACAATGACGATCGAAAACATCCCCTCGGAAAATCCGCGTACCGGCAAAAGCGTGGCGCCCTCGACCGTCGCCGCGTTGCGCGCACTCGTATCCGAGCTGAAAGTCGGAACCTGACGCAATCAAATGCGCAGAAAAACCTTGTTGCGGTACAGATAGCCCGCGAGCGCGATAGCCAGCGCGAGCCCCAGCAAATGGGCAACAAAGACGCCCATGCCCGGGGTGACGCTTTGATCGAACCAGGCTTTCACATCACCACCCACGAAGCGCAAGGCGAAGGGTTCGAAGCCTGTGATGCCGTTGATGAAATAGATCAGGATGGCATTGGCGCCGATCCACACGAAGATGGTGGCCCATACCTTCCATCCCCAGACATCAATGGCCTGATGCATGGCGCCGAGCAGGATCGCGCTGTAACCGCCGGCGACCAGCACAAATGACGAGGTCCAGATATCCTTTACGATCGGAAATTGCAGGCTCCAGAGATAACCGACAGCGACCATCGCCACGCCGCCTCCGATCAACCAGAGCGACTTCTGCGTCGCGGTGAGGCGATCGTTCTTGATCAGCAAGCCTGCCAGCACGCCGAGCAGGCAGGTTCCAATTGCCGGGAGCGTGCTCAGCAGACCTTCCGGATCGCGAGTCTGGTCCCACAATCGTCCAGGCAGAAAATTTGCATCGATCCAATTGGCGAGGTTTGCATCCGGATCGAACGAGCCCGCGCCTACACCCGGTACCGGTATGAAAGTCATGAGGGCCCAGTAGCCGCCGAGAAGCGCGACCAGCGCGGTTGTCAACCCCCGCCAATCGAGATTCAAAAACAGAATTGAAGCGAACAAATAACAGATGGCGATCCGTTGCAGAACACCGACAAAGCGCATATCGCTCCAGGGCTGGCTGAAGCCGCCGTAAAAAACCAATCCCAACGCGTAAAGTAGAAGCGCTCGACGCAGGACGTGCACGTGCGTCCGTACCATTCCTTTGCGTTCGACAAGCCGAGGCAAGGCCAACACGATCGATACACCGGTGACAAAAATAAAAAGCGGAAAGATCAGATCGTAGAAACGGAACCCCGCCCACTCCGCATGACTCATCTGCGCGCCGAGGAAACTGCCCACCGTGTTGAGCGCAGGGCCCTTGCTGCGCAACATCCGGTCGAGCGTCCAGATCGCTCCGTCGGCGCCGATGATCCAGAAAATGCTGAAGCCGCGCAGTGCGTCGACCGATACGATACGGCGAGTTTGCAGGGCAAACAGCACATCTACGTGGCGCATCGGGAGCCGGTGGCTGGCATCGTCCGAGGAAAACGGACCGAATCGAAAAAGGTTTCGATAAAGATCCGCGTATACTCCGGTATTATCCGGCGACAATGATTCTATGAAATGAACTTATCGTGACGGCGCGGGCCGAACGGGCGCCGCGCCGACACGATATTAAGATGCGATCAAGATCCTAGTGGACTGCCGCCACCACCGGCGCGTCGCAGCGGCCAACAGGCTCCTGGACACGGAAATAGTTCCGCCCAACAAAGGAGCGATCATAGTGATCCCACGAGGTCTTATGATCGAGAGCCTGAATACCGGCAAGCGTTACCGCAAACACAGAGCTTTCCATGTCGCGCTGTTGTGCGTTGAGATTTTGCGGCAATCGTGAACTTGCATAGTCCACGTAATAGACTTTACGCACACAGGAAAAATTGCTGACCGCATCGAGCGCCGCCTTTGCGGTCATCAGATGATCGGCATGGTCTTCCGGATTGATACGTTTATCGGTTTCCGCGACATTGACCTGAATGAGCCTAGCCCGGCCGCGCTCGTAGACAATGATCGCACGCAGCGTGGCGACCAGGTCGTCCCACCCGTAATAGGTAGCCGAACCGTCGACCGCGCGCAGAATATCATTCTCGCCGCTCGCCAGTCGCTTCAGCGATTGAAAGCCGGTCGCGGGATAACCCGCACCGGACGCATTCCCATCGGGAACACGAAGGAAATATCCCACGGTGTTGCGATAGCTGACGCGATACACCGAGTGCCCATTGAACATCATCGGCGCAGCAACAGGCTCGCCGGGTGTCGCGTCCGCGTCCGCCATGAACCGGATAGCGGCCTCCGCGCCATTTTCGCGCGCCAGATAAAACGGATGCTTGCGGCCGGCCAGACCGGTGCCGAGCCCGGCATCGCCGGCAGTCACATGCACGAATACGGTTTTGGCCGCTCCGCCGATGACATCCTGAAAGGCGGACGGATTCATGAACAACTGCCAGTCGTCCTCGTGCGCGGCAAAATAGAACGACACCTTGCTCGGCCGCTTGGCCTCGTCAGCCAGCGTCGGGGCGGCCGCCACCATGGCTCCGGCCAAGCAAACGGCTGCAATGACTCTCATTGTTTTTGACATCCTCATCCCCCAGCACAGGTCGCGGTTTTTTTGCCAGATAGGATAGGAAAGTGGCGTTTGCAATGAAAGGACAGGAATTCCGCTGCCTTAACGGCTCCTGAACCTGGCCGTTTGACAATCCAAGTGCCCGGTTTATCGTTTGTGTACAAATAATTAGCTCCCCGCATGAGGCTTCCGCCGCATGAAACCCGCGCCCTTCGTTCACCATGTGCCGAAGACGCTCGATGAGGCGCTACAGACGCTGGCCGAGGTGGCACCGAAAGATGGCCGTGTTCTGGCGGGCGGCCAGAGCCTCGTTCCCATCATGGCGTTTCGTCTCGCGAAGCCGGCCCATCTCGTGGATATCAACGGCGTCACCGGATTAGACAAGCTTGCGAGCGACGGGAAAACGCTCTCGATCGGCGCCTGCGTGCGCCACGCCGCGTTCCACAAGGCCGTGGTCGCCAATCCGCTCGGGCAACTTCTCGCGGTCGTTGCGCGTCATATCGCGCACTATCCGATCCGCACGCGCGGCACGTTCTGCGGAAGTCTCGCGCACGCCGATCCCTCATCGGAATGGTGCCTGGTCGCGGCGACGCTCGACGCCACACTCGTCGCACGAAGCGTGCGCGGCGCCCGCACCATCGCGGCAAGTGTTTTTTTTGCCGGCATCATGGCCACGACCCTGGCGGAAGACGAGTTACTCGCCGAGGCATGTTTGCCCCTGCTCTCAAATGACACCAGGTTTGGATTCAACGAATTCAGTCGTCGCGCCGGCGATTTCGCCATGGCGGCATCGCTCGCGACTTATCGTGTGCAAGACGGCAAGATTCGCGACGCGCGCGTCGGCGTCGGCGGCGCCGAGTCTTTCCCGCGGCGCATTCCGGAAGCGGAAGCGGCGCTGAACGGCAACGCTGCGACCGATGCCGCGTTTCGGGCTGCAGCGGACGCTGCCGCCAAGGCCATCGATCCGCTCGAGGATCATCAGACCAACGCCGATTATCGCCGCGACCTCGTGCGCGCTGTCGTACGACGTGCTTTGGAGCAGAGCGTCTCGTGAGCGCGCACGGCACCCGCGGCTCCGGAATGACCTGGGTCGGACGCGCCATCCGTCGCCTCGAAGACCCCGCGCTCATCACCGGTCAGGGCCGATTCACGGCAGACCTTCCCGCCACACGCTGGGTGCGCTTCGTGCGTAGCCCCGTTGCCGCGGGGAAACTGGCGAACGTCCGCGTTCCGACCGGAGCAATGGTCATAACGGCGGCTGACCTCGACGGCGTGAAGAAGATCATGCCGATGCTGCACAAGTTTTCGTACAAGCCCGTCGGTCAGGCGCCACTTGCCGACGGCGTCGTCCGCTTTACCGGTGAGCTTGTTGCTGCAGTCGTCGCGCCGACGGCAGCAGAAGCAGAAGATATTGCGGAGCGCGTCGAGATATCAATCGATGAGACGGCGGCCGTCAGTGACGCTCGTGCAGCGCTCAAACCGGGCGCTCCGCAGATCCACCCCGAAGCACCTGGCAACGTCATTCTCGAAGGTAGGGTGAAAACGCCGGATTTCGACGCTGCATGGGGTGCCGCGGACAAGATCGTCACGATGGAGGCACGCTCGCGTCGTCAGAACGCGACACCGATGGAGGCTCGCGGCGCCCATGCCGCTTATGATCTGGCAACCGGTCGGGTCACTCTTACCTGCACGACGCAGATGCCGCATCTGACACGCACGGCAATTTCCGACGTGCTCCGTTTCCCTGAATCCGACCTGCGCGTGATCGCGCCCGATGTCGGTGGCGGTTTCGGACAGAAGATGTCGCTTGCGGGAGAGTATGTCGTTCTCGTGTGGTTGGCGCGAAAGTTGAAGAGCTCGGTGAGCTGGATCGAGGATCGTCGCGAGAATCTCATCGCCGGGTTTCACTCGCGCGACCAGTACATCACGCTCGAAGGCGCTTTCGACAAAACCGGGCGGTTGCTCGCGCTGAAAGCCGACATTGTCGCGAACATCGGGGCATATTCCTGCTTTCCGACCACCTGCGGCGTCGAACCGTTGATGGCGATGGCCGAAATGCCGGGGCCTTACGACGTTCAGCAGTACCAGTGTTTGGCGCGCGGCGTTGCGACCAACACCTGCACAATGGCGCCATACCGTGGTGTCTCACGCCCGGTGATCACATTCACGATCGAGCGGCTGATGGAGAAGGCCGCGCGGGCGTTCGGTATCGATCCCGTCGACATCAGACGTCTGAACCTGATCGACAGATTTCCCTACAAATCGGCGACGGGCCTGGAATATGACGAGGGTACTTACAAAGAGACGCTTGAAATGGCCGTCAGCGCGATCGACGTGCCCGCCTTCCGCAAGCGTCAGAGCGATGCCCGCGCCAAAGGTCGCTACCTCGGCATCGGCTTTGCAACTTTTTCCGAGCGCACCGGCTACGGCAGCCGCGCTTTCGCTGCGCGTGGGATGGAAATCACGCCCGGTTGGGAGACTGTCGTTGTTTCCGTCGATCCCTCCGGCTTCGTCGAAGCTCGCATAGGTTCATCGCCACACGGCCAGGGCCTGCGCACGACGCTCGCTCAGATCATCGCAGATGAGCTTGGAATCGTGCCCGCCATGATCAAGGTGGTGCATGGCGACACCGATCGCGCGCCCTACGGCTGGGGCACTTTTGCCAGTCGATCTTTGGTGATTTCCGGAGGGGCCACTCTGATCGCCTCACGGAAAGTCCGCGCCAAGCTGCTCAAGATTGCGAGCCACCTGCTTGAAGCCGCATCTGACGACATCGTGCTTGCCGATGGAGTGGCGAAAGTCGCGGGAACAGACCGGACCATTCCGATCGCAAGGCTCGCCCGCGAGACCTATACACAGACGCATCGTTTCAAGGGCGAGATCGAGCCGGGCATCTCCGAGACCGGTCACTACGACCCTCCGGGCACTTTTTCCAACGCCTGCCACGTCGCGATCGTAGACGTCGACGTGGAAACCGGCCACGTGAAGGTCGAGAAGTTCCTGGTAGCGGAAGATGCAGGCCGGATCATCAACCCCATGATCGCGGACGGTCAGGTACACGGCGGCATCGCGCAGGGAATCGGCAACGCGTTGCTCGAGGAAATCATCTATGACGAAAACGGCGGTATTCTTACCGCGACGCTCGCCGACTATCTGCCGCCGACGGTGCGCGAAATTCCCGAAATCGAACTTCACCACATTGAGACACCGAGCGTGAATTCGATCACCAGAGCGAAGGGATTGGGAGAAGGCGGCACGATTGGCGCGCCGGCAGCGGTGATCAACGCGATCAATGACGCGCTTTCGCCGTTCCGAGTGGAAATCAACGAAATGCCGGCGACCCCCCAGCGCATACGCGCCGCTTTGCGCAAAGCCGAGAAAGTCGCATGAGCAAGAAAACCGCGATTAGGGTTAATATCAACGGCCGCGATCACGCGATCGCCGTCGAACCGCGGCGTACGCTGGCCGATGCCATCCGTGAAGATTGCGGACAGACGGGAACTCATATCGGTTGCGAGCATGGTGTCTGCGGCGCCTGCACGGTCATTGTCGATGGCGAACCAATGCGCTCCTGCCTGATGTTCGCCGTGCAGGCCGACGGCAGGAAGATCCGAACCGTCGAAGGCCTGGCTGACGGCGACAAGCTGCATCCGATGCAACAGGCCTTCATGGATCATCACGCGCTGCAATGCGGTTTCTGTACGCCCGGGTTCCTGATGCTGGCGGTCGGGGTTCTCGAGCGAGACCCGGATATCAGCGACGAAGACCTCCTCGACGTGCTCTCCTCGAATCTGTGCCGTTGCACCGGCTATCAGAACATCATCAAGGCGGTGCGTGCGGCGGCGATTGAGATGCGAAAAGGATGAGCGGCCTCGCTCATGTCCGATAAACGGAAATTCATTGGTCGTTCGGTGTCGCGTCTGGAAGACCGGCCACTGCTGTTGGGTCTCGGCCGGTATGCCGCCGATATTTCATTCCCGGGCCAATTGCACATGCGCATCGTCCGCTCGGACGTCGCGCATGGGACAATCAGTTCAATCGACGCCAAAGCCGCGCGAGCGCTACCCGGCGTCCACGCCGTGTGGACGCATAAAGACGTCGCCGATATCCCGCACATTCCGTTTCGGCTGACCGGCCTCAAACCGCTGGAGCCCTATCAGCAGCCGATCCTGGCAAAGGATGTCGTGCGCTACGTTGGTGAGCCGGTCGCCGCTGTTTTTGCCGACGACCCCTATCTTGCCGAAGACGCCGCGGACCAGGTGGCGCTTTCGATCAAGGCCTTTCCCGCGACCATGTCGGCAAGCGAGCCGCCGGGCCAGTACGAGCAAGGCCTGACGACAGAACCTGGAGTCGTGCAGAAATCATACGGTGATGTCGACACAGCATTGCGCAACGCGCCCGCGACCGTGTCACTTTCACTTTCAATCGGGCGCCACTCCGGTGTCCCAATTGAGACACGGGGCGCCGTCGCCCGATATGACGAGTCACGCGACGTGCTCGAATTGCATGGGGCCGCAAAGGTGCCGCATTGGAATCGCGACACGATCGCGAGGTTGTTGAAACGGGCACCGGAGTCGGTTCAGCTTTATGAGGGTCACGTCGGCGGTGGATTCGGCATTCGCGGTGAACTCTACCCCGAAGATCTTCTGGTCTGCGCCGCCGCGCTGAAGTTTCGACGCCCGATCAAATGGATTGAGGATCGTCGCGAACATCTGACCGCGGCCAATCATTCGCGCGAACAAAGCCACCGCATCCGTGCCGCCATTGACGCGCAGGGTCGCATTCTTGGCATCGAAGACGAATTCTTCCACGACAACGGCGCCTATATGCGCACGCACGCGGCGACGGTTCCCGACCTTGCCGCGGCGATGCTGCCTGGCCCGTATCGGGTGCCGGCTTATCGCGCGATCGGACACATTCGCCTGACCAACAAGACGCCCTGTGGCACCTATCGCGCGCCCGGTCGATACGAATCCACCTTCGTGCGTGAGCGTCTGCTGGATGCAATAGCTGCGGAAGTTGGAATCGACCGCGTCGAAGTTCGCAGACGCAACCTGATCGGGAAAAACGCGATGCCTTATGCGCTCGGCCTCGACACGCTCGGTACGAAAATCGTCTACGATTCCGGTGACTATGCGCTTCTGCTCGACAAGGCGCTAAAAGCCGCGCGTTGGGACGAGCTTCAGGAGCAGCATCGTGAGCGGCGCAAGAGCGGCGAGAAGGTCGGTGCCGGCGTCGCCATGTTCGTCGAGAAAAGCGGGCTCGGCCCGTTCGACACGGTTCGGATCGAAGTGATGCCCGACGGCACGCTCGAGGTGGTGACCGGCGTTGCCTCGATTGGTCAGGGCGTGGAGACTGTCATCGCGCAAATCTGCGCCGACACCTTCGGCGTCGATTACACGACCATCCGGGTGATCCATGGCCAGACAGACAGAATCGCGCGCGGCATGGGCGCGTTCGCCTCACGCGTGACGGTGATGTGCGGTGAGGCCTCGCGACTGGCTGCGGTCGGACTGCGCGCTCGCGCGCTGAGCGCCGCCGCGGAACTGATGCAGACACGGGCGGAAACGTTGGACATCGTCAATGGGGTCATCGTGCGCGCCGACGCGGCGGGCCCGTCGATGCGGCTGGCCGATCTCGCGCGCACTTTGCCCGGCGGCCTGAGCGCCGAGGCAACGTTCGAGTCGACCCACATGGTCTATCCTTATGGAGTGCACGTCGCAGCCGTGCGTCTGGATCCCGAAACCGGCAGCGTCGATATAGAACGCTATGTGATCGCGTATGACGTCGGAAAAGCTGTGAATCCGAAGCTGGTCGAGGGCCAGATTGCCGGCGGCCTGGCGCAAGGTATCGGCGGCGCGCTCCTGGAGGAGTTCCGATACGACGCGTCGGGCGATCCCCTTTCGGTAACATTCGCCGACTATCTGATGCCGACGGCACGCGAGGTACCGGAGGTCTCGGTTCTGGTGTCCGAAGATGCGCCGAGCCCGCTCAATCCGCTGGGCCTGAAAGGCGCGGGTGAAGGCGGCGCGAATCCCGTTGGCGCGGTCATTGCCTCGGCAATCGATGATGCCCTGCAATCGCCGGGCGCCGTCACGCAGCTGCCGATTACGCCGCAGCGGCTCAAAGCGACCCTGCGAGATTTGCCAGAGAAAATTTAGTCATCCGGCAGCAACCCAAAACAAGACGCCATTGACAATGGCGGACCAACCGACAACCCTTGCAAGATAAGGCGCAATCAAGCGCATCAAGCGTCACGCGCTCGCCGCGTAGCGCGAAATTCATCCGGGGAGGTTCTTATGTCCTTTAAGCGAGTTCCCGAACTACTATCGGGCGTTTTGATCGCCGCTGCTTTCGCGATCTCGTCAAACGCTGCGCTCGCGCAGAACCGTCAATTTTCATTTGCCTACGATCAACCCAAGAGCAGCGGCTATGGCGTTGGGGCGGAAATGTTCAACAAGAAGCTGACGGAGCTAAGCAAGGGCACGCTTTCAATTAATCAGTATCCCAGTGCACAGCTCGGTACCGAAGCGCAGACGATGCAGAAGGTTCAAACCGGCGACATCGACTTTGTCCTGCTGTCGACCGCCAACGCATCGACTGCCCAACCTGAGTCTGGTGTGTTCTCGATCCACTTCATTTTCCGCGATGAAGCACACGCCATTAAAGTACTCGGCGACCCCGTCGTGATTGCCGCAATGAAAGAGTTATATGCCGCCAAGATCAAAGGCGCACACATGCTCGGCCTCGGCAGTCAGGGTTTGCGGCATGTCTACGGCAAGAAACCGGTTCAGAAGGTCGCTGATCTCAAGGGAGTCAAGATGCGGGTGCAGGCGACGGTGACAGAGGACATGTTGTTCCCCGCCTACGGCGCGCAAGTCGTTCATATGCCCTTCGGTGAAGTGTACACCTCACTCCAAACCGGCGTCGTCGACATGGCCGAGAATGGCATAAACAACTATCTCATCAATAAGCACTACGAGCCCGCACCCGTGTTGTCTCTCACCGAACACGAAGCCAACAATGCCGCGCTGTTCGTGAGCGATAAGGTCTGGAGCAGCCTGACCGACGAGCAAAAACAATGGGTCCAGGCGGCGGCTGACGAGGTCAGTCGCAACGAGCCAACCGTCGCTTTCAAGCTTGAGCACGAAGCGCTCGGCAAACTCGAGAAAATGGGCGTCAAGGTCGTGAAGGATGTCGACAAGAGCGGCTTTCAGCAAATCAGCAAGCCTATCCAGGACAAACTCGCATCAGACCTCGGACCGAATGCGGTGAAGGTCCTCAATCTCGTTCGCAACGTACAATAACGAGAGCGACACGCGGGAGAGCGCCCGGCTCTCCCGCGCCAACCTGCCATTCGGACTCTAGCAATGCGATTTGACGGGCTGGTCTTGCAGGAGCAGCGCCACCTGAAATGGAGGGCGCTCGACCCGCTTGAAAACCTCCTGATGATTCTCTGCGGGATTGCCATCACCGGATTCAGCGTAGTGGTTCTGACGGACGTGATTCTGCGCACGATCGGTCGCCCCTGGTTTCTCGCTCAGGAGGCGACCATGACCTTCTTTCTGTATGGAATTTTCTTCGGAGTCGCCGCCGCGACCCGTCGCAATGATCATCTCTATCTGGCGGTCCTGGCTGAATCGATGTCTGGCGCAAGCCGGCTGTTCTTCGAGATGTTCAACCGTGCGGTCGTGCTGGGAGTGGCACTCTGCATGATTTATTTCGGCTATCTAAACTTTCTCGATGGCTTCAAAAGTCTGCGCATGCCGTCGATGACGCCTCTGGCTAGGCTGTACATCGCTATTCCCATTTGCGGTGTTCTGGTCGCGCTATTTACGATTGAGCAGATGGTGAACGGCTGGCGCCACGGCTTTACCGACCCGAGAGGGGAACCCCATCACGAGAGCATGGGGGGCGAAGTCCTGTGACCACCAATGGCCTTCTCATCGTCCTCATGGGCTTCCTGTTTCTGTTCTTGGGATACATGGGGGTACCGGTTGCGTTCGCGCTGATCGCATCAGTCCTGGTTGTCACGATTTTCACGCCTGTCAGCCAGGCCTCGATGATCGCGCAAATATTTAACGGTATGGACGTCGAAGCGCTGTTGGCGGTGCCGTTCTTTCTGCTGGTTGGAGATCTGATGACGTCGGCAAACGTCACACTTCGCATGATCAAATTATCGCAAACCATGGTTGGCCATTTTCGTGGCGGTCTCGCCCAAGTGGTGACTTTGTTCAGCATGTTTTTCGCCGGCATCTCGGGCTCTTCCGCCGCCGATGTAGCCGTCTTGACTCGCACACTAGCGCCAGAAATGAAACGTGAAGGCTATGACCGTGCCTTCACCGCCGCCTTGATTGCCTCGGCGGCCACGATGGCGAATCTCATTCCACCCAGCATCATGGCGGTGGTTTACGGCGCAACCGGGAACGTATCGATCGGCGGACTTTTCCTGGGCGGAGTTGTGCCGGGTTTGCTCGTGGGCATCGGGCTGATGATCTACAGCCACTTCTTTGGCCCGGTCGGCGTCAAGCGCAAGCGCGCCGACTTTGGCGAATTCTCGACCGCAGTCAAAGAGGCTGCCGTGCCTTTGATGATCCCGATCATCATCATGGGCGGCATTCTCACTGGCCAATTCACACCGACGGAAGCCGGTATCATTGCAGTCGCTTACATCGTGTTCGTGGCCATTCCACTTCTCAATTTTCGTCACTTGCGTCTCATGCCGCGCGACATGGCAATGACGGGCCTTCTCTACTCCATCCCGCTAATTACCATCGGCGCTGCGTCAGCTTTCGGATGGATGCTTGCCTATCTGCGCGGGCCGGCTGTTGTATCCGACTGGATTGCAAACGCCGCTGGCGGCAATCCATTTATGATCATGCTACTGCTGACGCTACTCTTCATTATCGTCGGCGATTTCATCGACGCAGTCCCGGCAATCATTATTTTCATGCCGCTCATCATCGACCTAACCAAAAACGCCGACATCAATCCGGTGCATATGGGTGTCGTGATTATCACCACGCTGGCTTTCGGGCTTATTACGCCGCCGTACGGACTGTGTCTGTTGATGGCATCGAAATTCGTAGGGATAAAATTTTCCAAGGCCATGTTGGCCTCTCTACCGATCTACATCGTGTTCTTCGTGGCGATAACGTTTACAATCTTTTTTCCCGACGTGGTGCTTTGGCTGCCGAAGCACCTGCTGCCAGCCTCGGTCGGGTGCTTCCCCAATCCGAACGGCTCCGGTTATATCTGTCCGTAAACACTGTCATGTCACCGGTCGATAGTACCCTTACCCCGAAGCTCAAGGCGCCTCCCGGCACCTGCGACACGCATATGCACGTGTACGATGGGCGCTATCCAACAGCATCGACCGCGAAATTCGTACCACCAGATGCGCCTGTTTCCGCGTATTTGAAGATGTGTCGTCGGCTCGGCATCGAGCGCACCGTGGTCGTGCAGCCCTCGACCTACGGCAAAGACAACCGCTGCACGCTCAAGGCGGTGGCCGACATCGGTCCGAATGCACGGTGCATTGTCGTTGTCGATGAAGGCGTTTCCGACGCGGAGTTGGACCGGCTGACGAGGCTCGGTGCTCGCGGTATCCGCTTTTTCATGCTCCCGGGTGCTCCGCTGCCCTGGGAGATTCTCGAAACAATGTCGGCGCGAGTGGCGCCGTTCGGCTGGCACGTGCAGCTCCAGCTCGACGGCCGCAACCTTCCGGACCACGAGCGCGTGCTCAAGCGGTTGACCAGCACGCTTGTCGTCGATCACGTCGGGAAATTTCTTGAGCCGATTCCACTCGACCACCCAGGATTTCGCACACTTCTGAATTTGGTCGAGCGCGGCCGAACGTGGATGAAACTGTCGGCCCCCTACGAAGTCTCCAAGGTTGGTCCGCCGCACTACGACGATGTCGGCAAGCTCGCCAAAGTCCTAGGCAGGACCGCGCCAGAGCGAATGTTATGGGCATCCAATTGGCCGCATCCGACGCCGGGCGTGGCAATTCCGGACGATGCCTGGATGCTCGATATGCTGCTGGACTGGGTTCCAGACGAACGCGCGCGCAACAAAGCGCTCGTCGACAATCCCGCCGCGCTTTATGGATTCTGATCAAGGCGCAAAATCCGGTCGATACCCTTTTCCGGTTGCCTCGATCCGCCCGGCAAACGGCAAGCCCACGTGGCCCGGAAATACCAACGCGCCGGTCGAGGCGCAGTAATCCAGCACTTTACGACGGCTGACCTTCGCCTGGGCCGCGTCTGAATTCTTCGGGAAATTCCAGTCCGGATAATGGACCTGCAGCAGATGGTGCCACACGTCGCCAATGAAGGCGGCGCGTTGACCTTTGCTTTCCAGCTTGAAGAACACATGCCCGGGAGAATGGCCCGGCGCGGAATCGATCTCGATAAACTCGTTGAGCCGATGAGGGCCGCCGCTAACCAGATCGGCCTTCTCATGCTCGAGAATGGGAACGACGCATTCGCGGAATGTGCCG
>Ga0182037_10000597_pt1 | contig 17675 bp, 19 predicted proteins | sample sta12Cox44000082_FD_125974 | JGI IMG/M metagenome (GOLD analysis project Ga0182037, IMG submission 125974) | Lab enrichment of tropical soil microbial communities from Luquillo Experimental Forest, Puerto Rico - statoxic.12C.oxic.44.000.082 | ecosystem: Environmental > Terrestrial > Soil >... | reverse complement strand
TGAGTGCCCTTGCGCCGCCGACGTTCCCCGGCGCAAGGTCGTCGACCCCCGAAAGGCTGCTACGGGACCCTAGCTCGTCCGGGCGCAGTTGCAAACCGTCGGTGCGAATCTACTGATAGGGTGTGAAGGCCTCGGCAAGCGGTAGCCCACACAGGCGAGTTCAGCTGCCTCAGCGATGTTGAGCGGCGTTTTGCATTGATCACTCCCTCCCGGCTGACCTACGGGATCCACAGATCGATTGTAACGGTCCCCCTCGGAAAGCCCCGCTTTTTTGGCTGTTTTTACAGGAAATTATCAGCGGCGGACCGCTCCCTTGCCGCAGGAATCCTAGACCGCCGGCGGCGTAGCGAACAAAAAAACAGCGGGCTGACAACCCATGGCGCGCGCTACCCGTCTGCTCGTTGACAAGAGTGCAAAAATCCGGGGCGCATGGCGTGCGTGCGCCGGCCGATGGTTAAGTATGCAACGAACTGGATGTTGTTTGAATAGCATTTATATGTAAAACTGTCAATCAACATCCACCTTGGGTGCACCGGCTCTGTGTTTGTCTCGCACCCGGGGGCGACAAGCAGCTCGAGATGTGTGAATAGCATATCCGGCTGACATCGCCGTCCTAAGGAATTCAATCTAAGCGGCACCCGGTCGCAAGCCGGACAACGTAACCAGATCGTATGGCTCTGTCTTGGGCTGGGAGTCCCAGAACTATGCTCGACGTCCCAATCGACAATTGTCCCGCTTCTGGCAACGCGTGATAACGCAGAATCGACTTGACAAGTGCCCTACATTATCGGTGTCGATGGCTAAACTTGCAGCCGAACGGCGTTGCTCGCTGCGGCGCGGGCGACGGCTTCGGCATAAACCCTGGGAGGGGACGATGACACCGGATACCTTTGCGACACAACCCCTCCGTCCGCGGTATCGGCTCGAAGCTCGGTTTGAGTGGCACCACTCCGTCCTCGACGTTCTGTCCAAGCACGCGACCGGTGATGAATTTCCAGCCGAGATCCATACGCTGGGGACGCCGCGAGCCTTCGTCCCGTCGCCAAGCGCAGACTTTGGCGAGCTTCTGAGGGGATTTTAGCGCGTGCGGCGGCGCGGGATCAGGGTCGGAGATCCCGCGGGTGAGGGCGGGAGCAAGGTTTCCCGGGGTCGGCGATGAACGAGACCTCAGCTGTCACGGTTGTGGGTGGCTTGGGCTTATTCTTGCTCGGGATCCACCACCTCACCGAGGGTCTGAAGGGTCTGGCGGGCGACTCGCTGCGCCGCGCACTGCAGACGCTCGTTGGCGGCCGCTTGAGCGCGCTGGTATCTGGTGCGCTCTTCACCGTGGCAGTTCAATCCTCGACCGCGACGACGTTGACCGTCATCGGCTTTGTCAGCGCGGGATTGGTCACCTTCACGCAGGCGGTCGGGGTCATCATCGGAGCGACTTTCGGCACGACATCGACGCCATGGCTGGTGGCGATTTTTGGTTTTCGCGTACGGGTTTCGTCCGCAGCCCTGCCAATGCTCGGGATCGGCGCCTTTCTTTGGTTGATTGCCAAGGGCAGAACGCGCTCGGCCGGAGCCATCCTGGCGGGCTTCGGACTGCTCTTCATCGGGATCGAATACCTCCAAACGGGGATGGATGGCATTTCATGGAACCTCGATGCCGTGGGTGGAAGCGGCTTCGGCTGGCAGTGGATCCTCGCCGGAATCGGGATCTTGATGTCTATTGTCATGCAGAGTTCGAGCGCTGCGGCTGCGACAACGCTCGTTGCGCTGCACGCCGGCTCGCTGACGTTCGAACAAGCTTGCGCGATGATCGTCGGACAAAGCGTCGGAACCGCAGCGACGAGCGCGCTGGTCGCGATCGGCGCTGGACTGGCAGTGCGGCGGGCGGCGCTGGCGCATATCGTCTACAATGTTACTGTCGGCATCCTGGGGATCCTGTTGCTCGGACCGATTACAGCAGCCGCAGACTGGGTGGGCTCTCGACTTGATGATCCGCAGGGGGTGCTAGCCCTGGCGGCATTCAGCAGCATCTTCAAGCTCGTGGGAGTTGCCGCATTCTACCCGTGGCTCGATGGCTTCTCCCGCCTCATCGAGAGGATCTCCGGAAGAGGCGCCGAATCGGCTGTCAGCCGCCTCGATCCGGTCCTGGCCGAGGCGGGCGGGTCTGTCGCGCTCGAGGCCGCGTGGCGGGCGACGCTGGAGCTCGCGCACGGTTCGGTCGACGCTGTCCGCCGCCGGCTCACCGGCGAATCCGTCGGTTATGATCCGCCGGTCGAAGCGGCCCGACAGATCGAACAATTTCTGGAGTCGCTCTCGCTGGAGACCACTGATCTGAGCACAATCGAACCCCGCCTCGTCCGGCTGTGCCATGCACTCGACCATCTAGACCAACTGCATGACGACCTGACGCGCGTTCCCTCAGATGTCACCGGCTGGCAGCTCCCCGCTAGCTTTGGAGCGGGCGACCGGGCACTTGTCACATGGCTCGACGCGACGAAAGGCCCCGAGGCGGCTCCCGATACGGCCATTGTCCGGGCAGTCGAAGATGCCTCGACGCAGCTGAGGGCCGACCGCAAGACCATCCGCGAAAAGACCCTGGAAGCCGTCGCCCTCCAACGTATGCCGATAGCGGCGGCCCGCGCCGAGCTCGAGACACTCGCGTGGGCCGACAATGCGCTCTACCACGCGTGGCGTCTGGCCGAGTCGTTGCGGATTGCCTCCGGCAGACAGCCGGCGGGCTGATAGCGGGAAATCGATGAGCACAGTCAAGGACAGCCAATGAAGCGAAAGGAATACGAAAAGGAGCTGCGCAAGCTGCAGGTGGAGCTTTGTGCGTTGCAGGATTGGGTCAGGCACAGCGGCTCGCGCGTGGTGGTGATCTTCGAGGGACGCGATGCCGCCGGGAAAGGCGGCACGATCAAGGCGATCACCGAGCGGGTCAGCCCCCGTGTATTCCAGGTCGTCGCGCTGCCGGCGCCGTCCAACCGCGAGAAGGAGCAATTGTACTTCCAGCGCTACCTTTCGCATTTTCCGACGGCGGGAGAGATCGTGATCTTCGACCGCAGCTGGTACAACCGGGCCGGCGTCGAATACGTAATGGGCTTCTGCACGAAAGCGCAGCACCGCCGCTTCCTCAAGGTGTGTCCTGAGTTCGAATTGTACGTCGTCGACGACGGCATCCTGCTGATCAAATACTGGCTGGAGATCAGCGACGAAGAGCAGAAGCGCCGCTTCGAGGCTCGCATCAATGATCCGCTGCGCCAGTGGAAGCTGAGCCCGACCGATTTGTGCTCGCGAAGCAGATGGTACGAGTACTCGCGGGCGCGGGACATAATGTTCAAGGCCACCAACACGAAATACGCGCCCTGGTACATTGTTCGCTCCGACGACAAGCGGCGGGCGCGACTCAATTGCATCCGCCACCTGCTGAACTTGGTTCCCTACAAGAAGGTCCAGCAGGAGAAGGCGACACTTCCCGAGCGCTCGACGAACGGCGCGTACGATGATCTGGCGTCGCTCGAAGGCATTCAGTTTGTCGCCGAGAGCACATGAGGCAGCGCGAAAAACCAGGGGGGACGCATTATGTATGAGGCAGTGCGCGCCGACCCCGGCCCCGAAACCGTCGCCTGGCATGCTGTCCCGGCAGATCAAGTGGTCGGCCGGCTAAAAAACCGACCCGGCAACGGGATTGGATGCAACCGAGGCATCTCGGCGGCTTGCCCAATATGGTCCCAACCGCCTGCCGGACGGGAAAAAGCAGGGGCCGCTCTTCCGGTTCCTCGCCCAGCTCAACAATATTCTCGTTTATGTCCTGCTCGGCGCCGGCTTTGTTAAGCTGATGGTCGGTCTATGGCTCGACGCTGCGGTTATCCTCGGGGTCGTGATCATCAACGCTTTGCTCGGCTTCTTCCAGGAAGGCAAAGCCGAGAAGGCTCTGGATTCGATCCGCAACATGCTTTCGGCGGAGGCGAGGACCATACGCAACCGCGAGACCCGCCTTATCTCGGCCGAGGAACTCGTGCCCGGCGACGTCGTGCTTCTCGAATCGGGCGACCGCATCCCGGCCGATCTTCGCCTCGTCGACGTAAAGAACCTGCGCACCGAAGAGGCGGCGCTGACCGGCGAGTCCGTGCCGATCGACAAGACGACCGACGCGGTCTCGGAGAAAGCGACAGTGGGCGACCGCGAAGGCATAGCTTTTTCGGGAACCTTGGTCTCGTCCGGGCGCGGGACAGGCGTGGTCGTCTCTACCGGGAGCGACACCGAGCTAGGACGCATCAACCAGCTCATGGCTGCGGTCAGCGCGCTCGATACACCGCTGTTGCGCCAGATCAAGAAGTTCGGATACGCGATCACCGCCGTGATCGCCGTGGTGAGCGTGATCGTGTTCGCCTACGGCCGCTGGGTTCGCGGCATGGATTTCGTGGCCATCTTTCAGGCGGTCGTCAGCATCGCCGTGTCGGTGATCCCGGAGGGGTTGCCCGCGCTGATCACCGTCACCCTGGCGATCGGCGTGCAGCGCATGGCCCAACGCAACGCCATCATCCGTCGGCTGCCGGCGGTGGAAACCTTGGGCTCGGTGTCGCGGATCTGCTCCGACAAGACGGGAACCTTGACGTTGATGGAAATGATGGTGGTGTCGGCCGTTACCGCCGGCTCTGCCTACAAGGTCACCGGCCAGGGCTACGCACCCGAAGGCGAGGTCCTGAAGGACGGGGTATCGGCCGGGGGGGACTCGGTTCTCGAGCTGATGGGGCGCGTCTCAATGCTCTGCAACGATGCGGAGATTCACCAGGAAGAAGGAGCCTGGAAGGTGGAGGGAGACCCGACCGAGGGGGCTCTTTATCCATTTGGCAACAAGCTCGGCCTCGAACGGCAGACCGAGCAGACCGCCTATGCGCGGATCGACGTCATCCCGTTCGAATCGGAACACCGATTCATGGCGACCCTGCACAAAGACGCCGGCGGCAAGCAGTTTCTGCTGGTCAAGGGGGCGCCCGAGGTGATCCTTGAGCATTGCAATCGGCAGGCAGCTACTGGCGAGCAGGCGGCGCCGATCGACCGCAACCATTTCGTGAAGGCGTCGGACGAGCTCGCGGCGCAGGGCGAGCGCGTGCTGGCCTTGGCGTGGCTAGAAGATCCAGGCGTCGAGGCCGGAAACCTCGGTCCGGCGGATCTCCCGAAGAACCTGGTTCTGCTTGGCCTGATCGGGTTGCTCGATCCGCCGCGGACGGAGGCGATAGAGGCCGTGGCGGAATGCCATGCCGGCGGCATCCGGGTGACGATGATCACTGGCGATCACAAGGTCACCGCGGCCGCGATCGCCAAGATGCTCGGAATTGGCGACGGGAGAACCGCGATCACCGGGGCGGAGATCGAGGAGATGGATACCGCGACATTGCTGGAGCGGGTTCGCGACGTCGACGTCTTCGCGCGCGCGAGCCCGGAGCACAAGCTCCGCCTCGTCAAGGCGATCCAGGCGAACAAACAAATCGTGGCGATGACCGGCGACGGCGTTAACGACGCGCCGTCCCTCAAGAAGGCCGACGTTGGCGTGGCGATGGGGATCAAGGGCACCGAGGTCACCAAGGAGGCGGCCGAGATGGTGCTGGCCGACGACAACTTTGCCTCGATCACCGCCGCCGTTAGGGAAGGGCGCACCGTCTACAACAACATCGAAAAGGCCATTTTGTTCATGCTGCCGACAAACGTCGCCCAGGCGCTGGTCATAATGGTGGCGATTTTCGTCGGCTTTACCGCGCCGATCACGGCGCCTCAGATCCTCTGGGTCAATATGGTGACGTCGGTGGCGCTCGGGCTCGTCATTTCCTTTGAGCCGCACGAGCTCGACGTCATGCAGCGGCAGCCGCGCGCGGTCGACCGTCCGATCCTGGACGCGTTTGGCGTATGGCGCGTCGTCTTCGTCGGACTGGCATTGCTGGCGCTCACTTTATGGGCATTCTTCTGGATGAAATCGAAGGACGCGTCCGACGAGCTGGCCCGGGCGGTCGCGGTGAATGCGCTCGTGATCGGTCAGGTATTCTATCTACTCAACAGCCGCTACAAGCTGGACTCGTCGCTGTCGGTCAAAGCCCATCTCGGCAATAAGTATCTGGCGATGGGGATCGGCGCGGTCCTGATCCTGCAGCTTCTTTTCACCTATGCACCGCCGTTCGAAACTCTCTTTGAGACAGAAGCGCTCCCGCTCTGGATTTGGCCGTGGTTGTTTCTCGGTGGGCTCGTGTTCTTCCTCGTCGTCGAGGCGGAGAAGCTGATCATTCGCATCTCGCGTCCGGCGCCTCTCGCTCCGGTTGTGGCGGGAAAGCTGAAGCCAGAGGCTGAATGCGCCCAGTGACCGAACACCTACCTGGTTATCGCGGCGCATTTTCGGCAAGCTGATGCCGTTCCTGCCCCGATCATAACAAGGGAGAGTGAACATGTTCCAAGGCGGTTTCAGCTTCACGAACTTCCTCGTCGACGCCTTCTCGATATTTATGTTCGTGTTGTGGTTCTGGTTGCTCATCACGGTCGCAGGCGACCTGTTCCGCCGACGCGACGTGTCCGGCTTGGGCAAGACCCTTTGGGTGATCGTGCTGATCGTGTTCCCCTATTTGGGAGTGTTCGTCTACCTGATCTCGCAAGGCCGTGGGATGGCGGAGCGGCAGCATCAGCGGGCCCAGCAAGCTCGAGACGATCTGCACCAAATGATTGGCTTCAGCGCGGCTGATGAGCTCGAAAAGCTCGAAAGGCTGAAGAATTCAAACGTGATTTCTAACGAGGAATATCAGCGGCTCCGCGCTCGGGTCGTACAGTGACCGTGTCCCGGGGTACTCTAATATAGAGGTGCGAGCTCCATGTAAGCCGCCATTGATGGGCCATGTCGACTTTGGAGACCTCAAGGTCAAATTGCTGACGTCGATCGTTTGCCATCTCGGCTATTCACGTGCTGGAGAGTTTCATGAAACTCGGCCCGGCGAGCGATCGCGAGCTGGCGTGGAGCGTCGGCATTCTAATCGCGTTCGTCCTCGCCGCCCTGCTGCTGGCGATCATGAACCGCCTCTCTCCGGCAGAACACCAGCGAACCTCCGTCGATCGAACATGATTTGGCACCACCTTGGGCCGACGCGCGCATTCGTGTGCGCGACCATTATGATCGTTACGGCGACGCAAACGAAGTCTTCGGTTGCTCAGACGGCCAACAGCAATGCCGGTCTCGAGGGCGGCCAGGATGGTCTCTTCGACGCGATATTGGCGACACCAAATCAGAAGACACCGGTCCTGCAGGACAACATTTTCGCTACCGCGCCCGGCGTCGAGCAGGCCGCCCGCACTCCGCAGTTCACCCTGAATGTTCTGGCTCCGGCTTTCTTCAACTCCAATGCCCAGTTTCTGAGCTCGGGCGGCAGCCAGGCATTGGAGGGCAGCCCGGTCGTTCGTCTCGGTTGGGCAAGCCAGCTGTTCGATTTGCCGATCAGGGTCTCGGGCGCCGCCAGCGTCGAATCCGAGAGGTTTGTCAACGCCCCTGACGCTGCTATCGACTACATCCGCCCTTCGGCAAGGGCACAATATATAAATCCCAACGACGACCAGGATTATTCACCCTTCTTATCATATGTGCCGCGGCTGGATTTCGATCCCACTTTTGCGAACAACTTCTCCACTAGGCAGGACCTGAACTTGGGTGTCGACAAGGTGGTCAATTTCGACGGTGACTTTAACAGGATCCCGTTCGGGTCCAACAGTTCGAGCGCGACGGTCTGGTCATTCGGTTTCGGCGCCGGGGGACAGCGCCAGTTCAGGGATCCGGCTCCTCAGTCCTATGCGCTGTTCCTCAACCCATCCGCGGCATACGTTATTTCCGAGCAGTGGAACACCAGCTTTTCGATGCCGACGACGGGCCGCTGGTTCGATACGATTAATGGGGTCAATCAAAGAAACTTGACGGTCGAGCCGGTCGGCGTTGTTGAATACGTAATCCTGAGCGGCTGGTTGGGCGGGGTGGACGCGGCGCGGATACTGGGCAATCCCGCCGCCGACTTCCTCATTGGGGTAGAGCGAAACTGGTCGAACGTGTCGGGGGCTGCCTATACCCAGTGGGTGGCCGGTCTCGTTTTCAAGACGGGGTGGCGCTTGTAGATAAGGGAGTTGGATCATGGATCGAAAAGGCTGGACCGTGTTTCGCAGGTCATTGCCGTTCCTGTTCATCGCAGTATCCGTGTCAGTTGCAGCAGTCGTGCCGGTGCAAGCCCAGCTCACCAACGGAACTTGGACCGTGCAGGGAACACGAGTCCCTGGTTCCCGCCGCTGCGGCGAGTGGCTCGTGCGCCTGACCAATGCGCGGGGTCAACTGTCCGGCGTGGTGTCGCATGCGCGCGCGACCGTGCCAATACAGAATGTGGTGCTGATGCCGGACGGGAGCTTCTCGGGAACTACACAGGCGAGCTTGTCAGGATCAAGACGCGCTCCCTCTTCGAAAGTCACCGGGAGATTTTCGGGGGACACGGTCAGCCTGACCTTCGACAGTGAACGCTGCCCCCCTCGCCACGGCGTAGCCACACGACGCACGGCAGGCGGCTGAAGCGAACCCACCGGTTGCGACGCGACCGGGACCTACGCGCAGTTGAGTCAAATCGGGTACTTGCAGGAGGAGAGCCGGTTCGGCAACCCTTGAGACTCCACTATGGGTGCCACTACTTAGGTTCAAAGGAGAGGTGTATAAGACCTCGGTCATCACATGGCCTGTCGGCTGCGCTCGCGGCCTGCATTTTCCTGGCCGCGGCCGCGCAGGCCCAAATCAACCCGTTCCGCGGAGGGCCGGGCCTTGCACCGCAGGACAACCAACTGTTGTTCGAGAGCGTAGCACGACTGAATGCGGCCGAGCCGACCCAAGTCGGACGCTCCGAGGCGTGGAGCAATCCGCAGACGAACAGCTCCGGCACCTCTACTATACTCCGGGTGTTCCGCTCAGGCGGGATGGCCTGCCACCTAGTGCGGCATCACATCATCGTCGCCGGACGGCCACCAGGTCACAACTACCGTCTTACATGGTGCCGCACGCCGAGCGGGGAATGGAAGATCAAGGCGTGAACTGCCGCCGGGCGCGCCTCTGGAGATGCGGGTTACCCAATTATGAGGGCGTCTTCGGCGCAGCGGCGGCGAAGGCAAGCACCCGGCGAACCGCCGCCCCGCCGATACCCAGGTCCAACCACGTCATAATCTGGTACACCGAGCTGCTCGGAGAGGGGAGACGACCCGAAATGACGAATAGGAGATTATCCGAGACGACGAGCCCAGCGATAGCTGCTGCCTGCCTTATAACCCACTCCTTCGGCCAATCGGATCCGCAGAGCTGACCCCAACAACGGATCGGGAGAATTCGTGAAGGAGGTGGCAGCCTGTTGCGATGACAACCGTCCGCAAAATTGCTTTATTCGCATACCATACTACTGGTCATTGCGGCTCTTGAACGAGTCGTCGATTACACGAATGAGGTGCAGATGCGTGATTGGCTTTCGCCAAAAGCGTTGGGGGTCCACGCCCGTTGCTTGGGCGGTCACTACAACCTCAGGGAGAAACTCCGCTGTAGATTTGCTGCAGGTGCAACGACATGCGGTCACCCACTCAATTAGTGATTGTAGTCGTGCAGGGCTACCAGAAGGATGCGGGTGTTGGGACCGTGGCTGCGGTGATGCTCCCCTACGGGGTCTCTATCTCCGTCGCTTGGATCCTGCTTGTTTCTCGCCTGGGCATTGCTCGGGCGGCCTTTGGGGCCCGGCTGAAGGAGGCTCCGATGCGCAGGGTACTCAACCGGCGGGTGGCGCGGCGGACGGGGTGGCACCTGCAAGCGCTGCGCGTAAAGCCTCCTCCTTGCTCTCGTTAAAGGAGGTGCGGATCACCGTGCCGCCTTCGCCCTGCAAGGCCGCCAGGACCTTGTCGGTCGTCATCTTGCGGACGAGCAGGAAGAGTGTGGCATTGCCGGATTGCAGGCTTTGCGCGGCATCCCTCATGAACCTGTCGTTGATGCCGACATCGGCGAGCGCGCCGCCAAGAGCGCCGGAGGCCGCACCGATCGCGGCGCCAGCCAGCGGCATCAGGAAGATCATGCCGATCAGCGCGCCCCAGAATGTTCCAGAGACCGCGCCGGACGCGGTCGGATTGAAGAGTTGATTGAGCTTGACATGGCCATTCGGCTGCTTGACCGCGATAACCGCGTCGCTCAACTCGATCAGGTACTCCTTCTGCATGTCGAGCAGCTTCTGGCGAACCTGCTCGGCTTTCTCCTCGGACGGAAACGCGATTTCTACGAGATCGGCCATCTTCGTTCACTCCACGCCGTTTTGGAACCCGAAGACAAAAGTAAATCGGTGTACCGCCGGAGCGGCGAGCAGGGTCGTCCTAGCGCCGGACCCAGCCCCAGCCAGGAACCCAAACCCAGGCTCCGCCCCGACCCAGCCGGGACCCCACCCCAGCCGGGACCCCAGCCAAGCGGCGGGCCAGCCCCAGCCCCAACCCTAGCCGCCACCGCGCCAGCCGCCGCCATTCCAGCCGCCACCGCGCCAACCGCCGCCGTTCCAACCGCCGCCGTTCCAACCGCCACCATGGAAACCGCCACCACGAGCTTGGGCGTTCCCGAGATTGGGCGAGGCGGCGAAAATGCCTGGAACGACGGCAAGGACAATCGTGAGTTTGCGTACCATAGGACGTTCCTTCCCCGCACTGGGCTTGGGGTATATTTCCATCATGGATCGCGCCCTCATCAAGTCAAATCTCCCGGTTCTTGTCTTCTTGGGCCTGATGGCGGTCTCGCTCGGAGGATTGCTGCTATTGCCGCCGATCCCGCAGGACCAAAGCTACCACCAATTCGCCGACCAGCGCACCATACTCGGCATCCCGAACTTTTGGAACGTCGTCTCTAATCTTCCGTTTCTCGTAGTCGGTGCCGTGGGGTTGCGGCGGTTCCGCGACGACCCGGCAACCTTCGTTTTCTTCCTGGGAGTGTTCCTGACCGGTATCGGCTCGTCCTACTACCACTGGAACCCGAACGACGATACCTTGTTCTGGGACCGGTTGCCGATGACGCTGGCCTTCGCAGCAATCCTCGCCCTCGTCGTCAAGGAGAGGGTGAGCGCGAAGACCGGAGCCATCCTGCTGTGGCCGGCGCTCGCAGTCGGCTTGTTCAGCCTGTTGCTTTGGCTCTGGATCGGCGATCTACGGCTCTACTTTTGGGTGCAATTCTTTCCCGGCCTCGCAATAGTATTGCTGTTTCTGGTGTCTCCACCGAGGTACACCGGGACGTCCTATTGGATCGCCGCCGGGGCGCTCTACGTGCTCGCCAAGGTGTTCGAATTCACCGATAAGGCCATCTATTCGGCCGGAAACTTGCTGAGCGGGCACACCCTCAAGCACCTCGCGGCCGCGACTACGTGCATTGCAATTTTGCGATATTTCCAGACCCGTGAGCTGATTCTTTTTGAAAGGCAACCGGCGCACCCCGGCCGAGTGGCGTAGATGATCCTAGCACATCTCTGTCTTTCCTTGCGTCTTACTGTCAGCTGAAAGCAGCACCGCGATCGGCCGGAACCGCGGATGCCGGGCGCAGACGGTCGCAAACGCGATCAGGATCGGCACACCGATAAATGCGCCTGCAATGCCCCAGAGCATGCCCCAGAAGAATACCGTAAACAGCACCATGAAAGGGGAAACCGAAACGGCAGTTCCTGCCACACACGGTTCGATATAGCTGCCGATGACGAACTGAAGAAGGTTGAGGCCGATGAACACAACGAGTGCCGCGTATAGCGACTCGAACTGGGCGGCCGCGAACAGGTTGGGCAGCAAGGTGGCAATGAAAGAGCCGATGAACGGTATGAAGTTCAGGACGAAAGCGATCACCCCCCACTCGCGATGCAGCTCGAGGCCGTCGACAGCGGTAAAGGCCCAGAAGCCGAGACCCGTTAGGACGCTCATACCGAGGCGAACCAGCATGTAGGTCTGTAGTCGCGCGGCAATCTCCGCCGCCGTGTCGATCGCGCCTTCGCTACCGATCCGACGAAGGTGGTGCCCGAGCGGCTCTGCCTCGAGCAGGCCCAAGATGACGAACACGAAGGTCACCATGAAGAAGCTGAACACGCCCTGGAGACTACCGCCGATCGCGCGCAGAACTTGCACCAGCCACAGCACATTGACCTGCTCGGCGAACAGCTCGGCGGCATAGAGGCCGCGTTGCTCGAGCAGGTCGGCTGCATGCATGTACAGGCTTTGGAGCCGCGCGGCGTTGGCGATCACCCAGTGTGCGATCCCTCCGAAGCCCCAGACGACCAGCCAGCCGCCGCCGCCGATCGCGAGCAGGGTGACGGTAGCGGTGATCAGGACGGTGATCACCTGCGGAAGCATTGCGTTGAGGCGTCGTTGCAACGGCCAGACCAGCGCGATGATGAACAAGGCAAAGGCCACGGGTGTCATCACGGCACGCGCCGCCCCTAGGCCCACCAGCGTGAGGACCGCGGCGCAGATCATCGCTGCCAAGCGAAGCGTGCGGTCGCCCGTCATCCTTGAACCCGCCAGGCTCAGCCCCAGGCTAGCATCGCGGCGCCCAGAATGATGACCACCGTCAGCAGCGACAGGCTCGCCACCGGCCATTGCCGCAAATAGCCGTCGACTCGCTCGATCGTCTCGCCGCAGGGGGCGGTTGCACCTGTTGCCGCTTCCCCGACCACCACGATGTCCCCCTCGGGGATGCGCGGGAGACGGTGGCCCCAGCGCCACAGCCCACCGGCCAGCATCCCTCCGACTAGAACCGGCCACAACGCCGCCCAGAGCGTCCCGGGGGCGAGCGCCAGGAGCAGAGCTCCGCTCTGCTCCGTCGGATAAAGCGTCCAGGGAACTATCACACCTGCGAAAGCCATGATGAGCCAGGGCCAGATGAAGCCGGCCAGCGGCGGCGCCGCCTCAGCCTTTCGCGGCGAGGTTTGTACCAGACGGCGCCAAAATTGGATCATCAGTAATGTGCTCCCAGCCGCCGACAATGTCGCGAGAACGCCGACGACACCGTCGCCAAAGTGAGCCTTCACCGCGAGCTTCACCAGCATACCGCCGGTTAGGGGCAGCCCGCCGAGGCCTAATGCCAGCACTGCGGCCGGGATCAGCACCGGCCATAGGCGGGGGCCAGCGATGGCTGCCACGCCGATCGCCAGGAACAGCCCACCCTTGGCCAGTACGTGATGCGCTGCGAAGAAGCTCGCCCCTAAAGCGGCACCGTTGTCACCCATGACCAACCCCATGCCGAGCACCGCTGCGAGCAGTCCCATTTGGCTGACGCTGGAATAGGCCAACACCGTCTTTGGGTTTTCCTGCGTGATCCCGACCAAAACGCCGTAAAAGGCCGAAAACATACCTGAGGCAGCGAGTGCTTCGCCCCACTCCGGCATTGTGACGCCGAGCGGCAGAAAGCGGATGAACCCAATAACCCCGGCCTTGACCGCAGCGCCGCTGAGCACTGCCGCAGCAGGAATCGGTGCGGCCGTGTAAGCAAGCGGCATCCAGACATGCAGCGGCACGAGCCCGACCTTCAGCCCAAACCCGAGAATGAGAAGGGCCAGCGCCGCGTGGCGCCAGGGCGATGCCGACAGTGCCGCGACAGCGTCGCGGATCAGCAGGCTGCCGTCGGGGGTGGCTGCGGCCATGAAGACGAAAGCCATCAGTAGGAAGGCTTCGCCCAATACGGCTAACGCGACGTAGATGATGCCGGCCCGATGGCCATCCAGCGTGCCCTCATGCACGATGAGACCCCAGGCCGCCAGACTGACCACGGAGAAGGTCAGATAAAAGCTTACCAGATCGGCGGCTATGAAGACGCCGAGGCTGCCGGCCAGGGTCAACAACCACCATTCGGCAAAGCGTCCGGCATTCGGGTCGCCGCGCAGATGGGCCGAGGCGTAAGCGCCTGCGACGATCCATAGCAGCGCCGCGACCCCGAGTAGCGTCGCCCCGGGCGCGTCGAGCGCCAGCGTCATGCGAAACGGCGGCTCGGGCAGGACCAAAATCGTGCCGGCAGGGGCCAGCAATGCCGCTGCTAGGGCCGGCGCCGGCGCCAGCGCCAGCAGCGAGGGCATGCGGTCTCTCGCCCGCCGCGACACACAGGCCAACAGCATGGCAAGAGGCGCGGCCAGGGCTGCGAAGAGCAACGCCCCCGGGACAGTCATAGCCCACCATCCGGAGATATTGGCATCGCGCGGGGCTTCACCTGGGCCCCCCTATCGCTATGTCGGGGCGGCCGATCTGCAGCAGTTCCGAGGGCCGCAGCGGGATAAAACCGAGTAGCACTGCACATAGGGCCAGCGCAACTACCACCGCCTGGCGGCTCGGAGATATGGGTGAGAGCAGCGTCAAGGGCTCGCTCGCGTCGGCCAATGCTCGGGCAAGGACGAGGAACACGTAACCACCCGCGAGCACGCCACCCGTCAGGACGACCACCGCCCACCACCATTGGCCTTCAGCGACCGCCGCCGTCAGCAACATCGCTTTCGCTACAAAGCCTCCGCTGGGCGGCAGGCCCATAAGAGACAGGCCGCCGAGACCGAAGGCGAAGACGGTTATCGGAAGTGCCCGACCGATACCGGCGAGACCCGCGATCCGGTCGTGCCCGAGCGCCTCGGCGATCAGTCCTGCCGCCATGAACATCGCGGCCTTGGCGAAAGCGTGCGAAATGGCCTGAAGAACGCCACCGGTCCAGGCGGCCGTGTTCCATTGATGACCCGTTTCGGGCTCGACCGCGAGCGGAAACATCAGGAAAAGATAGCCGATCTGCGCGACCGTCGAATAGGCGATCAGCAGTTTCAGCCGCGCCTGGCGGAGCGCGACAACGCTGCCGAAGAGGATCGCGGCAGCGCCCAGGGTGCCCAGCATCTGCGCCGCTGCCCGCTCCGGCACCCTCGGCATGACGTCGAACCACAGCCGGACGACGAGGAAGAACGGCGCCTTGACGACCAGCCCCGACAATATCGCGCTGGCCGGGGCGGGAGCGCCGGCATGGGCGGGCGGGAGCCATAGGTGGAACGGGTAAAGTGCGGCTTTGGCCAGCAGCCCAGCCGTCATCAGCGAGATCGCGGCCCACGCCACCGGCCCCGCATGGATGCGATGGGACAATAGAACAATATCGAGTGTGCCGTGGGCGCCATAAAACAGCACCGCGCCGAGCAGATAAAGAATTGAACCGAATAGCGCGAACAGCAGGTAGCGCAATGCGGCTGTGAGTGTCTCTGCACGACCATCGAGAGAAACCAACGGCACTGCGGCGAAAGTCAACAGTTCGAGAGCGACATAAAGCTTGAACAAGTCACCGCCGATAAAGACGGCGTTGAGTGCCCCCCACACCGCCAGCAGTAATGTCCAGAATACCAGAGAGGTACGCGTTTCCTGGCCGCGCGGCGTAGGGAATTGGGCTCGGGCGAATGCTCCGATGCCGCAAATTAATAGTGCCGCAGTCACGATCATCACGACGGAGAGCCCATCCGCCCGAAAGGCGACACCGAGCGGCGGGTCCCAGCTGCCGACAGAATATTCCAGCACCGTATGAGTGCGCCAGACGACACTAGCTATTGCAACTGCGACGACGAGCCCGGCCGGCATCACAAGGAGCGCGACGCGCTCTGCGTGCCGCCCGCCGAGTACCAGCGAAAGAAGCGCACCTGTGACGGGCAGCACGATCGCCAGAATAAGGAGGAACCCGCCCGCCGTTGCGGAATTCGGCATCAGGGCTGGCTATCCGTCCAAGTGCAAGGTCGCCTGGCCGGTCTCCTGAAACAGCCGCAGTAGCAGCGCCACCGCCAGCGCGGTCGCCGAGAAGGCGACGACAATGCCGGTTATCACCAGCGCCTGCGGCACGGGGTCGCCGCCGAACCCGGCTGCCGCCCCTCGGCGGGCGATCGCCCCGAACAGCAGAAACACCCCGCCGCCGATCAGATTGAAGGCGAGGATCTTGCGCAGCGGCTGGGGATGTACGATCAGGCCGAAAAGGCCCAGACCGACCAGCGCCGCGCCGCACAACCCATACAGTGTCGCCTCGCCCATCACCTTAGCGCCCGTTCCGGCGGGCCGGCCACCAACAGAGCGAGCATCGTTGCAATCGACAGCGTCACCGGCACCTCGATCGTCACAATCAGCAGCTTGGCATAGGCCTCCGGGTAGGCCAAGAAGGCTCCCGCCATCGCGAAGCCCGCCAGCCCGATCGCGAAGAACACCGCCGGTCCGGCGACCAGCAAGAGCCGCAACCAACGACGGCTCACCGCAGGTGCGTCCACGAGCCCGGCCATCATGGCGAGGACCCACATGGCGGCGAGGATCGTTGCACCCTGAAATTCGCCCCCGGGAGCAACCGAACCAACCCAGAAGATGTAGATTCCAACAAGTAGCCCCACCGGCACCAGTAGTTGCGCCATAAAAGGCAGCAACCCGTCCGGATCAGCATGATGGCGCGGGCCGGGGAAGCCACCCCAAACGCGGTCTGGTGCCAGCGACCAAACACCAACGAGGGCGAGCAGTAGCACCACCGTCTCCAGCAATGTGTCGATCGCGCGGTACGCCATTAGGACGGCCGTAACAGGATTACCCAGGCCGGTCGCCGAGATATTCGTCGCTGCCTGGGGCGCGAGAGTCGGCGCGGGCTCGGGCAACAGCAGGACGATCGCCGCGAGCCCCGCCGAAACTACGGTGCAGAGCGCAGCGGCCGCAAGACGCAGGATTGCACCGGGCTTCTCGCCGGGCGCCGGCGTCTGCGTACCGTGCAAGCGGGTGCTTGCGCCCAATAGCAGACCCCCGGTGACCCCGCTGCCGATCGCGGCCTCGGTCGGCGCCACATCCGGCGCTGCCAGACGCGCCCAGACAAGCGTGAGCAGCAGCCCAAAGGCGACAAAGCCGACCACCGCGGCGAATGTGTCGCGCGCAGCGATGGTCCAGACGGCCACTCCGAGGACCAGGAAGGCGAGGCCGATGTCGAGAGCCAAGGGGCGATCCGTCACTCTTGCGCACCGCCCGGCCGGGCAGTGCGCGCGATTAGTTGGGTGACGGTGGCCCCAGCCAGCAAAGTGAGGAGCCAGACAGTGACGAGTTTCAGCCCCGCGAATAACTCTTCTGGTTGAAACAACAGTCCAAGGACGACCAAGCCGAGGCCGAGGTTGTCCGCCTTGGTCAGCGCGTGCAGGCGGCTGAGCGCGTCAGGAAACCGCAGCAGTCCGACCGTCCCTGCCAGGAAGAAGAAGGCGCCGGTCGAGACCGCCAGGATGGTCAAAGCATCGAGCGCGAAGCTCATGCCCCGTCCGCCCCCGAGCGAGCGAACCCTTTGACGAAGGCGACCGAGACGAAGGCCGCCAGCAACGCCAGCGTCAGCGCTACATCGACCGCGGCAGGAACGCTCATCGCCTCCGCCAGCAGCAGCAGCGCCGCAATCCCGCCGCTGCCGAGCAGCTGCGCCGCCATGATGCGATCGGCCTCGCTCGGCCCCCGCAGGATGCGGACCAATCCCAGTGTCACTGTCGCCAGCACGAAACCCGCAGCGGCGAGTAGGAAGTCAGCCATCGCCGCGCACCCCGCCCATGGCTCGGACGAAGAACCTTTCCTCCGACGCGAGTTGAGCCGCCACCGGCTGCTCGACGTCGAGGCAATGGATGAGAAGTCCCCCTGTTTTA
>Ga0182037_10000591_pt1 | contig 17737 bp, 13 predicted proteins | sample sta12Cox44000082_FD_125974 | JGI IMG/M metagenome (GOLD analysis project Ga0182037, IMG submission 125974) | Lab enrichment of tropical soil microbial communities from Luquillo Experimental Forest, Puerto Rico - statoxic.12C.oxic.44.000.082 | ecosystem: Environmental > Terrestrial > Soil >... | reverse complement strand
GAGTCAAAATGCCTGGTCATCCCGCGTGAATGGCAGAGTGTTCCCGGCAGATGGCCGCGAACGAAGGTTTGTCATCTTGGACGTGAAGGCTGAAGGGATACGCACAAAGCATGTCCACTCTGCGGGTTTGGGCAAGATCATTGCTGAGTTGTTCGAGCCGGATCGTAGCTTCCTTTTTACCCTGCGCCCACAGAAGAGCGACGCCTTCGCCGAAAATCGCAACTCTGGGATGTTTGGCCTTCGCGGCTTTCGATGTTGATTCAATGAGTTTGCTGAAGCTCTCAAGAAATCGATCGGCGTCAGGCCAATCATTGATCATAAATGTGGAAAGCGTGTCTGCGGCATCCAATGAGAGGTATGCCCCCTGTTGAATCAGGGCATCAATATCCACTCCTTGGGCTTTTAATCCCTGAAGCAGCTGGTCCCGGTGGGGTTTCGTAGCGACGACAATCGCCGCATTTCCGAGCTTGAGTGCCGCCCCGATGAACCGACTGATGCTCTCGAGAAAAACCCTATCATCGGAATAGAACTGAACTTCGTGGCAGCGGGCGAACTCGCTTTCTGAGTCGGCCGATCGCGATGCCGGAACCTCTTGGCGGATGGGTTTGCCGGAGGCTTGTGCATTCACAGCGCGGGCAGAAGTGCGTTCCCGTATTCTGCTGCTGACAAACTGCTTGCCTTGAGAAACGGCTTCCACAGCCGCAATCAGTTCCCTTGCAGCGTCCAACTTTGCGACGTAACCGCTCGCGCCGGTGTTTAAAGCCTCTTCCACCACTCCCATCGAGTCAAAAGCGCTCAAGAAGAGTATTTTCAATTCGGGAGCAATGAGACGGATTTGTCGGGCGGTTTCAATACCATTGAGTTTGGCAAGGCCAATGTCCAGCAGAATCAGGTCGGGCATGAGTTCTTTGGCTTTCTCAACTGCTTCGAACCCATCCTCCACCTCACAGACAATGTGCCACTCCGGCTCTTTCTGCAGAATCATCGAAGAGACGAAACGACGCCAGGGTGCAAAGTCGTCGGCCACCAAAATACGGATGTTCACGCTACTGGTTCCAGCCTTTCGCGTTGCCTCCACATCGCTGGACCGGTCTCCGTCTCGCAAAATCAAGCCGACGGATGGTCCTCTTTTTAAGCCGGAAGCCTTATAAGGCACCGGATTCAAAAAGAACCACGAGCAGATTAGCGGGGAGAGGCCGAGTTAGTCTTCGTAGATCCCTCTATCCAGTCCGCGAACCAGGCGCTCAACCGATGTCTCGAATACGCCGCAGATACGCAGCAGCGTTGCAACGGTGATCGACCGGCCAGCTTCGATTTGTTGCCAATGCCGTGCCGAGAAGCCGTAGGACATCATATCCTCCTGGGAATAGCCGTGCTTCTCCCGCAACTCGCGGACTCGTTTGCCGAGGCGATGGAAAAACCTCTGGGGACTCGCGATTTTCGGCATCCAGCTTGCCCTTAGCTCCTTCGGCCATACCACGGAGGTTTAGCGCGTGGACTGGCAGCGCGTGTCCAACGATAGGGGCAATCGGGGTCCCTGTCGATGCTCTAGGGCAGCTTCGAGTTTTGGTTCGAGACCGGGACGCATCCTGCATGCGTGCGCAACCTGGATTCAACATCCGTCTGGGTTCGAGAGGGCAAGTTGCCCTGGTGCGAGCAGCCTTAGCGCGGCACGCACCAAAGCACGTGCCGTGAAGCTTCTCCCTGACCACCGTTTTGTTTGGTTTCGAGAAGATAGGCTTGGATGGAGGCAATCTGGGCCGGCTGGATCAGTTGAACGCCTTCAAGTGCTCGGGATTCGGCGTCAGTCGTTTGAAATCGCGTGGACCGGTTGGCAAACAGGCGGCCTCACGACTTACTCATTCTCGTTCCGTAGACGAGCGGAGGGAGGCTAATAGCGGATGCCTACTGTGACTGTAAGCAATTTCGTGCTGACGCTGCCGGTCGGCGCAAAGTAATAGCGGGACTCAACATAAGCGCGGTACGGCGCTTCACCGGTCCGCACCGTGAACCCAATTCCCCCGTTAAATCCCAGAGCACCCGCGTTGGAGTGCACCTCTGTCAAATTGGTGACTACCGCGCCACCAGAGCAATTGTATCCCCACCAAAGATAAATCGGATTACAAGGGATGGGTGTACCTGCCGGAATAGGCTTCGAGAGGCTGGCGGTGCGGTAAATCCAACCCGGACCCCCAATGAAGTAGATGCCACCGGTTCTGCCTCGCAACTCCAATCGGTAGTTGGCGGTAAAGGCAAACACGTTCCCGTTCCCGTTAACCTCGGGGGACTGTAATGCGATTTTGATCGGTTGCAGCGCTGCGTCTGACGCAAACAGCCAATTCCACATGAATTCGCCTACGAACGCGTTGTGCCGGTCGATGTTATAACCAACGCCGGTACTAACTCCCAAACCGAAGCCGGTGTACTGATGCGTCGGATTCAAAGGGGCGCTCAGAGGCATGCCCAAGCTTGACGTGATCGACGGGTTATCATCGCCACCCTCTGCATCTTGCGCCCAGGAACAACAAGGCAGAGCCACAAGGCAAAACCACAGCAGCACTGCCATGCGGTAGTTCAGCCAGGTTCCGCTTGAAGCAAAGCTGGGCAGCGCCCTCGTCATCACCTTCAGCCTCTCAGCAGAAGGTTGAACAACCCGTCTCAGGACACACACTAGCAAAACTGACAGGTAGAGGCAGGTAGAGGAGTGATTCGCCGCGAGTGTGCCCTACCATTCCGAGCCGCCACATTGCGCCGGTCCTCACAAAAATGCCCGGGGGACTCCACTGAAGTTAACTAATCGTGAAGATTCATTGGTGAGTCCTCGTTCGAAGTGCGACACAGTATGCGCAATCGCATTGACAGAAGTCGAGTGGCGAGGTATAGCTCAAGCAATTGGTGCGAGGTTCGGAGGCTTGATGGGAAACCGGTCGGTGAGGTTCTTTCTATTTCTATTCGTATCCCTTTGGGTGGAACAAGGCGGTCCTGTGGCGCATGCACAAATGCGCGCGCCGACACCCATCGTTACCAACGTTGAACTCGTACAGATTCCCGTAACTATCTTTGACGATAAGGGTGCTGTTGCCAGCGGCCTCAAGAAGAGCGACTTTCGGGTCTTCGAGGATGGAGTGGAGCAGGAGATACTTTACTTCGAAAGAGAGCGGGTACCGGTTTCTTTTGTGATTCTTGCGGACTTGAGTTCCAGCATGACCAGGAAGATTCCCTTCGTCCAGGAGGCGGCCCTTTCCCTTCTCGATTCGTTGCAAGAACTGGACCAGGACGGCGACGAATACTCGGTATTGAGCATTGGGACGCGGTCCAAGCTGCTTATGCCGTTCACCAGCGATGAGGGAGATCTTCAGCGTCGATTGCCGATGCTACTGACGGCTACGAATGAGAGTACCTCTTTGTTTGACGGGATTTGGCTAGGAGTGAATACCGCCAGTCGCGAAGCGGCAAATCAACATCGCGCCATGATCATCATCACCGATGGAGGCGATAATCACAGCCGTTACAACCTGAGAGAGACCAGAGAGCTTTTGGAGGAGGCTGATGTACCCGTTTTTGCGGTGATGGCCGGACCTTCGTTTGAACTCCCCGAAATTTTTCTGCCCCAGCAGAAGAGGCGAAAGCCCTTCCCGTCAGGTGGCTCTAAAGCGCAATTTCCCAACCTGCCGATGTCGGCGGAGGACTACATCGGTCCTGCAGAACGGCGCGGACCTCATAACATGAAGGTTTTGACGGAAGTGACGGGCGGCGGTGTATTTACGGCGCGGGATGAGGAAGACTTGCCGCGCATCGTTCGGACGGTCGGTCTAGCGGTGCGATATAGGTATGTTCTCACTTACAAGCCGGCCCATGCGACTCGAGTCACAAAGACGCGGGAAAGTTCCCTGGATTCCCGTCAACACAAAGTCGTAGTTCAACTCTATCCGAAAGAAAAGTTTCGAGGATACAGCCTTCCCTATTACAAGCGCGTCTACCACAGCATTCAATGAAAGGGCTGGTGTGTTGTATTGGCCAGCGGCCTCCCATCTAGGATCCGGCCCAGTCTAGATCCTTCAGATTTGCCGTGAAATTCAGCAGAACTGCAAGCGCGGCTACCGCAGCCTTCCATCAACAGTGGTTTTCAGGGAGTGGGAGCCTGCGTGGAGGTCGGCGTTCCAACCGTACTGGCCCACTGTGAATCAGTCAGTTTCCACCCACCGCCGAGCGCGCGATAGAGGCTGACCAGGGCAAGTTTGCGGCCAAGGTCGTAGGTGACCGCTGAGCTCTCCGCGGGATAGAGCTCGAGTTGCGCATCGACAATCTCGAAATAACTGGCAAGTCCACTGTCGTACCTGGTGGAAGACAATTGGACAGACTCGCGGTACGCCTCCACCGAGCGCAGCTCCTCAAGGTAAGATTTGGCAAGTTGTTGATGCGCGGAAAGCGAGGTAGAAACCTCGCCAAAGGCCTGTGTGACCGCTTTTTCGAAGGAGATCCTGGCTTGGTCGCGCAACGCCAGGGAGGCACGGTATTGGTTCTTCAAGCGGCCGGCCGTGAATAGGGGACCTGCCAGGTTGCCCGCAAGACTCCAAGCCTTTCCGGATCCGGTAAGTTCGGAGAGCTGCGGGCTAATGCCTCCCAGCGCACCGGTCAGGGAAATCGTGGGAAAGAAGTTGGCCTTGGCGACCCCCACATTCGCATTGGCCGTGATCAGGTTCTGCTCCGCTTCGCGCAGATCAGGCCGCCGCTCCAATAACGTTGCCGGCAAACCTGCCGGTACGTCCGGTGGATCGTACTGGTCGACAAGGGCAGCCCCCCGCGCGATCGGCCCAGGATTGCGGCCAAGCAGTAAGTCCAGGGCATTCTCTTGCGCCACGATTTGTCGTTCGAAATCCGGGATTGCCGCCGCTACGTTCGACAGCGCCGCCTGGGCACGAGCAACTTCAAGCCCCGAGGCTGCCCCCCCTTCAAATTTGCGTTGAAAGAGGTCAAGAACGACCTGAAAGCTCTGGACCGTTCGATGGGCAATCGCCACCTGCTCGTCGAGCGCCCGCAGCTGAAAATATCCCTGAGCCACTTCGGACAGGACCAAGAGCCGAACGTCGCGCCTGGCTTCCTCGCTAGAAAAATATACGGCACGCTGCGCTTCATTCAATTTGCGGAGTCGCCCAAACAGGTCGATTTCCCAAATGGTGCTGAAGCTGTAGGCGTAATAAGTGTGATTGGAAACGAGAGGGGACTGCATTCCCGAAATGCTTGCGCCATAGTCAACTTGCGGATAATACTGCGAGCGGCTGACGCCAAGCAGGGCCCGTTCCTGCTCGACACGGGCCACCGCCAGCTGCAAGTCATAGTTGTTTTTGAAGGCCTCGCGGACGAGGCCTTGCAGAACGGGATCCTTAAACAGGTCCCACCAAGCCAGGTCGGCAATGGAGTTCTCGCTCGTCTGCGGCTCTGCATAATAGCTGGCAGGCGGCTGAATCTGGGGGCGCTTGTATTTCGGACCGAGAGCGCAACCTGCAAAGAGAAGGGGAAGGAGCGCAACCACAACAGGCTTTCGCATTAATCGTGTCCTCCCTCGGCTTCGGCGGGCCTAAGTAGTTCCACGGTCTCCTTTTTCTTTTTCATTGCAATGCGCTCAACCACGACGAACAAAACGGGTACGAGAAATATTCCTAGCACGCTCGCTGCGGTCATGCCGGTAATCACCGAAGTTCCGAGCACCTTTCGGCCAATGGCACCTGCGCCTTTCGCCGTCCAGAGCGGGACGCACCCCAGGATGAATGCAAACGAGGTCATCAAGATGGGGCGCAACCGCAACCGGGCACCTTCGAGAGCGGCTTGCACGAGTTCTTTCCCCTTCGCATGCTCTAATATGGCAAACTCAACGATTAGGATGGCGTTCTTGGCCGTCAGTCCGATCAGCATGATCAGCCCAATCTGGGCGTACACGTTGTTGTCGAACTTGCGCAACAGCAGTCCTCCATTCGCTCCAAGAACTGCTACCGGGACAGAAAAAAGAACGCTGAAGGGCAACGACCAGCTCTCGTATAGGGCGGCCAAGATCAGAAAGACGAACAGGAAAGACATGCCGAAGACCATGGCTTGTCCGCCCGCGGCCTTCTCTTCCTGATAGGACATGTCCATCCATGCATAACCGAACCCCGAGGGTAGGACTTCGTTTGCGACTTCTCCCATGGCGGACATGGCTTGACCAGAACTGTAGCCGGGAGAAGGGGAGCCGTTGATTTGGATGCTTCGGAACATGTTGAAACGGTTGGTGTACTCAGGCCCTGAGACGCGTTTTACTGTGACTAGGGAAGCCAGGGGTGTCATCTCGCCCTTCGAGTTTCGAACATAAAAATCGTTGATCTTGTCTACGCTCGTGCGGTACGCCGGCTCCGCCTGCAGATAGACTTTCCATTGGCGCCCGAAACGGTTGAACTGGTTTACATAGGCGCCACCCAAGAAGGCCTGAAGCGTCTGGTAGACTTCCCCGAACTGGAGTCCTTGCTTTAGCACGCGATCCTGGTCAACATCCACAAAAAGCTGTGGCACAGAGGAGCGGAAAGTGGTTACCAGCGAAGCGATTTCTGGGCGCTTCCGCGCAGCCGCAGTAAACTTGTCGAGAGTTTCAGTGAGCTGTTGAACGCTTCCGCTGCTGCGGTCTTGCAACATGAACGTGAACCCGCCGGCCGTGCCCAGGCCCGGAATGGCGGGCGGACCGAACGCGAAGGCAATAGCTTCCGAAATTTCCTTGCGCATTTTCTGGTTCAGGGTCTGCATGAGCCCATTGGCGGAAAGTTCCGGTGTGCGGCGCTCATCCCAGGGCTCAAGCTGAAGGAAATAAAAGCCGGTATACGACGCAGAAGTGTTGGAGAGGAGGCTGAAGCCAGAAATCCCGCTGAAACTCTTGACACCGTGTGTGTGCGCCAACATGTCATCGAGCTTGCGCATCACCGCGTCGGTGCGCTGGAGCGACGCGGCGTCGGGCAGTTGTAGCTGGAGGAATGCATACCCCTGGTCCTCTTCAGGGATAAAGCTGGACGGAAGGCCCTTGCCCATACCTACGGCGATGACAGCAATACCGACCAGCAGCAGCATCGCAAGAACCCAGCGGCGAATTAGGACCTCGCTCCAGCTTACGTAGCCACCCGTCATCTTTCCGAACCAGCGGTTAAACCAGTCGAAGAATCTTCCGAGAGGGCCTGTGGACTTCTTGCGCGGACGCAGCAGAAGAGCGGTGAGCGCGGGCGAAAGCGTCAACGCATTGAATGCCGAGATGAGCACCGAGATGGCAATGGTAATTGCGAACTGCTGGTTCAGCAGTCCTTTAATGCCGCCCATGGCCGCCATGGGCACGAACACGGATGAAAGCACCAAGGCGATGCCCACCACCGGCCCGGATACCTCTTCCATGGCCTTCAGGGTGGCTTCTTTGGGTGCCAGGCCATGCTCAATGTGATGCTCTACGGCCTCCACGACCACGATGGCATCGTCCACCACGAGGCCGATAGCCAGGATGAGTCCAAACAGAGAGAGTGTGTTGATCGAAAAACCCAGCATCGGAAAGATGACAAACGTTCCAATAAGCGAGACGGGGACGGCCAGCAGCGGGATAAGCGTGGCGCGCCAGTTCTGGAGGAATAGGAACACAACAATAATTACAAGGCCGACCGCCTCGAGCAGCGTCTTGACGATCTCTTTCATCCCTTCGGTGATGGGGAGAGTGGTGTCCATGGCCACGACATAATCCAGATCCTGAGGGAACTTGGACTTCAGATCCTCCATTTGTGCTTTGACCTGTTTGGCCACGGCCAGAGCGTTAGACCCCGGGGCCTGATACACCGCAATGATGACGGCGGGCTTGGCGTTGTACCTCCCGATTTGCTGATACACCAATGAACCCAGTTCGATTCGGGAGACGTCTTTCAGCCTGACCGTTGAGCCGTCGGGATTCTGACGAACGATGATGTTGCCGAATTCCTCCGCGTTGATGAGTCGTCCCGGTGCACGGACAGCATAAGTGAACTGCTGGCCTCTGGGAGCCGGCTCCCCTCCAATCTGCCCTGCAGGGTTGACAGCGCTTTGCTGCTGGACGGCGTTTGTCAGGTCCGTGACGGTCATGCCGAGTTTCGTCAGTTGATCCGGCTTCACCCAGATGCGCATGGCATAGTCGGCAGCACCAAAATTCGTGACTTGTCCAACGCCGGGGACACGCAAAATCGCGTCATTCACGTTGATCGTGGCGTAGTTCCCCAGGAATTGTCCGGTGTAAGTGCTGTTTGGCGAATAGAGGGAAAGCACAAGAAGAGGAAGACCCATTAGTTTTTTTACCGTCACCCCGTACTGGTTGACCGAAGTGGGAAGGTTCGGACTGGCTTGGGACACCCGGTTCTGGGTGTTTACCTGGTCAATATCCACGTTGGTGCCCACGTCAAAGGTGACCTTGAGGTTCATGGTCCCGTCATTAGCGTTTGTGGACATCATGTACAGCATGTTGTCTACGCCATTCATTTGCTGCTCAAGCGGTGTGGCGACAGACTGTTCAATCGTCAGAGCATCCGCGCCGGTGTATGTAGTAGATACGTTGATCTGCGGCGGAACGATATCAGGAAGCATGGCAACGGGCAGCTTCACCATCGCTACCACACCGCCGATCACCGTGATAATGGAAATAACAATCGCAACGATGGGACGGCCAATGAAGAATTTCGACATGGCTACTTGCCACCGGTCAGTGCGTTCATTTGAGTGTCTTTGAAGGGCGACGGAGCGACCGTCATGCCGCTCTTAATCCGCTGCAAACCGTCCACGACGACACTGTCTCCGGCCTGGAGCCCCGATTCGACCACCCACATATCACCGGTCTGTGGGCCGAGCTTGACGGTTTTGATCGTAACTTTGTTATCGGGAGCCACCACTCCGACCTGGTAGACGCCCTGCAACTCGGACACCGACTGCTGGGGGACCAAAAGTGCGCCTTTGAGGAATTCCGTGACTGCTCGAATACGCGCATACTGCCCCGGGCGCAAAACGTTGCCCGGATTAGGAAATTCGCAGCGGACTTGAATTGTGCCGGTCCGTGAGTCCACCTCGCGGTTCACAAACAGCGCGCGTCCGCGACGCGGAAAGACGGTTCCATCTCCGAGGATGAGCTCCAGGTTTTGGCCCGCCGCCTCGCCCGATTTTTCGCGCCGGAAACGCAAGTAATCCTGTTCGGCAACGTTGATATCGACATAAATCGGATCGACGCTGGATACCGTTGTCATAACCGTAATGGGGGTCATCAAATCACCGATACCAACTTTGGCGACGCCTGCAATCCCGGTAATCGGAGAAGTCACCGTGGTCCAGCCGAGATTCAGCTGGGCGTTATTCAAAGCAGCTTGATCAGCTTCCACCTCCGCCGTCGCCGCTTTTTCCATACTCAGGGCTTTGTCGAGTTCGGCTTGGCTCACCGCTTTCTGGGCCACCAATGGGGTGTAACGGCGCACATCAATCTGCGCCTGGGACAGCGCGGCTCGGGCGCGCTCAAGCTTGCCCCGGGCCTCGTCCAATGCGGCTTGGGTTTGGCGTGGATCAAGTTGAAACAAGGTCTGGCCCTTCTCTACATATGAGCCTTCGGTGTAAAGACGAGTGAGCAAAAAACCGTCCACTTTTGGCCGGATGTCCGCGTCCACGTTGCCGACCATGGTTCCGACCCATTCTTGATGGAGGGGAACGTCTTTTTGGAGGACCGGTATAACCGTAACTCCCGGAGGCGGAGGGGCGGGTTTTTCGCTGGTAGAGCACCCCGCACTGATGGCGAGCGCCGCCACCAGCGCCGCTATAACGTGCCACGTTTCAGTTCTCGAGAGCGCCACCGCAGTCGTCGATTGCTTGTTGTTCATGGTACACGCTCCGGGAGGCGCACGGTGTTGGGCTCAGAGAGTTCGGTGGCCCGAACTTCAGAACATGACGCTTGGCGCCGCACGCGTGGTGGCGCCCCATCGGCCGTGATAGTAGGCATTGACTTAAGCGGGCGGAACTGTCAAAACTACCAGCAGCTCTTGGTCCTAACGCGACCATGACGCAGGCATGCCAAGCGCACCAAGATATTGAAAGCAGGGAGGTTGAAAGAGCCACCCTGAGACCTGATGTCGAAAGCTTTGTTGAGATCCTCGTTTGAGAAGTTCCAAATTGGATGGCACATAAGAGTCTTGGTTGGAAATCCAGGCTTTCTCTGCGGTGCGCCCCTGATAACCGTCATCCGCTAAGGCGACGGTGTCTCCCGAATGGTGCAGACTGCGCTGCTGCAAAAAGTCACAATCAGCAAAACTGTAGGAAAGGTTTCGCCTCCCGGGCCTCCCGTGGGGCGAGCTGCTGAGATTTTGCAGAGTCCAAGCTCTTTGAGAGTTGGGGATGTTCCTTGCTCCGTAGACCGCGCATCACCTCTAGCCATTCTCATTTTGCTGTTTCCGAGTGGTCTAGATCTAGAAGACAAGCCTGGTGGAGATAGGAGAGGTGGCGTGGAGCGCATCCCTCGTCGGGGGCGTTATCTTGCCCCTCGCTTTGGGGCTCCTCGCTGCTCATTTTCTTTTGGCACAATCGATGTATGACCAGAAGGGAAGAGGGTTTTTGCAGATTTCGGAGGGACCCTCTAGGAGCGTTCAACGATTTCGTTTTTCGAGCCGGGGCATTAGGTTATTCGAATGACTCTGCTCACATCGCCGCCCTTAAAACCGGCCAACCCATCGCAGTTATTTCCCTAGTCGCTGCGCACAGAAAGCGCGTTACGGGCGGAACTGAATGGCAGCTCTGTCTTAGGACTGGGAGGTCATGTGCCAATCTTTACGCCGATCACTTCGCCCGAAACGACAATTTCGACTCGGCGATTCTTCTGTCTTCCCTCCGGAGTGGAGTTGTCGGCTACGGGAGTAGTTTTGCCAAATCCCCGAGAGGTCACGTTCCCATCTGCCAACCCCTGCTGAAGGAGATAGGCCCGCACGGTTTCCGCGCGCTTGTCCGACAATTTCTGGTTTACTTCGTCGCTGCCGACGTTGTCTGTGTGGCCTTCGACTGCAAGGTCCAAACCAGGATGTGCCAGGATAATGCCGGATAGCTTCGCTAGTTTCTCTCGTGCTTCCGGACGGAGTTCGTACTTTCCAAAGTCAAAGAGCACGTCGCCCATATTGACCACCAACCCGCGGGGCGTGTCGCGAGTTTCCAAAATACGGTTGAACTGGTCGAGCAGTTGCGCGCGCAATGCAGCGGCAGCTTTTTGGGCCCGCTCAGCCTCGGCTCGTGCGGCCTCTTCTTTCGCCTTCAAAGCATCCGCTTCTGCTTTGGCCTTCGTCGCAGCGGCCTCCGCCTCAGCCTTCATCTGGGCTTGCTTCGCTGCCGCGAGTTCAGCCTGGCGCTTAGCCTCCTCGGCGGCTTTTGCTTCAGCCTCGGCCCTGGCTTTGGCGGCCGCTGCCTCCTTCTCTGCCTCGATACGTGCCTGGTCCTGACGTTGTGCTGCGAGCGCGCGTGCGTCCTCAGCGAATTGTACGGTTTGTCGAGCATAAGACATGACGTCCTTCTTGTCCGCCTTTGCGGTGAGGGCGTTCTCTGCCATTTGTAGGCTAGACGCGGCCTTGGTAAAGATCTCCGGTGCGTCTTTGTCTGCGCTGCGCGACTTGGCGATGTCCACGGCGTTGCGCGCTTCATACATCTGCAACGGGACACGTTCGAGATCCGGCGTCATTGCCAGGGGATTTCCGAGTTTCTCGTACTGCGCGCGCTTCATCAACTTGAAGTCGTTGATGGGGAAAATCTGGCCCTTCGTACCCTTCCGGGTATCGTTTTCGAGGATGACCACCTCGCTCGGCACGCGCACGGCAAAGTAAGGTTCGGCAGTTACAATCATCGAGAATGTTTGCGCCGGGGTGGTGGCACTGAGCTTACCGTCGCCGTCCTTGTCGATGATTATCTCGCCGGTATTTCCGGAGCGCCCGTCCGGCGTAACCACCCACAGTACGTACGTCAGAAACTCCGCGCCAAACTTCGATGGTTGCTCCAAATGTTTGACCGCCACTTCTATATTTGTTTTTCCCTGTCGCGCGTCAACCTTTGCTTCGCCAGAGCCCTGAGGCATCAGGTCGGTACCCTCTAGATCCACTTTCGTGCTTCCCCCGCCGACTCGGTAGCCAACTGCCTTAACGGATTTGCTGACGAGGTTTGATTCGGGCACGTCCTGTTGAACTTGTGCTGAGGCTGCTCCAACCGTCACACCCAGCACCAAGAATGAAAGAGCGACTGTTTTGTTACCACTCATGGAATCTCCGTTCGGGCTTAGCCATCCCGGTAAGGTAATGGTGGCGGGACCCCAAAACAGCTCCCACTGTCAGAATTGGCAGGAGGGGGGAGGGAGCGAGGATGACTGGCTCCGGAAGATCGACATCTTGCATCGCGGCCTTCGGGCGCCGGTCAATGAAGGGTGACCTGTTTGTTTTGACAGTTTTGCGGAATGGGTCGAGAAGCCTACTGTTACCGGCAAAGGGGGCGACCTCTCTCCGAACCGAACCAGACAACAACTCCCCCATGAGACGCCCCCTATTTCTACCAAAGCAGGCCCAAATGCCCCGACTGGGGAATTTCTGTGCTGGTGGGCCTGCTTGTCTTCTTATGTGTGTCGGACCGTCTACTCCGTTTGTTTGGCCAGAGGAATAAAGGGCACCGGACTGCGGTCGCGAGCGTCCGCGGCACTTCTTTAGATTATCCTGCCTTGAGTGCGCTCGCGTGCTCTTCGCCGAGTTTCGCAAATCAATTCATTTCGAGGCCGAAGAACCATGTGGCTCCTAATCCCCAGGACGCCGGATTTGGCGAGGACAAACTACTTCCTTATCCTTGCAACCGAGGCGAAAACCGCGGTGGCGGCGCGGTTCGAAGGGACTGCCGGCCTGGCAACACCGGCGCTCCTCCGCAGGAAGCTACTCTGTGTACTGCGTCAATAGGACACCAAGGACGATCAAAAGTAGAGGCCATGTCTTCTTAAAGAGTTGTTGCCACTTCAGGGGCGTACCGGCCAGTCCATTTGTTAATGCAACGCCCAGCCCGGTAGCGGCGAACCAGCGATGCTGTTTCTGGATGTGTTCCATCGCTTCCATGGCATGGGGTGAGTGCATGTCTCCGCCGTGAACGTGAAACAGCAGCAAAATTGCCCCCGTGACCCCTGCCAACGGGAAGAACCAGGTTGCCCAGGGCGCCAGCAATCTGCCTCGCGCCCTTTGCAGCTCAACGTATCCGATTGCCAGAAGGATGGTCGAGAAGATTTTGTGCTGGAGATCCTCCGGGTTGTGCGTCAGCGCATACCATGGAGTCTGCGGACCGAAAGGCCAAATCTCCGTGTCACTAAAGACCAGAAGGAACAGGCCCGCGGCGAGGAAGCACATTGGCCAGACATAGCGGGCCAGGGACCATCGTTCCCCGAGGTAGCTCTCCGAGAAGATGAAAATCCCTGCGACGATCACAAAGAATCCAGCCAGACGATGATTGAATTCACTTTCTTGCTTGTCGGCCAGATGCTTGGCTGCTTCGGCCGGGTTTTCAGGGGCCGCCGGCGCATTCATATTCATGCCTGGCATGCTGCTCATGTCGTGTTCTTGCGACCACGCCAACGTTGTAAACAGAAACACCAGGAGGAGAGCGAACAAGACGGCTGCCGCTCCGCTAGGAATTCGCGAGGTGGAGGATTCTCCCTGCAAGGACAGCATTTGGTTCTCCTGTTGGCGAGGCTCTCTTGAGTTTCGATTTCCCCGCTGTGAGGGCGTGCGAGGGCAGTTTGTAGCGCTCCGGCAACCATCGAGCGCCTGTCAGAATTGACAGGGCCAAGATCGCATCAGGAATGCCTACGCGAAACGACTTTCCAAAGCCGAGCGTCCCTGTTACTCGACTCCTTCCGCTCTCTTAAGACTTCGTCAACGAGGCTCACCGGAGGGCAGAGCAGCGGCAGCCGAGCGTTCGCGAAGAATGGGAAGCACTTCGCGCACGCGGTCCATATAGCAGCCGTTTGGATCAAGCTTGGCGAATGTAGCTAAAGGCTAAAGAAGCGTATGGAATTGAGATTCTCGTTAGAATGCTTCACCCACGCCGACGCTCCAAGTATGACTGTCCTTGCCTTGCGCGAAGTCAACTCGCAGATTTACGTGATACTTGTTGCTGAGTGCAAACCTAACGCCAGCGCCGCCGCTTGGCAGGAAGTTCTTGGTCCTAAACGGCTGATTGCCGCCGGGTATTAATTCTCCCAAGCCGCCGAACCCAACAAGGCCGAACCTCCAGCGTAGAGCCAGCCGATATTCCAACTGCGTGCCAAACATGTAACGGTCAAGATAGCGACCGGCGGGGTAGCCGCGCAACTGGCTATTTGTGCCGTAAAGGCAGTTTCCGTAAAAGGGAGGCTCGCCCCCGGTAACGCAGACGAACGAGCCGGATGCAAGCACCTGGTTCTGCGTCAAACCCCAATACTTGTTGAAGGTCAATTTGTAACTCTGAAACGAGTACTTGCTTCCCAAGCCCTGAGAGAAGAAGTCCGCAGTGAGATCCAGAAATGTTCCGGCGGCGGGATAAAAGCGGTTGGGCCGCGTGTCGCGATCGACTCGGAAGCCCAGGGATGTCAACCTCGTATCGAGCCCGAGGTCCGGCGGCAGTGGGACCGCCCCAAGATTGTTCGGTCTAACGGTGATAAGCGAGCTCCCCCAAAAAAATCTAGGTCCAAGAAACAATTTCCACCACGCGTGACGCAGGAACTCGCCAAACACCAGTTGCCCGGCCTGCTTGAGAGGGAGTTTTTGCTGCGAATCTCCAGAGCCGAGTCCGTACAAATCGTAGTTCAGGTTCCCTCGAGCGTAAATCGAGGTCGTGCGATAGGTGCTCTTCTTAAGGTAGAGCTCGCCGCCCAGGGCCATCGCCTGGCTACCGTTATCGGTGACGAGTCCTACGCCTCCAACCAGAGAGGCCGGGGAGTTGTCGGCGGCGCTGGTCGGGAAAATATAGGCGAATACCGGCACGACTCCCGATCCAACCGCCGGACTCGAAATAGGAAGGGGCGCAATAACAAAAGCCCCGGCTTGGGGCTTCGTTTCAGCTGACGGTTTGTCCTTAGCAGATGGCTTTGGGCTGGCAAGGTGCGCGTCGGTCGTCGGAGAAGGAGAAATCGGCTTGTCTCTAGGTTCGGCTTCTTGTGCCCTAAGGGAGCCGGTCGCGAGACTCCAAAACAACCCGCTCACGAGGAGAAAACAGAAGATCCTCCTTGGTCCTTGCAGGTTCATGGGTGGACCGCTCATCTGGGACCTTCATACGGTACTTCAACAGCACGGCCCGCCCTCTTTCATTTACGGGGCGGGCCGTGTGGCTAGGCACTGGATGAGCCGAGGATTAACCAGTCTCGGTTCGTGAGATCCTAGTTGCTGCCCTCCACTTTCTCCACTGCGCGGCGCGAGGGTTTGGGCCTCTGCCAGAGGAGTTGTGAATCCGCAGCGTTATGAGGATAGAACCGCTCGGATGCCGCGTTCGTAGGAAGAAGGAGAATATCCACCCGACGATTGTAGGCAAGCCAAGTCGTCTTGAAGTTCTTTACCCGTGTTTCTGGAGGTTGATTGGGATCCTTAGCCTGCAACTCGATAACGGTTGCTTTATCGAGCTGGTTCTCCTTGCCGTGCGCCGTTGTATCGATCTTTTCCGCGGCGATGCCCTGGGAAACCAGGAAATCTTTGACACGGTTAGCGCGTAAGTCCGACAACCCTTGATTGTGTTTACCCGGGCCACGCTCATCGGCATAGGCGCTGAGGGAGAGTTTCGCGTCAGGGTCGTACTCGAGATACTGTTTGAATCCGCCGGCAAGGGTTGTAAGCGTTTCCTGCTGACTGCGTACCAGTCCGAGAGACGGGTTTTGCTTGGTGGGGTAGTCGGTTGGAAAAAAGACGCTTTGCAGCAGGACGCCGGGAATTGGCTCGATGGAGCCTTTCACGCGTACCGCCACCGTTTTCGTCTCGGAGCCGCCACACACGTTGGTTGCGGTCAGCGTGTATTTAAGTTCCTCGTCAACCGGGCCATTGGCTGTCTGCGTTGGGCTGACGGTTAGCGACTTGCTGCCGCTGCCGTCAACGGGCCCCAGCGGAGCAAGAGAAGCTGCGTCCGCGTTGCTTGACGACCAGTTCAGCGTTGTGTTCGCCTGCTGAATAACTTTGTCACCGATGCGGCGATAACTCACCTCCGTCGGTGAAGCGCTCAGGGATGACTGTACGACGGTATTCACTTCGACCGTGGTGCTCGGCTTGGTTACTCCCCCGGGACCGGTGGCCGTAAGTTCGTACGTAGTGGTTTGGCGGGGCGAAACCGTTCTTTCGCCGGTCGTCGGAACCGGGCTGAAACCACTCATATCGGCCTCGACCGTTTCGCTTGAGGTCCACGCCAGCTGAGTATTCTGGCTGCAGTTGATGTTTTGCGGATTGGCAGAAACCGTGCCGCTAACCGGGGCAACGGCAATTGTGGCACTTGCAGTTCCCGCCTTGAAGCGTTGTACGCCAGCGGTGAGCTGATTCGATCCACGCGGCCAGTCTTTGGTTTTTTGATGTCCATTCGAGATGTCGACAATCACGCGCTGATTGGCCCCCACGGTGACAACGCCAGCCCACAGCTCCTTGCCGTATCGAGTGACCATCACCTCGTGCCTGCCTGGCGGCACGATCAACTCTTGGTGTTTGATTATGTCGTTGTTAAACTCGTCCACGTGCCCCACGAAGTACCCTGGTTTATTGCCGTTCAGCAGAACGGCGGCATCACCCGCGCGTCTCATCCCTACTTCAATCTGGATGCGCCCCCGGGGACCAGGTACCTCTGCGCCAGCGCGTTCCAATTTTATATCGAGCGGCAGTGTATGGTCCGGATCGATAGAAACGTCCTGTTCAGCGAATTTGTAACCATAGTTGGCGACAACCAAATGGTGTGTTCCGACGTCGAGCTTGATGGTCCGATTGCCCGGACCAATCGCTTTGCCGTCGATGAATGTGTAGGCTTGCTTCGGGGAAACGGTTATCTTCAGTTTCCCTGGCTTGGTTTGTGCGAAGGCGGCTCCGTTGAGTAAAAACGCCCCGCCCACGACGCAACAAAATGTTCTCAACACTCCATACCTCATAGGATCCACCTCCTGCAGGCGACCGATTGAACTCGGGTCAACGAGTGAGACTATACGGATAAGGGTGTAACTGCGACACTGGCAAAACTGACAGCTCCGCATGGCACTACGTGACCTCGGCGCAAAATGCACAGGCCTCGCGGAAGCGCGCATCGGGCAGTTTTCCTGGATCAGGACGAGCGTTTTTCTGAAGCGATCCAGCGCCCAATCAACTGCTCCGATTGAAGGGGGCCGGCCCGAGATGGAATGATGGAATGATCCATATCGCCCGACGTGCCTCACAGCAGAGGCGCCTCGAGCCGGACCCCATTGAGGTTCGGTTGGCAGAGAATAGGTTTAAGTGGCAGCTCCTCGGACCTGTCAAAAATACCAGGGGCTCGAGGAAGGTTCAGATTGGATGGGTTGGGGCCGTGTGAGTTCTCGCGAGAGATTCCATTTCCACGCCTTAACCAAAAAAGCGCGGAGACTGCGAATGGGCCCCGCTATGCTCCATTCGCAGCCTCCTGCACGTGTTGAAAAACGGCGCCCTCGTTGTAGCGGAATTCGGGCTACCACCGGATCACAACACCCCCGTTGTAGCGGAAGTTGCTCTGGTTT
>Ga0182037_10000589_pt1 | contig 17753 bp, 19 predicted proteins | sample sta12Cox44000082_FD_125974 | JGI IMG/M metagenome (GOLD analysis project Ga0182037, IMG submission 125974) | Lab enrichment of tropical soil microbial communities from Luquillo Experimental Forest, Puerto Rico - statoxic.12C.oxic.44.000.082 | ecosystem: Environmental > Terrestrial > Soil >... | reverse complement strand
TCGGCCGACCTCGACCGGCTGATCCATGAGCGAATCCGGCTGGGGATTGTGAGCGCGCTGGCCGTGAACCGCTCGCTGACCTTCAACGAGCTGAAGGCTCTGCTGAAGACCACCGACGGGAATCTAAGCGTGCACGCGCGAAAGCTGGAAGAGGCTTCCTACATTCTCTGCGAGAAGTCGTTTGACGGGAGGCTGCCGAAGACCGAGTACCGCTTGACGGCGGCCGGACGGAAGGCACTCGAGCGCTATTTGAACCATATGGAGGCGCTCATCCGCGCGACACGCGAAGGGTGAAAATTTTTTGCCCTTGCGCTTTGCGATACAAAGTCGTTTGTAGGCATTTTACGTTTCTCCGCGGCGGAGAAGGAAACCAACATGGCAGTTCACGAGATCATCTTCGAGCACATCGTCGGCGCACCGCCGGTGAAACCGGCGCCTTCGCTGCACGTCGCCATCATCACCGATGGAAACGGGCGCTGGGCGACATCGCGCGGGTTGCCGCGGTCGGCAGGACACCGGGCGGGAGCCGAAGCGAGCCGCGCCGTCATTACCGCCGCGCCGAGGCTCGGCATCCACACGCTGACCTTGTTTGCGCTGTCCTCAGCCAACTGGAAGCGGCCCGCTTCCGAGGTCCAAGCCATTCTCCGGTTGCTGCATGAATATCTGATGGCCGAAACCACGCGCTGCATGGAAAACGGCGTGCGCATCAGCGTACTCGGCAGGCGCGACCGCATTCCGATGACGCTGCGGCAAACGATCATGGACGCGGAAGCCGCGACGGCGGGCGGAAGGCAGCTTCACCTGCGCCTGGCGATCGACTATTCGGCGCGCGAGGCCATCTATCTTGCAGCTTGCAAATACTACAAAGTGACCGAGCTTTCGCCGGAGTCGTTTGGCAGCGTATTGTCGGAAGTGATGCGCGGCGGCGACACCGACGTGGATCTTCTGATTCGAACCGGGGGCGAGCAGCGGCTTTCCGATTTTCTGCTGTGGGAGTGCGCTTTCGCCGAATTCGTGTTTCTCGAAAAACGCTGGCCGGATTTCACCGTGGTCGACCTTGAAGCCGCGCTCGAAGAGTTTTCCAGGCGCGAGAGGACGCGCGGCTCGCTGCCGCAGGATATCGCGGCGCAGAGTTTCTAACCCGACAGAGCTAAACCGCTGGTTTCTAACGGCTTGCCGGGCTTCGCGCGGCGAAAGCCTGCCCCTGACACCTGGCCCCGTCCTATCGTCTATACCCTAGGAGCCGCGAATGGGAACGATGGGACTTCGGCTGCCCTGGGAAGCTAGAATCTCCCTCGGGCGGGTGCCAAGGGGGCCGGTGGAATCAAGGGAGACGACCGCAGGGGTTTCCTCTTCTGACGCGCAGGCGTCCAGGGACGATTCTGCGCTGGCCGCAGCTTGCCGAGCCGGCGATCTGCGCGCGTTCGAAGAGCTCTACCGGCTGCACGGCGCGCGCATGAAGTCCATGGCGCGGAACCTGCTGGGTACGCCCGCCGATGCCGAAGACGCGGTGCAGGACACCTTCCTCAAGATTCAGCGCAGCATCGCCACGTTTCGCGGGCAATCGAGTTTCCTGACCTGGTCGTTCCGCATCCTGATCAACACCTGCTACGACAGGCGGCGCAGCCGGATGCGCAAGCGGGAAGTCCCGCAGGATGAGCCGCAGGCCGGGGAGTCGGCGCCGCGGCCGGAGCCGCGAGCCCCTGCCGCGCATCCGTCGCTCAAGCTGGCGCTCGAACGCGCCGTCGCGCAGCTGACGCCGCAGCAACGCGACGTTTTTCTGATGTACGAAGTCGAAGGCATGCGGCACTCGGAAATCGCGGGGGTGCTCGAGATCAGCGAGACCGCTTCGAAGAATACTCTTTTTCAGGCCAAGAAGAATTTGCGCCACATGCTCGAGGCGCCGCGCAGCAGCGCCGCCGAGGCCAGGTAACCCGCCATGAATATCGACTGCAACGATCGCGAACGAATTTTTCTGGACGGCACGCCGGAGGAGTGGGCGGCGCTGGAGGCCCATTCCGGCCGCTGCTCCGCCTGCCGTGAAGAACTGGAGGCCTGGCGGGATCTGTCGGTCGCCGCGTCCCTCCTGCACCAGGAATGGGACTCGCCGGCGCTTTGGCCGCGCATCGAGCGGGCGCTTCGCGAGCAAGCGCCGGCAGGCGGGGCTTCCTGGTGGGAACGACTGCTCGGAAGCTGGCGCCTGCCGTCCCTAGCCTGGCAGACCGCCGCGGCCGCGCTGGTGCTGATGCTGCTGTCCGCTTCGGCGCTCTGGGTCATTTGGCATCGCAACTCAGACTCGATTGCGGGGCCGCTTCTGACGGACCGGGCAGTGCGCAATGTGGAAGAAAAAGAAGCGGCCTACGAGGCAGCGATCGACAAGCTCGACGCCGAAGCGCGTCCCGAACTGGACAAGGCTTCCACGCCGCTGATGGCCAGCTATCGCGAAAAGCTGCAGGTGCTCGACAGCGCTATCGCGGATTTGAAAGCGCAGGCGGGCATGAATCCCGCCAACGGCCATCTGCGCCGCCAGCTGCTTGCCATGTACCAGGAAAAGCAGTTCACGCTGGAAGAGGTCTTGGAGGCAAAACAACCGTGACTTACCCAGTCCGAAATGCCGGGCAGCCGGCCGATTACGGCCGGCAGAAAGCCCGCACGCTAGAAACCGGGGGCCGCGGCACCCGCCGCCTGGCCGGGCTCGGGCGCACCGCGCTCCTGGTCGCGGCGGCCCTGCCGCTTCTGGCTTCCCCGGCCTTTGCCAATAGCCCGGCGCAGAATGAAGTTACGCGCGAGTTTCAGAAGACGGTGACGCTCACAGGCGCTCAGGGCGTCAGCCTCGACCACCGCTTCGGTAGGGTGACGATTCATGGCCAAGGCGGGCACGAGGTGAAGATCGCCGCGACCATCCGGGCGCAGGATACAAACTCGAGCGATGCGCAGAGCTTTCTGCAAAAGATTCAGGTCGAGGTCAAGGAAGAGGGCGACGGCGTGCACATCCGCACCATCTATCCGGAAAGCCGGATACCGCATATCCGCATCGGCGGCCACTCTTCGTTTTCCGTGGACTACGACATCGCCATGCCGGCCGAAGCTCCGCTGTGGATGCGGAACGCGTTCGGCAACGCAGAGGTCTCGGGCGTTCGCGGGTGGTCGCAGCTGGAAAACTCGAACGGGGCGCTGCTGGTCCGCGACGCCGGGGGAGCCAAACTGGTCAACGCTTTCGGCAAAATCGAGCTGACCAACGCTTCCGGCAACTGCAGCATTACCAACAACAACGGCGCGGTCAACGTAAGCAACGTGAAGGGCACGCTCGAACTTAGAAACCGATTCGGCGAGATCGTGGCGGCGCAGATCGGCGGAGCCGCGACGATTTCAGGCGGCAACGCGAGAGTTTCGCTTACCCAAGCCGGCGGAAATTCCTCGGTCAGCAATTCGTTCGGCGAAGTGGTGGTGCGCAACATTTCCGGCAGCCTGGCAGTGACCAACAGCAACGGGCGCATCGATGTGGCGGAAGTGTCGGGCAACGCCGATCTGGCCACCAGCTTTGGCGCTGTCGAGGCCACGCGAATCGGCGGCACGGCGACCGTCCGGGACAGCAACGGCGCGGTCCATGTCACCGAGGTGCAGGGCTTCGTTTCCGCAACCTCGAGTTTCGGCACGGTGAAAGGCAGCCAGCTTCTCAAGGGCGCGAACATGGTGACCGGCAACGGTTCGATCGAGTTGAGCAACGTTCAGGGCGAGGTGTACGCCAAAACCTCGTTCGGCTCGATCTATGCGGAAAACGTGAAGGGCAAATTCACCGCGCAGGATTCAAACGGCTCGGTGACCGCGAAGAATATCGAGGGCGACGCCAACGTAACGACCTCGTTCTCGGGCGTGTCGCTGGAAGGCGTGGGCGGGAGAATTACGGTCGAGAACCAGAATGGCGCCGTGGATGTAACCGCGTCGGGGTCCCTCTGCAAGGATGTCAGCATCCGCACCTCGTTCTCGCACATCGGCATCCGGCTGCCCGCCAACGCCGGCTACCGCATCAAGGCCAAGACTTCGTTCGGCCGGATCAGTTCGCAGCTCCCGATCACCGCTTCGGGCACCATGGGCGGGGATTCGCTTGAAGGCACGATTGGCAACGGCGGCTGCACGCTCGATCTGACCAACTCCAACGGCAATATCGACATCGCCAGGCAATAGCCAAGGGATTCTCGAGGGCCTTACTCCCGTTGCCGCGCCAGAGAAAAGGCCTTGCGAATGATGCGGGTGGCCGTAGGCGTCAACTGGAATCTTTCCAGCTCGCTTTCCCCAGCCCAGGCCACGTCGGTAACGTCGCCGCCGGCTTTGGCTTGGCCCGAAATCCGCTGGCACAGATAGTCGGCAATCACAAAGTGAAACCGCGGCCGGCGCCTTTCTTCCGGCGTGGTCCAGGCCTCGTCGGCGCCGCGGCCAAAATGGATGCGCTCGAAGATTTCGATCAAATCGAGCACCCGCACGGCCAATCCGGTCTCTTCCATCAGTTCGCGCTCGGTGCCTTCGACCAAGGTCTCGCCGAGTTCGAGCGTGCCGCCCGGGATCGACCAATGACCCTGCAGGGGCTGGCTGCCGCGGCGAATCAGGAGTGCGCGCCGCTCCTCGATCACGACTCCGCCTACGCCCACAATCGGCTTTTCCGGATACTCGCGCCAGGAACTCATCCCAAGCCGTTTCCTCCGCATGTTTCAGCCGCGTTACAACCGGCCAACGACGGTACGAACCAGTTGATTTTTCAGGCTGCGGTATATAATACGGGGGTTTCAGGGTTTGTATGGCAAACTCTGAGTTCTCGACTCGGGCGGTCGCGATTCTCTGGTTCCGCCCCGCGAATTTTTACTCGGAGGATCGTGCCGTGATTCGCTGCCCCGATTGTGGCGCCGAAATTGACGTGGACGAAGATGAAGTGGAAGAGGGCGAAATCTTGAGCTGCCCCGAGTGTGAATCCGAACTGGAAGTCACGCAGACGCATCCCGTTCATCTAAACCCGATTTCCGATGACCTTGACGATGAAGAAGACGAAGAGAGCGAAGACGACGAAGTCGCGGAAGAAGAGGATGAGGAAGAGGACGACTTCGACGAGGACGAAGAAGAAGAAGACGAGGAATAGGCGCCCTTTGCCTACCGTGCGCCAGCTGGGACTTACATCCGGCGCGGTTTCCGAGGCATCCAATCTAGAGTCAAGATCGCACGTTTTCGCGACCCGGCATCTCACTATGCGATGGTCCATCTTTCCTCGAGCGGTGCTTGCTTGCGCGCTGGCCTTGGCCGGCACGCTGTACGCGCAAGAACCGCAGTCCGCCCCTTCCGGAGAATCCTCCTCGAAGCAGGCGCAGAAGGAGACCCGTCACGGCGACGACTTTTTAATCCGCGGCACGGTGTTTACGCCGGAGGGGCTGGCGCTGCCCGGGGCCGAGCTGCGCATCCGGCGGGCCTCAGAAAAGAAATTCCAATGGAATGACGCTTCGAATTCGCGCGGCGATTTTGCCATTCGGGTAAAAATGGGCGCCGACTACGAAGTGGTGGTGCGCGCCAAGGGCTACCGGGATGAGTCGCGGGTGGTGGACGCCAAAACGGGAGAGCGTTTCAAAGACCTTGTTTTCCGCATGCAGAAGCAGACGGGGAAGAAATCATGACCTATGGGCGGACTTTAGAGATCATGGTTGTCGCGTTGCTGTTTGCGCTTCTGGCGCCGGCGGCGGGTGCACAAAACCCCAAGCATGAAGCGCAGCTCAAAACGGTGCGCGGCGTGGTGGTCGATAAATCGGAGAATCCGGCTTCCGCCAGCGTGGTTTTTTTAAAGAACATGCGCACCAACCAGGTGAAGAGCTACATCGCCGACAGTCAGGGCAACTTTCGCTTCAGCGGGCTCGATCCGAACTCCGATTACGAAGTGCATGCGGAAAAAGACGGCGCGAAATCGCAGACCCGCAACGTCTCGAGTTTTGACACCCGCATGGACATCGTGCTGAACCTGAAGCTGGCGCCCAAAAAGGGCTGACACCAGACCGAGGTCCTCCACAAAATCCCGCGGCCAGTGCCGAGGGCAGCCGGCCCCGCTCCACACTTTTACGATCCGCTCTCTGGCCGCACGATATTCCCTCTATCGAGGCTCCGCACGGCACTGCCACTTCGTCGGCGTTTGAGGTTCATCGCGGAGAGATTCGCCAGGATGGCCAATCATCCGGCGATCCTCGAGCCGCATGTGGGAGTTTGTATTCAAGATGTCGTCGGAAGGCGACGCTGCCGTTCCGGCGCGCGGCCGAGGCGGTGCTGGCGGACTTGGCCCGCTCCAGGCGAGAGCACGCCTCAGGCGGCCCGGGAGGTTTCTCCCTAGGGCTTTGCCGCCGCTTCCCGTGCCGACGAGGCCGGTTCGGCGATTCCGAGCGACTTCAAGTAACGCACCAATTGCCAGCGTTGCGGCTCCGGCAAGCGCGACCACACCGGCATGCCTTTGCGTACGACGCCGTTGCTAAGAACCCAGAAAATCGCACCGGGCTCCGCATTCTGGACTTCGGGTGCGCGCAGGCTGGGTGCTTTTTTGCCGCCTTCGGCCTGTTCGCCGTGGCATTCCGCGCAGTGGTCTTCGAATAGCAGCCGTCCGGCAGCCGCCGCGTCGGGATCGTTCTCGAGAGGGTTCAGGCGATTACGCGCCTTTTCCGGCGCCTTGCCCAGTTCGGCGTAGACGTCGGCTCTCCACTTTGCATTCTTTTGTTCGTTGGCGAGCGCTGCGGTTACGGCCAAAAACGATGCACACAGAAGCAGCAGCGAACAGAATACCGGCTTCATGATTTCGCTCCGAACATCCGGCGCACCATTCCGCCAAAGCCGCTGATCTCCCGCGAAACGCCCCAGCGCAACAGCAGCCTGTGGCTATGGTCGTTCAAGCCGAATCCCGGCGAGAGGCGCAATGTCCAGCCACTCGGAAGATTCCAGGCCAGGGCCGGCGCCAGATAGTGCGAGGTATCTTTCAGTCCGAAGCTATAGCGATCGCCGAGCCCCCCGTACATTTCAAGACCGGCCACAAAATTCTGGCGGCAAAGCGAGCAGCGCTTGGCGGCCGCTTTCAGACCGAGGGGACGGCTGGCGCCCAGCGCGTAGCCGAACTCCCACGGCTCGTTGGCCAAATTTTTCGCGGCGATGATGTTCTCAGAGAGGTTCCAGCCTTTCAGCGTGCTCGACAGGATGAGCTTCAATTCGATCTCCCGTTCATGTTCGCGGCGAGCCTCCGCGTTCGCATCGAGAGAATCGGCTTCGACGTCGTGTCCGACGATCTCCTTGAGGGTCTTGTCGGTTCCGTTCAAATCCTCATATTCCACATAGAGGATCGGGTTGATCCAGTGCTCGCGCTGAAGGGGTCGGAAGCGGTTCTCCCACTTGAATCCCGAGAATACCGTGCTGTCGTGGAACGTCGTTTGGCCGTCGAGATAGAACTCGGTCGTCCACCATGCCGTGGCGCCGTATTCGAACTCCGCCCAGTAGGAATGGAAGTTGTTGCCGCCGCGCTGGGTCCCGAACGTCGAGAAGTATGCAACCTCGAGGTTGCCGGGTTCCTCGAGGTAGTGGTCGTAGGTCACAAAGTAGGGGCTTTCCTGGGCGGCCGTAGGACCGGGCCCAAGGACTAGGAATAGGACGCCCAACACCAACAGGGAAGCGCAGCGAAGCAGTCGCAAAACCGATCTCCTGACGAGAATTCGTGCCGCCGAGAAATAGGACTGAATCAGTCCTATATGAACTAGGCTAGCCTAATCGTGTCTTAGTTGCAACCTTCTTGCAACAGACCCGCTGGGTTGACTCCTGGCCGCGCTCTACAGAGGATGCTTCTAGGGAAAGGGAGGTAGGCAACCATGGACGCGCGCTCTATGATCTTGCAGTTATTCGACGAGGCGTTTGATCGCACGGCCTGGCACGGGCCGAACTTATGGCAGTCGCTCCGGGGCGTGACGGCGGAGCAAGCCTCGTGGCGGCCGGCTCCCGGCAGGCACAATATCTGGGAAGAGACGCTGCACGCCGCTTATTGGAAATATGTGATTCGCCGGAAGCTTCGAGGCGGTAAACGCGGCGGCTTCGTCTTGGCCGGCAGCAATTTCTTCACGCGGCCCGAAGCAGGAAAGCCGGGCGAAGCGGCCTGGAAGCGAGACAAAGAGATACTGCGCAGCGAGCACGCGGCGCTGCGTGAAGCGATCGGCCGCGCGCTAAGCAAACCGCGGTCGGCAAAACTTTCCCGCGCCCTTTGGGGTGTTGCCTTTCACGACGTTTATCACGCCGGTCAAATTCGGCTGTTGCGCCGCTTGATGGAAAAGCGATAAAAACTCTCGAGCCGCTTGGTCCCGTTCTTGATGACTCCATCCGCCTCCAGCCAGGACGAAGTGCAGTCGGCGCGTCCCTTTCTCCTGGTTTGGTTCGTCTTTTCGCTGGCGGTCCTTGCCGGCGCGAAATTCCTGCTTTTTCCGTCGGGGCTCGCCGAGCGCATGGACTTCCGCCAGCTTTATGCCGCAGGCTATCTGGCGCGAACCGATCCTGCCAGTCTCTATGACTACGAGCAACAGAAGGCGGTGCAGGACAGGCTGGTGAGCAAAGCGGGAGGCCTGCTGCCCTTCATTCGCCCGGCTTATGAAGCGCTGCTGTTTCTGCCGCTTTCCTATCTGCCGTATCGCGCGGCGTACCTCGCCTTCCTCGCGCTGAACCTGCTCTTGCTGCTGGCTAGTTTTTTTGCTTGCCGATTCGAACTCTCGCATGCCGGGACGTTCGCGCAGCCGAGAGCAGGGCTGCAGATCTTCCTGTTTTATCCGGTGCTGGCGGCGATTCTGCAGGGGCAGGACTCGATCCTCATGCTTTTGGGATTTTGCCTGGCCTACCGCTATTGGAAGTCCGGAGCTGGTTTTGCTGCGGGAGTCCTGCTCGGATTGCTGATGTTCAAGCCGCAGATCGCGATTCCGCTGGCGGCGTTTTTGTTGGTCCGCTCGGCCAGCTTGGCTCTTTCTGGCGGACTAGCCCTCGGAATCGCAGGCAGCGCTGCCTTGTCGATCTACGTCAGCGGATGGAGCGTCGTCCTCTCTTTCGGCCGCGTTCTCAAACTGACTGCGGCCGCCACTTTGGCGCCGAACTCGGGGCCGGTGCTGGGTGTTGCGCCTTTAGCGATGCCCAATCTGAAGGGCTTGATTTCCGGGATTACGCTAAACCGCTTGCCCGCAAGCGCGACTCTCCTCATCACGGTGGTTGTTTCGGCTGGGATCGCGATTGCCGTCATGCGAAGCCTGCGGGCCAGGAAGCCCTCTCCGGAAGTCGCCTTTTCCGTGGCCGTGACCGCGGCCCTGCTGCTGAGCTATTACCTTCATTTGCAGGATTTGACGCTCTTGCTGCTTCCTTTGGGTTTCCTGGCCGGCCAAAGAAAGCGGAATCTCGCGGTGGCAAGCTGGCTGCTTTATATCGCGCCGCCTTTGGTCGTGATGTTGGGCCATGGCCTGATTTTTCTCTTGAGCTTGCCGGTCCTTTTTCTGCTCCTGGCGGCCAGCGCGCCGGCCGGTTGCGGTCCGGGCCTGCACGCTCGGTCGACCGCGTCATCCTGACGGCTCCAGCTCCTCGCGCAGCGCGGCGAGCGTTTGCGGCAGCACTGCCTCCGGGTCCTGGAACAAACGAATCGCGGCAATGCCGGAAGCGCCGGCCTTGAAACACTCGCGGGCATTGTGCTGGGTGATGCCGCCGATGGCGATGACCGGAAGGTTCACGGCGGCCGAGACTTTGGCCAGCCGCTCGACACCCTGCGGCGGTCCGTAGTTGGCCTTCGACGGGGTGAAGAAAATCGGGCTGAAATAGATGTAATCGGCGCCGGCGCGCGCGGCACCGAGAGCGGCGCCGAGCGAATGGCAGGAAAGACCGATCAGAAAATCGCGGGCCGGACGGCGCAGGGCGAAATATTCATCGCGCAGGCGGCAGGCCTCGGCGATGGGAATTCCGTTTTCGCTCAGGTGCACGCCTCCGGCCCCGCAAGCCAAGGCCACGTCCAGCCGATCGTTCACCAGGATTCGGGTGAGAGAGCCGGAGCTCGCGACGCGCTCTAAGGATTCCCGCACCAGCTGCGTCCACTCTTTTCCCGAGTAGTCTTTTTCGCGCAGCTGGATCCAGTCGACGCCCGCTGCGGCGGCGCTGGCGATGCTGTCAAGGAGCAGCCGGTGCGCATCGGCGGAAGTAGAAAGGGGCAGGCTCCTGCGGTCCGTTACATAGCAGAGAATGCGCCTTAGAGGGTTAGGCAGGGGGCACACGGGTGGCACTCGAGCGGGATTGCAGGAGTCCGACGGCGACCAGGATGTCCAGGATGCCGAGGCCGCTGACCAGGCCGCGCACGGAAGGATGCAGGGCGATCATCATCAGCGACGGAAAATGCGCCAGGAAGTAGTTTTGCTCCCAGAGGTTGGACCACGGCAGATAGAGCAAGAGCGCTCCCAGTTCAAAACACAACACGATGACGACGGCGCGCAGAACCTTATTCATGAACGAAAAGCCGGCAACCCGAACCGGCAATCAGCGAGTGGTTTTCTGAAGAGCGGCGATGCGGTCCGCGACATCGCGGTAGTCGATGTTCACCGCATATACGTGAGAAAAGCTCTTCAGCGCCGCATCCAGTTCGTTGGCCGATTCCTGGGCGACTCCTAAATCATACCGCAAGGCCAGGGCGCTTTCCCCGTCGACGCCGGGCGTGCCGAGCGCGCGTTCGTACCAAATCGCGGCAATTCCCGGCTGGCCCTTTTCCATGAAAGAAAGGCCCAGCAAAGTGCAGCACTGCATGGCGTAACGGAAAGCCCGGCCCTTCTCGTTGGCTTTGGCAACTTTCTGGAATTCGCTGATCGCTTCTTCCAGCAGGCCCATTTCCCGGAAGGCGATGCCCAGATTGTAGTGGGTTTCCAGGTCTTCCTCTTCGCCGCCCATTTCGCCGAGGTCGGCGCGAAATTCGTCGAACACCTCCTGAAGCGGCGCGTGTTCGCCGGCCGCGGCAGGAGCTACGGCATTCGCGGGAGCCGGAGCGGGCGTTTCCTCCTTGGGCGCGGCTTCGGAAAAAGCCGGGGTCAGTTCGCCGATGCCCAATTTGTCGATTTCATCGGCCAGATCGGAAAGGAATTGGTCGGACGTGAGCGTGTCGCCTGAAGCGGGAACCTCGGCCGGCAGTGAAGGCTCAGCATCTGGTTCGGGCGATAGGACCAACTCGTACTCTTCGGCCAGCTCAATTTCCTTAGCCGCCTGAGGCGGGGCAGGCTTCTCTACCGGTGGAGGAGGCGGTGGAGGAGGTGGCGGCGGTGGCGCGGCTTTCCGCGGTGTTTCCGGAGTTGGCTCAATCAGTTCAATCGCCGGTTCAGACCGCTCCTCGAACGGAATTTCGAACTCAGAAATCGGCGGCGGTCCGGCGGCAACGGGCGGCGGCGTTTTTTCCTGCGGTACGGCCGGCCGAGGAGGCGGCGGAACCGCCGTGGTGTCGGCTGCCGCGAGGTCATTCGCGAGCAGGGAAGCCCATTCGTCGGAAAGGTCGACTTCTTGAACCTCGGGCGCCGGAGCGGCAGGCGTCGCTTCAGCCGGGGCCAAGGGAAGCTCTTCGAGAGCCGCCGAGTCCAGTACGGCGGCTTGCTCGACCGCCGCTAGGGGCGCCGGAACTGGCTCCGCGGCGGCCGCGATCTCCTGGTCGGTCAGTCCGGCAGCGCGCTGGAAGCGCCGCCGCAGTTCGCCAAAGCGTTCGGCGCCTATCCCGTCGCCGTGGTCCTTGTGGATCTTTTCAAGCTTGGCCGCAAGTTCAGCGGTGCGGCGGTCGTCGCCAGCGCCCAGCACGAAGTCCAAGAGCTTTTCGAGCGTCGGCGTGTGATTCGGCGCGCGGCGCAAAATCGCTTCGAGCAGGCCGATCGCTTTTTGCGTCAGGCCGTAGCTGGCGAAAAGGTCGACGTCGGTCAGCGATTGCGAAATGAATTTCTGGGTTCCCTCGTCGGGCGCTTCTTCGACCGCGGCGGCGGAGGCAACTTTTTCTTCTTCCGGAATATTCAGGTCGGGACGCAGCTTGGGCGCTTCCGGCTGCTGGAGTTCGGCTTGTAGTGTTTCGGTGATGGGCTCCGGTCCTTCATCCGGAGTGCTCACGCCCATCCGCCGCAAGACGGCGTTGAGCTTGCGCTTGGCAAAATCGCTTTCCGGCTGGCGGTCGACCAGCTGTTCGAAAATCTCCTTGGCGCGATCGAGTTGATTGGCTTCCGCCAGCGCGTCGCCCAGGTGCGCCAGCGCGTCGGGCAGACGGAAGGAATCGCTCGTGCGCGCATAACTGTCCACGAGCCATTCGAGCGGCTCCAGGCGGCCGGGCGTCCGCGACGCGAGTTCATTGAGCATCCGCGTGATGGCGTCGTGCTCGCCGGCGTCGAGCATCGGAATGCGCAGCCGTGAAACCAGGGCCATAGCCGGCTCGGCCTGGCCGGATTCAAGCATGCCTTCCGCGACTTTTTGCGCCAAGCCGAAATTCTTTTCGTCGCCCTCGAAAACCTGCAAGGCGAGCGCCGAAGCATCGTCCCAATTGGAGCTCTTCAGGTACAGGTCCAGCAGGAATTCGCTTTGTTCGCCGCCTTTATCGAGACCGGGCAGGCCTTTGAGGAACTGCGCCGCTTCGGCAAACTTTCCCTGCGACGAGGCGGATCGCGCTTTGACGGTCAGCGCGGGCGCGCTGGTCGGGTCAATCTTCAGAGCCTTGTCGGCCTGTTTTTCCGATTCGGCGTGATCGCCGCGGGCCAAAGCGCGCTGCGCCGCCGACACATAGGTTTCAACCGCTTCGCCCTTTTGGCCCATGGCCTGGTAGAGGTCGGCCAGGCGAATCTGGATGCGCAGGTTGTCGGGCTCAGCTTGCAACAGCTTTTTCAGCAGTGCCACGGCCTCGGCCTGGCGGTTGTGCTTGAGGTGGATTTCCGCCAGCTGAAGGAACAGCGGCCGTGCTTCGCTCATCACCCCCTGTTGCACGTAGAGGTCGGCCAGGCGTTCGAGCGGCTTGATCTCTTCGGGAGCCAGCTTGGCGATGCGCTTGTAGACGGCGATGGCCTTGGTCAGAAAACCGTCGCCTACAAAAATCTGCGCCAGGCGTTCAAAGTACTCGATGGCTTGAAACGTTTCGCCCTGGCGGATGTACAGCTCGCCGATGGTCATCAGCGTGACCTGGTCTTTCGGCTCGTACTTGAGAATGTGCTGGTATTCGTTGATGGCCTGCGGAACCTTGCCCTGGTTCAGCAGTTTCTGCGCGGCTTCGACGTATTTGCTCTTATTGTAGGCCATTCTTTAACCCGGAAGATTCCTAGCGTCCAGATTGCAACCGCGAACGCGCTGCTCTGTCCGCCGTCTTCCTGGGACGTTCTCCTAAAGCGACTTGCGGCTGGCGAGACACCTGCGAACCAGAACCGCGAAGCGGCTCCGTTTAGGCGCAGGAGCAGTGGAAGCGACCGCGCCAGCGGTCAAGTCACGCGCAACCGCAAAGCGGCCGATTCACGTGCAACCGCACAGCGGCTGACGGGGCGGCCCGCTGCTCTTAGTAAAGCTACAGGCGGGGGATAGGCCAGTCAACGCAGGTCCGAAGCCGTGTGAGCAGGCAGTTATCCCCATGGCTGACACGGGAAGGAGCCGGGGCTCTTGACGGACCGGTTAGAAGATGGGCAACGGCGTCTGCGTGGCGCCGGTGGACCAGCAGCCCGCTTCACGGACCGGCGCAAAGGAATGACGGTGCAGGGGAGTGGGGCCGAGACGCTTCAAGGCTTCCAGGTGTTCCGGGGTGCCGTAGCCTTTATGTTGCGCGAAGCCATAGCCGGGGTAGACGCCGTCCCACTCGTCCATACGCGTGTCGCGGTGCGTTTTGGCGAGTATCGAGGCGGCGGCGATGGAAATGCTCTTTGCGTCGCCCTTGACGAGCGACTTCTGCTCGATGGGGACGTCGAGCTCCATGGCGTCGATCAGAAGGTAGTCTGGTAGGAAGGCCAGTTGGCCGAGCGCGGCGGTCATGGCTTGCCGGCTGGCTTGAAGAATGTTCCAGGCGTCGATACGTCCGGCGTCAATCTCCGCTACGGCCCAGGCCAGGGCGTGCTCGCGGATGCGGGCGGCCAGCAGAGTGCGCCGTTCCGCGGTCAGTTTTTTGGAGTCGTCGAGGCCGACAATACGCCGTCTGGGGTTGAGAATCACGGCGGCGGCCACGACTGGTCCGAACAGCGCGCCGCGTCCGGCCTCGTCGATGCCGCCGATGCGCGTCCAGCCCAGTTGCCGCGCCGCTCGCTCAAAACGGGATGAGCACAGTCGCGCCATAGGGATTCAGGGTTGCTATGGGAAGCCCTGAAAGCAAAATCGGTCGCCGGAATCTTAGCACGGCAACGGCGGCCAAGCGGGCCGGAGCTCCCTCGAATTTCCCGAGCTGCCGTGACCTCAGGGCGGCGGGACGGCGCCTGCTGGCCATTCCGTGACCGCGATTTTGCCGCCGGGAATGCGTGCGAGCGCGGGAGCGTACAAGCCGAGAAATTCGCGCCGCCACCAGGCTCCGGTGGATTTCTTCGTTTCACGGTCGGTAAACCAGTATTGCCAGACGACGGCGCGCACCTCGGCCGGCGGAGCATCGTGAAACGGATTGGAGCGAAAGAAACCGAGCACGTCGGCGTTGTTCTCCAGAAGTTCCTGTTCGGTGCGAACCACAAAGGGATTTTCGCGCCATCCGCCGAGCGAGGCGAACCACAGATTCCATTCAAAGCGCGGCTGATACGGAGCGTAGATTCCGGGCGCTTCGCCCGGCGCTTGCGGTTTGTAGCGGAAGGGATAGGCGGTCCAGGTCACGCCGTCAGGCGAACCTTGAAATTCTATCTCATAACGAGCCCAGGTCATTCGCCCGAAAAGACCATAGGAATTCGCCACGCGAAACGGTTCGAGGGCCGTCACCGGCTTCGCGGGCAAGGGCAGCTCGGGCGAAATTTGCCGAACCAGAAAGAACAGCGTCGCGTAAAGCACCCAGGCCAAAGCCAAGGCCTCCAGCCACAAGGCCGCGGCCGCGCCGGCTTGCCGCCAAAGCGGTCGCCGATCGGCCTCGACTACGTTCGCTGCCAGGACCGATCTGGTTTCTTCGCCCACTCTTTCCGGCGGAGCGAATAAGGAAAGAGGGTCTGGCTCCGGGGCTTCGGACGTTTTGATCGCGGGCCGGCGCAAGCTGAACCAATTCTTGCGCCACGGTCTCTGGCTTAGCCGGACGTTGAGTTTGCCGCCGACCGTCTGACGCCAGCGGCGTGGAACGAAGCCGAGCAGAAACGCATCGTCCAAAAGAAAGATTCCGAGCGCTAGAACCAGGTAATTCAGGAAGGCGTAGTTGGCCGTGAGGATGATGGCCGCCTGCAGCAACGTGACGAAAAAGAAGCAGACGATGCGAAAGATGCGCGGCAGAAACACCATGGCGACGACCACCAGTTCGGTAGCGACCGTCAGGAAGGCGGTAGCTTCCTGAAAACGCCGCGGCAGTTGCGCGGCATACCAGCCGATCCACGTCGGCAGCGGACCATTCTGGTAATACTCGTTCATGGCGGAAAAGTCGCGCCAGGAGGGATCGCCTCCAAAGTACTTGGCGATTCCCGACTCGAAGTAGATGGAAAACCACAGCAGCTGCAGCAAGAACGAGGCAGCGCGGGAGGGCGGCTCGCGTTCGCCGAGTCCCGGCCTCAGCCCTCGCGGCGCAAGGAAAAGGCAGAGGAAGCCGGCGGCGAGCAGCATGCCATCGGATTGGTAGCCCGAAAAATCCTGAGCCGCAGCGACGAACGACAGAAAGAGAAGAAAACAGATCGCGAGCATCGCCCGCGGCCAGCAATTCAAAATCAGCAGGAGCGAGCCGATCATGCCGAGCCAACATAGTGCGGCAAGGGTATGCGGACCACTGCTAAACCAGAGCAGGGTTGGCGCATACCAGAAGCGCACCGCTCCGGGCATGACCTTGGCTACTTCCTCCAGGTAAGAGCCTGCAGGCAGCAAACCATTCGGACCCAGCAGCCCGCGAATCTGAAATACGAGCGAATAGAAGGCGGAAAAGTAGATCGCGCCCACAGCCCGCAGAAACAGCCAGCGTGAAAGGACGCGCCCGTCCGGGCCCGCGACGCCCGGAGCGGCCCACCAGCGAACCGCACGTTCGGCGAAAGCGCTCATCGCCAGTGATGATAGCGCGCGAACGGCGGCCAGGAGGAATTACGGCTGCGAAGAAGGGGGGCGGCCGAGGTGAACGCGGCAGGAGTCGTCCGTGCAGATCGTGCGGTTCCAGCGGTAACGATTGCGGGCGATCCAGGCGTAGATTTTCCCGGCTAGCCAGTGAATGCCGGGAACAAGCAGGATCCAGGCCAGGAGGTTCCAACCGGGGAGACGCGAGCCGATCCGCGCCCAGGCGTCGGCCCCTTGGTAGGTCCGGCCTTCTGGGCCTACGGCGAGCATCCATTTCATGGCTTCGTCGCGATCGACGTGCGGAAAGCGCCGCGAGACGGAGGGGTCGTGCAGGTCGAGCAGTTCGATGCGGCCGCGGGGATCGAAGCGGCGCACACGCGCGGCGCTGGTGCTGCAAAGCGAGCAGTGACCGTCAAAGAGAACCGTGAGGTCAGCCATGATTTACCGTCGGCCGAACGGCGGAAAAGGTTGCCGACAAAAAAGAGCGGCCCCGCCCGGTTGGCTCCCTGGGCCTTAGAAGCGCGGCCGCGCCAGGAAAAATTCGCCTCCGGAGCCTGCTACTGGGCCGAGGCCACAAGTTCGTCGGCAAAGACCGCGGCGAAGCGGCGAGTTTCGTCCTGATCGTGCAACATCACGATCGGCACCACGCGCAGGTATTGTTTGCAGTTGTGGCACTGCGTGACTTCCCCCTGCAAGTCCTGCAGAAAACCGTCGGTAAAGCGATAGAGAGTGCGCTCGCGGCGTGCATTTTTCTGGTCGCGCTGGCCGCAGTGTGGGCAAACGAACTCGACCTTGTCCAGCTGCGGATCGCGGTCCAGAGCAGCCCAACCGGTGCGGCGCACCCCGATGGTTTCGGGATTATGCCGTTCCATAGAACCCCCTGAAGTTGGCCGTTGGGAAGTTTCGGATCAACCGAATGGATCCACGTCCGAGATAAAGATGCGGAGAAAAGGCGAAAGGTTACCAGAAACTCGCTTCGCTTGAGAAAAATAGGGTTAGCGGCGCGTTCGAAAGAGGTGGACTTGCCGCCGGCAACCGACGGGAACCCGAAACGGCGGGCGGTGTCCAACAGGGTGAGGACGCGCGCAACCTCACATCCCTGCGAGCGCCGCGCCGGCCACTGCATAGCAACCTGCAGCAGCCGGTGCGGCAAAGTGCCAGCTCGCGGGGTTCTCTCAGGGATAAGCAAAACAATTCGGTCGGCTGAAGACCCGCTCGGGGCGAAGCCGGGTGTGCCGAGACCTCGCAAATCGCTTTCGAAGATTTTCCCTGGAGGTGTGTCATGAACGAAGACCAAGCGATTCGAAAACCGGCGGCCACGGATTTTGGCGCTTGTCTGGTGGAAGGAAGCGCCAGAGACAGGCAACGCGGGAAAGAGGTCAAGCGGCGCGCGATGGCGATTTCGATTGCGCTGGAAAGCGTCGGACTGACGGCGCTGGTGATCGCTCCGATGCTGGCCAGACCGGCGGAAATCAGGATGACCAGCACCATCCCGATTCCGCCCTATACCGCCGCGCGCATGGCGCGCGCCGCGACCCAGCGCCCAGTCACCGCCGTTCGTC
>Ga0182037_10000585_pt1 | contig 17799 bp, 10 predicted proteins | sample sta12Cox44000082_FD_125974 | JGI IMG/M metagenome (GOLD analysis project Ga0182037, IMG submission 125974) | Lab enrichment of tropical soil microbial communities from Luquillo Experimental Forest, Puerto Rico - statoxic.12C.oxic.44.000.082 | ecosystem: Environmental > Terrestrial > Soil >... | reverse complement strand
TGCCGTTACCGGCGACGCCGGCCTTTTCACTGACTTCGGTAAACGTTCCGTTTCCATTGTTGTGGAAAAGAAGGTTCTTGCCAAAGTAGGAGACGAACAAGTCCTCGAATCCGTCGTTATCGTAGTCGCCAATGCAGACGCCCTGTCCCCAGCCGGAACGCCCGACACCCGCCTTCAAGGTGACGTCGGTAAACGTGCCGTCGCGGTTGTTCTTGAACAGGTGAGAGACGGGTTCCTGGCCCTTGGGGTAGCCCTCCAGGCGCGACCCGTTTACCAGAAAAATGTCGAGCCATCCGTCGTTGTCATAATCATAGAAAGCGACACCGCAGCCGGTGGTCTCCAACAGATACTTGTTCTTGTGCTCGCCGCCAAAAAAAGTCTTCGCATTGAGACCGCATTCCTTCGCGACATTGACAAAGGTTAACCCCAGTTCGGCGGACGGTTTTGCTTCGCCTTGCCCATCAACAGTGAGCGCAAGCAAGCGCCGCGACCAGGACAGCGAGAGCACACTCTCGAGCGTCAGAACCAGGCCTGAACGACTGAGAGAACGCAGGAACGAACGTCTGGAGGGAAACAAAAGGCGGCTACCTTCCGGAGGGCGCTATGCTAGAATCCGCGCCTAATCTAGTAGGAAAGCTGGTCATTGGCAAGCTCGGAGCCACTCCACAGCAAGGCTGCGGCGTGAACACCATTCTATATTGCATAAGATGAGAAAGATTCCTCGCTATCGCCCGACTCCTTCTTGGCTCGCGTATCGGGCGATTCTGCTGGCACTGGCCTTGATTTCGCCTCTTTCTTCCTCTGGGCAAGCACAGCCGTTGGAACTGACGCGGTCGGTACGTCCTTGGGAATTTCTTTCGGCGGTTGGGACGCGCGCAGGACTGTTCGGCAACGAAACCGGAAACATCGAGGCGTGGGTATACCCGCTCAAGATCCTGCGCAATTTTCACCTCCAGTTCGAATCGGAAGGCCGTGTGCTCTCGGCGGAACCTCTGGCTCGAACGATTATCACGCGCCCGGAATCAAGCACGATCGTTTTTGCCGGGGATACATTCACGGTGGAGGAAACGTTTTTCGTGCCTGTGCAGGAATCAGGCGCGGTTGTGTTGCTTGAAATTCAGAGCGAAAAGCCGCTGAACATAAGAGTCGCGTTTGAACGCGACTTCCAGTTGGAGTGGCCGGCGGCCTTGGGGGGGGCTTTCGCTGATTGGAACTCCAGGCTGCGTGCATTCTATTTCGGAGAGGAGCAGAAAAAGTTTGCCGCTCTGATCGGCTCACCCACGGCAGCGAACCAACACCTGGAATACCAGAACAATTACTCCTCCTCTTATGAAGATTCATTTGCTCTGGGAGAAACAAACGGCAAGAGCGAAAGCCGAGTAGTTGTGCTCGCGGCCTCAGTTGCGGGCCTGGAAGATGCCGAAGCAACCTATCAGCACCTTTCGTCCAATTACGCCAAACTGGAGAGCGACGCTGCGCAGTACTATCGTGCTTCGCTTGCGGAGACGGTCAGCCTTGAACTGCCGGACGCGCAGCTGCAGCAGGCCTACGATTGGTCTCGTATCAGTATGCTACAGGGACTCGTGAGCAATCCCTACCTCGGGACTGGGTTAATTGCCGGATACCGAACCTCAGGTGTCAGTCAACGTCCAGGGTTTGCTTGGTTCTTCGGTCGCGACTCTCTCTGGACATCTCTTGCGCTCAACGCCGAAGGCGATTTCACAACCGTACGTACTGCGTTGGAGTTCCTCAGCAAGTACCAGCGAGCAGATGGCAAGATTCCGCACGAAATCGCGCAGGGCGCGAGCTTTGTCGACTGGTTCAAGAGCTATCCGTATCCCTATGCCTCGGCCGATGCAACGCCGCTCTACCTCATTGCCATGAACGATTATGTGGCGCAGAGCGGTGATATTGCGTTCGCGCGAGAAAAATGGAACACCCTCTGGAAAGCGTACCAATTCTTCCATTCCACCTATGACACGCAAGGCCTTCCGCAGAATTTCGGTATTGGTCACGGCTGGGTGGAGGGGGGCCCACTGCTTCCGGTTAAGGGAGAGCTCTATCAAGCGGCAGTTGGGGCAGCTGGGTTGCGCAGCCTTGCCAATCTCTCGCATCTGCTCGGAAAAGACGAAGTCAGCCAACAGTTGATGCGGGAGTCGAGCGAGCTAGAACAGCTGCTGAATCGGATTTTCTGGCTCCCGGGAAAAAAGCGATACGCGTTTGCGATCGACCAGTCAGGAAAACCGGTGGACGAGCCCAGCGTGCTGGCCGCCGTTCCGATGTGGTTCGGGTTGCTTCCAGACGCGCAGACGCAGCCCATGATCACGGAACTTGCCGCTCCCGAACATGAAACAGATTGGGGCATGCGCATCTTGTCCGAGAAAGCCAAGCTCTACAGCGGTGGAGGGTATCATTTCGGTTCGGTGTGGCCGCTTTTTACGGGCTGGGCATCCGTGGGCGAATATCAATATCATCGCGCTCTGCCCGCGTTCATGAACCTTCGCGCGAACGCGTTGTTGGCCTTGGATGGCTCGCTGGGCCACGTCACAGAAGTGCTCTCCGGTGATGAATACCAACCGCTTTCCACCAGTTCGCCTCACCAGGTTTGGTCGGCTGCGATGGTCGTCAGCCCTTTGCTTCGGGGAATGCTCGGGCTGTCTCGTGACACTGGCAACCATCGGGTTACGTTTGCTCCCCATGTACCGGCAGGCTGGAATAGTTTCACCGTTCGAAGTGTTCGTGTGGGGTCTTGTACGCTCGATCTTCACTACAGCCGCAGCGGCGGAGGCATTGAGTTGACGATCGATCGCGGTGGGGAGGGAGATTGCGAGCTGGAGTTCTCACCAGCAATCAGCCCGATTGCCCGGGTGGTTTCAGTCGAAAGCAACGGACAGCGTGTAGCCGACCAGGTGCAGAAGAATGCCTCCGATCAGCACCTGAACATACGAGTTCCGCTCTCCCGCGGTTCGAACAAGTTGTCGATATCGCTGCGCAATGACTTTGGGTTGAGTCCAATTTCCTCCTTACCACCCCTCGGCTCAAAGAGCCTCGGGTTGCGTGTCATGTCGGAGGTGTGGAGCGCGGCGAACGATCGCTTGGATCTGGATGTTGCTGGTGTGGCAGGATCGGAATATGAGCTGGAGCTGCACAACGTGGGCGCGTTGATTCGAATCGAAGGTGGCGATTGGATCAAAGGCGACGCAGGAAGGGACCGCGCCCGCATTAAGTTGCCGAGCAGCGACGTGCAGGGCTACGCACGAAGCCGGGTCGCCTTTCATTTTGGCAAAGACTAAATTGACTTCGCTCTAGGAGGGTGAGAGCCGAGCAAATCGTAGCGGTTCGGTGGAGGGACGGGCGTCTCAGCCGTCCGGCAGTCGGGAACGCCCGCCGCTCCATCGTCAAGGGAATGCTTTCGATTATCGAATCAGGTTCTGGCGCCGAGTGACGCGGAAGGAAGGAATTATGCTGAATCAATCCATCGTCCGGGCCATGCTGTTTGCTTTCGTATGGTCGACGCTATGTCCGCAGAGCCGCGGTCAGAACAAGGTTGACGCGGAGGGGCATCAATGGTGGCAGCATGCAGTGTTTTACGAAATCTATCCCCGCAGTTTTGCCGACACCAACAATGACGGGATTGGCGATCTGAACGGAATCACATCCAAGCTCGATTACCTGCACACTCTTGGTGTAGATGCGATCTGGATCACGCCGTGTTATCCCTCGCCCCAGGTCGACTTCGGATACGACGTTGCCGATTATGAAAACATCGATCCGATGTACGGCACGCTCGCCGATTTCGACCGGCTTGCGCAGGAAGCCAAGAAGCGCGACATCCACATCATTTTGGACTACGTGATCAATCACACATCCGATCAGCACAAATGGTTTATCGCATCGCGCTCCTCGAAGACTTCGCCATTTCGCAACTGGTACATGTGGCGCGACGGACGTAATCCGAATCAGCCCCCTAACAACTGGATCTCGGAGTTTGGCGGGCCGGCATGGAAGTTCGACCCAAAAACCGGACAGTACTACTACCACTACTTTTACACCGAGCAGCCCGACCTCAACTGGAACAATCCTGAGGTCGAGAAGGCCATGTTCGATGTGACACGGTGGTGGTACAAGCGGGGCGTCGCCGGGTTTCGCCTGGACGCGGTGGACACACTCTTTGAGGATCCGGACCTGCGCGATAACCCGGTCTTGCCGGGGACAAACAAGTTCGGCGATCCCAGGACCGAGGAGAAGTACAACAAGAAACTGCCCGGGGTTCACGATGTACTGCAAAGCCTGCGGAAGGTGGCCGACGAGCACGATGCCGTACTCATCGGCGAAACCTGGACCAAGAACATCGACGAGTTGAAGGAATATTACGGAAAACACAACAACGAACTTCAGCTGCCGATGGACTTCATGTTTACTCGCGTCGACAAGCTTTCGCCTCCGGAATTTCGTCGTCAAATCGCGGCCGCCGATTCCGCCGGAGGATGGCCGACGTGGGTAATCAGCAATCACGACATTCCGCGCTCTTACAATCGCTATGGCGACGGTGCGCACAACGACGACATCGCTAAGCTGATGGCCGCCCTATACTTGACGCTTCGCGGTACGCCGATCATGTATTACGGCGAGGAACTGGGGATGGAGAACAACGACCCCAAGCGCAAGGAAGACGTGAAGGATCCGGAAGGCCGGACCGGATGGCCGACCGAGAAGGGCCGCGACGGAGAACGCACACCGATGCAGTGGAACGATACAGCAAACGCAGGGTTCAGCTCGCATGACCCTTGGCTACCCGTTCCTGCCAGCTACAAGACCCATAACGCGGCGACCGAGTCGAAGGATCCCGAATCCGTTCTCGAGTTTTATCGCAAGGTGCTCGCCTTGCGCCACAGCAATCACGCGCTTCTGGAGGGGAACTATTCCGCGTTAAACGAAGACGATCCCAACGTGCTTTCCTACTTGCGGTCTTACAAGGGCGAGTCGCTCCTGGTTGCGCTCAATATGTCGAATTCGCCCCAGAAAGCGAGCTTCGATCTGTCATCCCATGGCGGGGCTACGCAACCTACCTTCAACGGCCTGCTGGCTACGAGCGGGTCCGAAAGTAAAGGCGCAGAAGTGAGCTTGCCAGCCTTTGGTGTGTTCATCGCTGAAGTTCAGCGAAAATAGCCGGCCGGCTACCGTGATCCGTTCAGTTGCTCGCGGCCCAGCCGCGCCACCTGATCAGCCGGCAGGGCATGCAGCAGAGCCAGGAACGCACCATTGGTCCAGCCGAATCCGACCACATTCTGTTGATATCCGGCGGTGACATGTGCTTCGGACGAACGTGAAACCACGTCGTACTTCTCGCGGATCGTGCCGTCGCGGCGGAAGTTTTCCGCAATCGTCGACAGGAATTCGTATGAGATGCGATCCGCGTCCTGGTTGAACCCGTATCGCCGCAAGCCCTCAATGGCCAGCAGCTGCGTGGGGGCCCAGCCATAGGGATAATCCCACTGGACACCGTTGTCGTACTTGCTCATTGCCAGGCCGCCCTCATGCTCAAACTCTGGCAGGCTGCGACGCACAGCTTCGGCCTGCTCTTCGGTTGCCAGCCCGGCCCAGAGCGGATAAAACGTGGTGATGTATTCGTAAGTCGAACGTGCCGACGTGTCCAGACGGTAATCAAAAAACATGCCGCGCTGCGCGTCCCACAGGTATTTCTGGATTAAGTCCTTGCGCTCCCGCGACCGCGCGTTCCATTTATGCGCTTCTTCTTTGTGGCCCAGGATCCGGCTCATCTGCTCCAGGTCCTTCTCAGTCTTGTAGAGCAGGCTGTTCAGGCACACTGGAGCATAGTGATGCGTGGCAGCTCCGTACGGACCGAACCGGAATGAGATATCAAACCCCGACTCTCGCATGGCGCGGTCGCCTTTGTAGTAGTCTCCGACCAGCGCGACCTCGCGTGTGGGCTCACAGTCAGCTTTGGCCATCGTGCGCTGGGTATCGCACACCTGCACGGAATACATCGACCCGACGATCGGTTCGTGAGTGTGATTCGTGCCAGGTTCAGCCAGATAGCTCCGGGCTTCGGGGTGTAGAAGAAAGAAGGTTGTAACCTTGCGATAAAAGCTGGTCTCGTCCTTCAGACTTTCGGGAGCAGGACCGGTGCCGAAGTCAAAATAACGCGACAAGCGGGTGTCTCCAGCCAAATGCGGATCGTGGATCCACATCGCATAGTCCTTCGCACCCAGCCGGTACCCCTTCTCCAGCAGATCACGATCGTCCTTGCCGGCTGCCTGCTCCGCGTCGTAGACGGCCATAATCATGGATGTCAGAAACGGGGGCTGGGAACGCGTGAGGAAGTAAGTGCGATTGGCGTTCAAGACGGTGCCGTAGTGCTCGATCTCAAAGAAGAAGTTCTCGATCATGCCCCGTGCGAGGTCGATGCGCTTGTCCTCGATCAGGCCGCGAATAATGAAGTAGCTATCCCAGCCGTACATCTCGTTGAAACGTCCCCCCGGGACCACGTAGCGATTCGCAAGATAAAGCAGACCGGGGGGCGTGATGTTCGTGGAAACCTGTCCGGCATCGGTAATTGCCATTGGCAATTCCCGCACCTGAACATGACACCGTTGGGGAAGGTCACGGACGGAATCGGGCTGCGGAAAGCCGGCCGGTAAGTACAACACCGATGTCTGAACGAGCTTGGGGTCTACGACGGTATTGCAGTCCGACATGGAACGAGTGAGTGTGTCCCAAGACGTGGAAATGTAGGTCAGAATGGGATTCAGTCCTTTTGTTTCCGCGAGACTGAGAGGAGAAGGTTTTTGGGCCTGGGACTGACACGCTACTAGACAAAAAACGATCGCTGCCGTGCGATTACCGAGCAGTTTCGCCCGCTTGCCGAGGTGCATGACCCAAAAGAATAGACTAGCCCGTCCGGGAACGAAAGACTAACGATGAAAAACTGACTCGTCGCCCTTCAGCCCGGCCGCGGACCCGCCGCGTCATGAAGATAGTGGTGACATCCCGATATCAGTCTCGGCGAAACCGATGAGCCCTACGCAGAATTCTCGCGTGGGAAGCCTTCGCGGACGCTTGCGAGAGGAATGCTTGGGAGTGAGCTGATTTCAGAACTTATTCGACGCGCGTCGCAGCATCTCTTCGTCTGCGCTCTTGGACATGAAATGAGCCTCAATTGATCGAGAAGCAGATGGTTGTGGCAGCCGGAGCAGTAAGTCGAATTCGCCAGGCTGGGTTGCAAACAGACAAGTTATTTGCAATCAGTCGCTGCAGAGTGTCAATGATGTTAACTTTGGCAGCGCTGGCAGCTTTTGCGTCACACCGGCGTCACAATTCCAGCTCCTGCGGAATAGCCTTGCAGAGTCGACTCTGACCGATCCTTCCACATTTGAAGGTGAACCACGTAGATAGCGAGATGATGCTTTGAAACGCTTTCAGGCCAACTTGAGGTTATCTTCGACGTACAGCGAAAGCTCAATCATGCGCTCTGTCAACTGTTCTGCCGGAACACCGGCAAAGTTCTTAAGCACCAGCTCCTTTACATAAAGTCGCACCAGATAACGCAGCTGCCGGGTTCGGCTGCGAGTGGCGAAGACAAAGTCCCGGTGACCGCTATTGACCACGATCAGGTTGCGCTCCCCATCGAACCGGGAACGCCATAGTTCTCCGGCAGCCCGCTCGAACGTATATCCCGGCAGCCCACGCGTACTGACCGCAGTTGGCGCGATCGCTGCATCGAGACTATCGGTCACGGTGACGAGCGCCTCGGCGGTTGCACGCCCGTCCCGCTGCAAGACCTCGACTGATAAACGTACGAGGCCGGGTGATGAAGGAGCTTCGAAACTTACATCTTGATCGGAAGTGGATGAGAGTATCCCACCCCCTTCCGCGATCCGCCAGACGAAGACCAGATCCTCCTCTACCCGCCGGCGCGAACGATCGCGGGGTAGGGCGCGAAACCGCCGGCTTTGATTCACGGCCAAAGTGGAGGCTGCGGGCGAAATCATGACCGTATGCAACGGGCCGGCATACTCAAAAAACTGACGCTGAGGGGATTCGCCTCCATTCGGTTCCGGCAGGCCCGGCACGATATCCTGTCCTTGTCCGCCCAGTTCGGCGCCGCGTTCTGCAGTCTCTTTCACTCCGCTTGTTTGCGTCGAGCGGGCCTGGATATCAAACCAGTCGTATTCTTCGCGAGGCAGAAGCAGCATGGCCTCGCGGAAGGCACGCTGGATGGCGCGCAGGGACTCGCGGTTGGCCTGTTCCTCCTCAGCCCGGCGCTGTGCCTCGACCAAATCATTCAGATCACTCTCAAGTGGCGCGAGAGCTTCGCGGAATGCCGCAAAGCGTTCATCGAGAACGATTCCTGAACGCGTCCCGGGCGTGAGGTTGAGGTAAGCAACATCGATTAATCCCTGCAGGTAGCGAGAGTTCCAGGGCGGTCTGTCTAAACCCGGTAGCGTCGCCAAGTCCTCGATCACTCGCGTGCCACTGCGAGTGAGTGCAACATGGCAATTCTCGGCCGGCTCCGCCAGATACAGTTCTGCGTACGCTTCGCCAAAGGGGGAACGAACGGTTGGTAGCTGATGCAGCAAACGACCTTCAAATTGCCGAGGTTCAACCTGATATTGCTTCCGCGCGAGCCTGTCGACGACCGTGACGCGAACTCCCGACGAGCGTATACGGTCCCGCAGCTCGGAGGCTAGATACCATTGAATCTTCTCGCCGCTCAGGTTGCGGATGCCTTCCAGCAAGGGAATAATCTTGAGCTCTGTTCCGGTTTCAGGAAAGAGCACGCGCCTCGTGTTAACTGTGTACCGCGGATCCCCTTTGCTCATCACCATCTGATAGACACGCTGATCGGCACCCATTGAAGTCATTGTGAGCCTCTCGCCCACAGTCCAGAAACTCAATAGCCCGATGCCGAACTCTCCCTGCAGACCGTGGGCTTCGCCCTCGGCTTTCAATTGTCGCTTAATAGAGTCGCAAATATGGGTCGCAACGTACTTGAAATCTGGCCGCCCGTTTTCATCGCGCGGCACGCCCTTGCCATCATCCTCAACCGTTAAGTAATGCTCGCCGTGATCCCGTCCGCGGGTAATCGAAATGTGCTTGGCACACGCATCGATGCTGTTCTCAACAAACTCCGCAATCGCCTTCAACGGATTGCTCTGCGAAAGTGCGATAATGCGGATCGCGTTCCAATCGTCGCCGATCCGCAACTTACCGTGCTCTGCCTGGCTGGCGGAAGATCTGGGAGGGAGCATGGCAAGGGCTCAGCTCGTCACTATAGCCGCGCGCCCGGCAGGCCGACAAGGGCAGCAGCGCCATAGGTTGACCACCAAACTCAGTTCAGGCCAACGCCGTTTTGCTGCGGCGCGCATCTCATGCCATTCCATTAAAGCAATTTGCAGTTTGGGAAATGGTCCGGCCCGTCTGTTTTCAGAGCAGTTGGCTGAGGAAAGTCCTAGCCGGAACGACGACCGGCCGATGGACGCGAAAGCAGTCCGTGGGTTGGTAAACAAGGCTCATAACCAGCTGAAATGCATGAGTCGCCTTGGTCTGCGCCTGAAAGTGAACGAGGGACGACGACAGGCTCGTTTCATTCAGCTTGACTTCGACCATGAACCAAGGCTTGCGGTCCTTCACCACTAAGAAATCCACTTCGCGCTTCTGCTTATCGCGTAGGTAGCGCAACTCGAATTCACCAAAGCCGAGGTCGGTCCAGCCTTCGACCGCTTTGAGCAAATGGCAGGCGACAAAAGTCTCCGCTCGCGCACCGTCGTCGACCAGCCCGCTCCAGTCCCGCTGAAACCACTTCGGTTCCTTGCGCAGTGCTTTGGCTACATTTCTAAACCAAGGGCGAACCATGAACCCGTGGTGGAGGCGGGCCAGCAAATCAATCCAGCGCTTTACAGTATCGACAGAGACCTGGATCTCGCGGGCCAGATTGGAATAGATCAGTTGCTGTGCGCTTCGTTCGGCAAGTAGTTGCATCAAGGTTTCAAGGGTCCCGAGATCGGTGACCTGCGCGACTTCACGCAAGTCTTCCCGCGACAGCTGCTCTTGACGGAGGGAACGCCAGCGACGCGTGAAACGACTGTCGCGGCGGAGAAACGGTTCGGGGAACCCTCCGTGCTCCCACAGAGCGTCCCATTCCGCTCCCGCGATTTCAGCCGGTGGCCGAGTCTCTTGCAGAGCCAGGTCCGTCCGCAGGCTTTCCCCTACACTCCATGGATGCATACGGTAGAGGAGATAGCGGCCCATGAGGCTATCGCTTCCTCGACGAAATACGTCTATGCGGGAACTACCCGTTACGACTAAATGAATTCGATCACCATAGGTATCGAAGAAGCCCTTCACTAGGGACTTCCACTTACTGTATTTGTGTAATTCGTCAAGCAGTGCCACCGGCGTGGTTGCCTGAAGGCGATCTAGACCCAGCGTCTCCGCCAGCGCAGCGGGTCCGCGCAAAAGAGTTCGCCGATCGTCCGTGTCGTCCCAGTTGAGATACTGGTCACTCAATAGTCGGCAGGTGGTCGTCTTTCCAACCTGACGCGGTCCCGAAACCAAGGCCATCTGACGATGCTTTTCAAGATGGTCCTTCAAGATCGCGGTATACAGGCGTGGGCGTTCCTGCACGAGGACCATTATCGCGCATATCGTAAAATAGTCCAGACCATTTTGCGGTGGCCAAGAAGATGGTCCGCGCTGTTTAGCTCATGCTTTGAAGGATTTCGGCGGATTGATTTTCGTAGTGTGGCTGGTCCTTTTCCGGTCTCAACGGAAGGCGATTCTCAAGCAATCGAAGACCATACTTCGGTCCGGCACCGTTCAACTGCGTCGCACCGGCGCCACAAACGGGTCTGGTGTTTTGTAAGTAATTGAAACTAAATACTTGTGGCAGCCGGACCTGTAAGCCGAATTCTGTCCGCCTTGCGGCGGGACGGTCATTCCTCTGGGCCGCGCATTACTGCGCCGCTCTAGCGACCTACCCGGAGGTTGTGGCGCACCGAGCCGGCACGCGGTTCGGCCGAGGCCGAACCTCCCTCCCTATTTGGTCTTGCTCCGTGTGGGGTTTGCCCTGCCCGCTGCATTACTGCCGCGGCGGTGCGCTCTTACCGCACCTTTTCACCCTTACCCCGCCGTCGTTCTGAGCCCGCGCTTGGAACCGGCACTCGACTAAGCCGAGAACAGCTTCGCTATCCGGGCCCACAACGACGACGGGGCGGTATGTTTTCTGTGGCACTTTCCGTCGACCGGCTTTGAACCCGGCCGCCCGGATGTTATCCGGCACACTGCTCTGCGGAGTTCGGACTTTCCTCCCTCCTTGCGGAGAGCGACCGTCCGGTCCGGCTGCCAACCGTCTTCATTATATGCGATGGTTCCTGGAATCCCACTCTCGCCGGGGACTAGTATTCTGGTTGCCGCCCATGACCGGGAACATCGCCCGAGTTGCTGCCATCACTTTTGAGATCGGTTCCCTTGCCGGACTTGGCTATTACCTGGCCTGTCTGTGGAGTGCGCGCTCGTACCTGCGCGATCGCATGGAGATGCGGGCCGCGGAAGAAGAAGCACCCGCACCAAACCTGCCGCCGGTTTCGATTCTCAAGCCGCTTAAGGGCGAAGATCCAGAAATCTATGCAAGCTTTCGCACACATTGCCTCCAGAATCATCCGGAATACGAGATTGTGTTCGGCGTGAGCGATCCGAACGACCCGGCGCTCGAGGCCGTCGAACGTCTGCGCCAGGAATTTCCTGCCCAGGCGATCCAGGTGATCGTTTGTCGCGAAGTGCTGGGTGCCAACACTAAGGTGAGCAACCTCGCGCAGATGTTGAAAGCTGCCCGCTACCAGACGCTTGTGGTGAGCGACAGTGACATTCGCGTGCCGCGTGACTATTTGTGCCGCGTGATCGCACCGCTGGAAGACGAGAAGGTCGGAATGGTCACCTGCCTATATCGCGGAATCTCTGGCGATACGCTCGGTTCGCGGCTGGAGTCGCTGGGCATCAGTACGGATTTTTGTGCGAGCGTCCTGGTGGCGCGTTCGATCGAAGGAGGCATTCGTTTCGGGCTCGGCTCCACGATGGCCTTTCGTCGTGCCGATCTCAAGGCCATTGGAGGATTCGAGGCGTTCGTTGACTATCTCGCCGATGACTACGAATTGGGCAAACGGATTTCGGAACTTGGCAAGCAGGTTCGCGTATCCGATGTCGTGGTCGACACGTTTCTTCCCTCCTACGATCGGAAAGGGTTCTTTGAACATCAGCTGCGCTGGGCCCGGGGTGTGCGCGACGCCCGGCCTCGGGGCTATCTCGGGCTGATCTTCACGTTTGGGTGGCAATGGGCGATGCTGGCGCTGATGGCATCCGGGGGCCCGATCTGGGCCTGGAAATCCGTCGGCTTGGCCCTGTTGTTGCGTATTGTCGTCGCTCTGATGGTGGGACTCGGCGTGCTTGAGGACCGTCAGGCATTGCTGCTTCTGCCGCTCGTACCGCTTCGCGATGCGATTGCCGTAGGTGTTTGGATCGCAAGCTTCCTGAGCAACGAGGTGACGTGGCGGGGCGATCGATTCCAGTTGTACCAGGGGAAGTTAATTCGCCTCGAAGCTCAGGGCTGAGGCGCAGAAGGACGGTTCTCAGCTACGATTCGGCCGCCCTTGCCGAACGCATAGGTTTCCCCGCGCCAGAAGAAACGACGGCTTGTGTAGCTTCCCACCCAGATAAGGAATCCTGCCAGGTCGCGCAGAGGATAAAGCCAGCAAAACAAGGCCGACCGGGGATCGCGTGCAATTCCCCAACCCACCGCGAGAGATTGAATCAGGCGATTCAGAAAAGCTGCTGCGAACAAGATCCATCCCAGAGCCCAGTGGCCAAGAATGCCAGCGGCGACGAAGCCAAGAATGCCGAACGGCATGGCGAAGGTGAGGCCGGTGCCAAGATGGCCCGCCGGCCGGGAATAGCGAGTGCTCTTCATCCAGCGAAGCTGATCGCCGAGCGTGCGCAGTGCAGAGCGCGGGGTGAGTACGTTCTGTACGAAATGGTGGGAGAGAATAACCTTGAACCCTTTTGCCCAGATGCGATTGCCGAGTTCAAAATCGTCGGAATAGTAGTCGGCGGTGGCAGCGATGCCTCCGATGGCATCGATCGAGTCTCGGCGAGCCGTCATCGCCGGCCCCAAGGCAAAGCGCATGCCTTCGATCATGTCGGCCACCATCACACCGGACGACATTTCGACCGAGAGCCCGAGGGCTTCGAGAGTCGACCAGAAATCCGCCGCGGGAATACCTCGGTACATACACGTAACCAGCCCGACTTTCGGGTCGAGGAGTGGCGGAATCGTGTTGCGCAGGAAATCCGGAGCCACCCTCACATCGCTATCGCTGATTACGAAGTAGGAGCGATCGGTGGCGGCGATCATTTTGTCGAGCGAGAAGACCTTTGCATTCGGCCAAGTGGGCGGGCCCGACAGAATGACCTGGCTTTTGATGTGTGGGTACCGGGTGCGAACGCGTTCGGCGACTTGCAGTGCCGGGTTGGCGACGTCGCGGGCGCCGAAAATGATCTCGTAGTCCGGATAGTCCTGCCGGAAGAAGCTGTCCAGATTCTGCTCGAGCTCGGCCTCCATGCCGTGGATCGGTTTAAGAATTGTGACAGGAGGAAGCTTCGCGCCGGGCACGGCAAGAGCATCCGCCCGCGCCTGTTCTGCGTGCCTGCAATACCAGAGGGCGGCCACCAGGGTCATCACCAGGAAGATGGTGGAACTCACGGTGCCGATGCACGCCACAGCCAGTGCAAGTTTGAAGAAAATTTCCATCAAGGGATCCGTTCAAGGCGCAAGGCCGAAGTGGAAGGATAATTCACAGATCCAAGGAAGCGCAGTGTTCAGTAGGGTCAAGGTTCCCGATTCGTCAGGATCGATTTACCGCCGTTGCGGGCGAGAAGGTAGGATGTGAATCCCCTCAACTCCGGTGGGTTTTCTTGGTCCGTCCAAAGAAACACCTGGGCGGTTCCGTTCCACAATTGCGCGAAAGAGTCTGAAGTCTCGAAGACGTGCGGGGCATCGGGAAACTGCGATCCATACCAAAGGTTGCCCGCGGGCGAATGCAGCACACGTACCGGATATCCCGTGTAGAAATTCAAAGTCGATGCCTGGTGGTACTCGCCATCAATGACAATGACGTCCCCTTGGCGATAGTGCTGGCGGACCGCTTCGGCCAGCCGATAAGAGGAGAGAATCGGAGAGAAGGTTGTGAACGCCGAGTGTACGCAGGCGAACAGGCCGATCATCATCAGCGCGAGCATCAGATTCGCCTGGGACAGGAATTTGCGCCGGCGAAGAATCCAATTGAACCCAGTGCCCAGCAGCAGAGAGAGGGATGCGGCCAGCAATGGCGCCCGAAAGGCGCCCAGGGCCCGAGGGGTAAGGTCTAACACGTGTCCCAGCGAAAGATCGTACTCCTCGGGGTTCTTCTTCAGAAGCTCCGCCAGGTCTGCATTCGGGGAAGGCAGGTGTGAGATGGACAGCAGATACATGCCGACAACGAAGCCAATGACACCACACGCGAACAGAACCGAGGAGGAGATGCGGCCCGCTTTGCGGTAGGGACTACCTGGCGCCGACGCCGATTCTTGCCCGAGCCAACCACCGACGAGAAGCGCTATGCCGGGCAGGGCAGGGATCGTGTAGTACTCCTGGCGAGTCGAGAAACTGAAGAAGCCAACAATTACCAAAGCCCACACCAGGAATAGCAGATTCGCTCGCTGGCGCCGGCTCAGGTTCGTGCGCAGGTCTCGCAACTTTGTCGGGATTTCGAGCACAGCCTGTGGCAGGAACACGCTCCAGGGCAGAAGCCAAGCCAGGAGGAGTCCCCAGAAAATGAACAGCGGAACGGTGTCGTAACCCGCCGGCACGCGCTTGTTCAGAAATCGATTGAGATGCTCGTTAATGAAATAGAACCAGAGGAATCCCCTTACCGATCCTTGAGCGGGATTGCGAATGGCAGCCAGAATGTGCCACGGGGCCGCGACCACGAAGAACACCAGCGTGCTCGAGAACAGGCGCAGCTTCAACAGGTGTCCTAAGTTGCCCGTTAGCAGCAGGTAGAGACCAATTGCGCCGAGCGGAAACACCAGCCCGATTAAGCCCTTGGTTAGTACGTTGAGAGCACACACCGCGGCAAAGCCCCAGCAGGTTGTTCGCGAGGGGACTTCTTCGTCCAACGATCGAAGAAAAAAGTAGTATCCGATCGTCAGCCAAAGACCCACCAGAACGTCAGGAATCAAGAACCTTGTAAAGATGTAGGGTCCGATCGAAGTCGCCAGCACAATGGCCGAGTAAAGGCCACCCATTTCTCCATAGGCGAACCGCCCGAGGTGGTAGGTCGCAAGCAGAAATGCAAGCACGCCGAGCATCAGCGGAAGACGCGTACTCCAATCGCTCACCCCGAACAGCCGATAGCTGGTGGCCAGGCTCCAGTACATCAGCGGTGCCTTTTCCAGGTAGCGGATGCCGTTGGTGTACATGGTCACCCAATCGTGGCGTACCAGCATCTCGCGGGCGGCTTCGGCATGAATGGTGTCTACGTCGTCGAGCAGGGCTGGGGTAAACATGCTCGTGAAGTAGATCATTCCCCATAGGAGACAAATGATAAGTACCGATCGTGATCTGGGAACCGAATCTGAAATCAACTCTGGGGAGGGATTACATTCGCTGGGTTGCTGGTTCCGTGAGGCTACGGAAAGACTCATGCAAGGTTCCGCATCAACGGGCTGATTATAAGGGGGAAAGAAACAGTCAGGCAAACAAAGGCGTCATCGACCAACACTTGCAGCAGCGGCGGATGCGCAGCCCTGCGCCTCGCGGATCTTGGCGGCAAGAGACCTTACGTGAAAGGCTTTTGCAAGAAATTGGCGTGCAGGTCAGAAATCTTGTGACGGAGCACAACTTTCTCGGAGTATCCCGACATAAAAAGAACTTTCAGATCGGGATCCCGTTCCAGAAGCAGTTCCGCCGGTTGCCCTCCGCTCATGCCGGGCATGACCACATCGGTGATCAGCAGATCGATGCGTCCAGGGTGCTCGTCTGCTGCCTCTACCGCGTGCAGGCCGTCGCGGCCTTCGACAACGTGGTACCCGCCCTGGCGCAGGAACTCGCACGCGGGATGCCGAACGGCATGTTCGTCTTCTACTAGCAGCAGAGTCCCGGTTCCGCACAGTGACTGTATGTCAACATTGGAATCCTGCGCCTGCAGGAGGCGTGCGCCCTGCTCGACTCGCGGGAAGTAAACTTTGAACGTGGCTCCCTTCCCCGGCTCGCTGTATGCCCAGATGAAGCCGTCGCTCTGCTTGACAATGCCGTACACCGTGGCCAGTCCGAGCCCAGTGCCTTTCCCCTGCTCCTTGGGCGTGTAGAAGGGCTCAAAGATGCGTTTGAGATGCTCGGGTTCGATTCCTTCCCCGCTGTCATTGACCTCAAGCATGATGTAGCTGCCCGCGGGGACGAGGCTTCGGATGTGGATCGACCTGCTATCAACGCGCCAAAAAACCCGACGCGTGGGGCGAAAGCCACGCCCCGGTTCCTGGTTGGAGCCATTCAGAAAACTAAATGCTCTAAGCGATTGAATTCACAGGAGAAATCAAAGGAGTGCTGATTCCCCTTTTGGTAAGCCGGATGCTGTTCAGTAGGCGGCAAGGTCCACGCCCGGGAGCCGACGAATGCCCAATCAAGCCAAAGATCCTGTCTCGGATCAGCTCTGGAAGCCGGCAGTGGTCTATGGAATGGCCAGCGCTTGCCTGCTTTTGGGGCTGGCGGCGGGCTACCTGTTGCGCGGCTCGGGATCGACGGCGAATACGACCACCACCGCGAACCCTGGCGCTACAACGAGTCTGGTTCCCTTTCCGCAAGGACAAACGCCAACATTCGACCAGATGAAGCACATGGCCGACAAGCAGGTCGCGCCCCTTCTCGAAAAACTGCAGAAGGATCCCAAGAATAAAGATGTGCTGTTGCGGGTGGCGTATTTCTACAAATCGGCACACCAGTTCAAAGAAGCAGCGAACTACTTCAACCAGACCCTTCAGTTGGATGGAAACAATGTTGCCGTGCGCACCGAGATGGCGTCGTGCCTGTACTTCGACGGCGAGGTTGACAGAGCTCTGGCGCAACTAGAGCAGTCGGTCAAGTTGAGCCCGAAAGACGCGAACTCCCTATTCAACCTCGGAATGATCCGCTGGAAAGGCAAAAAGGATGCCGCTGGGGCGATCCGAGCCTGGCAGCAACTGCTGGCATCGAACCCGAAACTCGACAGGAAACCCATCGTCGAACGGATGATCGCCGAAGCTCAGCAGCAGGGAAGCGCGCAATAGAGATCAAGAGTAAGGAGCTCGAAGCAATGTCGAAGCCAGAACAGAAAGCCGCGCAGGAACAGTGGACCAGTGACCAGGCCTACATTCTCTCTGTCATTTGCCTGCTGGTAGGGCTGGCGGGCGGTTGGTTGATCCGTGGTTCTCAAGGCGGTGGTCCCTCAGTCGAACGCGCCTCTGCGGCAACTCCACAATCCGAGGGCGCTACCCTGCAGCAGCCTACCCCAGAGCAGAGGCGACGCATGGCCGACAAGCAGGCGGCACCGCTCGTGGAGCAACTCAAGGGCGATCCTGGGAACGCCAAGCTGCTGGCGCAAATCGGAAACACCTACTACGACGCGCAGCAGTATCCGAGCGCCATCGACTATTACCAGCGCACTCTGCAAGTCGCTCCCAAGGACGCTTCCGTTCGCACCGACATGGCGACGG
>Ga0182037_10000581_pt1 | contig 17829 bp, 12 predicted proteins | sample sta12Cox44000082_FD_125974 | JGI IMG/M metagenome (GOLD analysis project Ga0182037, IMG submission 125974) | Lab enrichment of tropical soil microbial communities from Luquillo Experimental Forest, Puerto Rico - statoxic.12C.oxic.44.000.082 | ecosystem: Environmental > Terrestrial > Soil >... | reverse complement strand
GGCACCATCATGGACGCTCCTTACTGTTCCGCGTTCGCGGCGCTCCTGCTGTGCGCAGCATCGGCCGCACCCGCCGCAGGCGCCCCGAAGCTCGTCAAACTCATCAAAGCTGCGCGGCTCATCGACTCATCGGGGAGGGTTGTCACCAACGCGGTGCTGGTCATCGAAGACGATCGCATCGTCTCTGTTGGCGGGGCCACGCCTCCCCCGGCCGGCGCGCAGGTCATCGATCTCGGCCGGTTGACGGTCGTTCCCGGCATGATCGATGTTCACACCCACATGACGTACTTCTGGGACGGGGCGTCCGGCACTCGTCCGCGCGGCAACACCCGGCCCGCCGCGGTCTCGATGGTGTTAGCCCAGGCCAACCTGAAGAAGACGCTCGACGCAGGTGTGACGACAGTGCGTGATCTGAACGCTTCGGAGTACACCGACGTGGCCATGCGCGACCTGATTCGCATGGGCGTCTGGGTCGGCCCAAGGATGTTCGTGGCCGGCTACGGCCTGAGCATCACGCGCCAGCCGTTTCGACCCGGCGCGATTCCCGGCCCGGCCACGGCCGACGGCGTCAGCGAAGTCATCCAGCGGGTGCGCCAGCAGATCGCTGCCGGCGTGGACTGGGTCAAGGTGTTCGGCTCGACCGGGAGCTTCGAGGACGTGTCGCAGAGCCAGACCTTCACCTACGAGGAGATGAAGGCCGCAGTCGACACCGCACACGCGCTCGGCAAGCGGATCGCCATTCACTCCTACGGACCCGATGGCGCGCGCGACGCAGTGCGCGCCGGCGCCGATTCGATCGAGCATGCGACCGACATCGACGATGCGACGATTGCCGAGATGGCGCGGAAGGGCACGTGGTACGTGCCGACGATCGATCACAACCGCTACTACGCGGAGCACGCGGGCGAGTACGGTTTCGCGACCGGTTCCGTCCAGCGCCTCAACGAATTCGTGGCCAGAAATCTCGAGACCGCGCGAAAAGCCGTGAAGGCGGGGGTCAAGATCGCGATGGGGTCTGACGCGGTGTATTCGATGTTTGGCGAGAACACGCGCGAGCTCGGCTGGCTGGTGAAGGCGGGCATGACGCCCGCGCAGGCGCTCGGCGCGGCGACGGCCAACGGCGCAGCGCTTCTCGGCATGGAAACGTCGCTCGGCGCTCTCGCCCCCGGCTTCTTCGCCGACATCGTCGCTGTCGACGGGGACCCCCTCAGTGACGTAAACGTGTTGATTGACCGTGTCCGGTTCGTCATGAAGGGAGGCCAGGTCGTGGTGGACCGGACGGGGCATTAGGCGGAGGCCGGATCCGGCCGGAGGATTTCGATGAAGACGATCGTTCTCACTCTCGTCGCTTCGCTGCTGACAGTGAGCTCCTGGCCGCATCTGCTCGCGCAGGCCGGCGAGCAGAAAGCGGTCCAGGACGCCGTCGAAGGGTTCCTGCTCCACCTTGGCGACGGCGAGTTCGACACAGTGGCCGCTGATCTCGCGCCGAAGTCACTCGTGATCGTCGCGCGAGAACGCGACGGGCAGCCACCACGCGCCGGCGAAACCACGGCACCCGGTGCCGCGCCGACGTCAGAACGGAAGTGGGCCAACACGTTTCAAACAGGCGAGGAATGGTTGGCCGCGCTGAGACGCAACGACCACTTCGTGAAGTTCCGTGAGCCGCTCACGAACGTCCGCGTGACCATCGACAGCAACGCCCTGGCTTACCTGCGCGCCGACTTTCAAGTTGTGCGCGACGGGAAGGCCGTGTCACACGGCGTCGATCAGTTCACGCTCGTGAAGGAGAACGACCGGTGGAAACTCGCGGGCGTCGCCTACACGTCGATGGCAGTCAAGTAGCCGGCAACGGCCCTTCGCAGCTGTTGGCCCAGCCATTCCTCCTCTGCCCACTATGATCCGGCTCCTCGCTATCGACATCGACGGAACGCTCCTCGATAGCCGGGGCCAGCTGCCGGACGCTCACCGCGACGCGGTCGTTGATGCATCGGCTCGCGGCATGGAGATCGCGTTCGTCACGGGCCGAAGCTTCCATTTCTCCCGGCCCATCGCGGACCTCTTCCCGAATCCGCTCACGCTCATCGTCAACAACGGCGCCGTTGTGAAGAGCAAATCAGGCGAGACGCTGATCCGGCATGTCCTGCCGCGCGACACCGCGCGCCACATCCTCGCCGAGACGCGCGCCTACGAGGACAGCGTTGCGCTGGTCTTCGACGACGACATGAACGGGGCCGCGGTTGCACGCGGAGATTCGGGGCGCGCGCGTCGCGACATCCCTCAGATTGTCTACGAGCGCATGGATTGGAGTGTGCCGAACCGGAAGGGATATTACGAGAAGAACAGGGCCTTCATCACCCTGGCCGACGGTCCGTTGGCAGATGCGCTCTCCGACGATCCCATCCAGGTGATGTTCAACGGAAACGTCCAGCCCATGCGGGAGCTGCTGTCGTTTCTCAGGGCGCTGCCCGTGGCGAACCAGATCTCGGTGGCGGTCACCGAATACGAGCGGCGCGATTTTGCGCTCGTCGACGTCACACGCGGCGGCTGCTCGAAAGGCGCGACGCTGGCGCAGTGGGTTGCCTCACGAGGCTGGTCGCCAGCCGAGGTGATGGCGGCCGGAGACAACCTCAACGACGTCGAGATGCTGGACTATGCCGGCACGGCGTTTGTGATGGGCAATGCGACCGACGCGCTCAAATCACGCGGTTATCGCCTCACCGAGTCCAACGATGAAGGCGGGCTTGCCTCCGCCATCCGAGCGTGTCTGGAGGGGCGCACGGGGACGTGATGCGGGGTTCAGAGAACGGGACGTCATCGCCACGACCCCAATCCAGAATCACGTCTCATTCGTACCTCAGGGCGACCACGGGATCGATCCTCGTGGCGCGCCGGGCGGGAAAGTAGCATGCGCCGAGCGCGACCAGTGACAGGACGACCGGCACGACCACGAACGTGGCGACATCTGTCGGGTTGACGTTGATGAGCAGAGTGCCGAGCGCCGACGCCGCCAGCCGCGCGCCCGCGAACGACAACGCGAGGCCTGCGGCCACGCCGATTGCCGTGAGCCGCAGCCCATGCGCGATCACCGTGCGGAGCACCTCGCCGCCGCTCGCGCCGAGCGCCATCCGAATGCCGATCTCCCGCGTCCGCTGAGTCACGGCGTACGCCATCACACCGTAGATGCCGATCATGGCCAGCACCAACGACAGCGCGGCAAACGTCAGCAGCAACGAAGCTGCCATCCGCGGTGGCCACAGCGACTGATCGAAGATGTCCTTCAGCGTGAACACCGCGGTCAACGGCAGGTTGGGGTCAAGCTGCTGAACCTCGCGCCTCAGCGTGCCGAGCGCCGCGCCCGGATTGTCCGCCTTGACGATCAGTGAGACGGTGGGCTGGTACACCTGCGTCGCGGCTTGATAGATGTACGGCGTCGGATCTTCACCGATAAAGTTGTACTTGCTGTCCTTCGCGATCCCAACTACCTGGTTGAAGAAATCCTGGCCGAAGAACTTGAAGCGTCTGCCGATGGCGTCCTGATCGGGCCAGAAGCGCTTCGCCATCGTCTCATTGATGACCACGACGCTCGGCGTGTTCGGCTGATCGGTCGCGAGCAGGGTCCGCCCCCGCATCAGCGGAATCCCCATGGTCTCGAAGAACTTGGGACTGGTCACGGTGATTTGCACGAGGCGGCCGGCGCGACGGTCCGACGAGTCCTGCCCTTCGAGGAACACCGTGCGTGAGAATCCGCCGGCGAACAGAGGAATCGTGCTCGCCAGCGACGCCGCGCGCACGCCCGGAATGGAGGCCGCGCGCTCCAGCGCGCGAACCTGGAACTGCTGGCCGCGCTGCTCGGTGTACCCCTGCCCGCCGAGATCGAAGGTCACCGTTGCCAGATGGTTGACGTCGAAGCCCGGGTGGATCTTCTGGGCGCTCTGCAGGCTGCGGAGAAAAAGGCCCGCGCCGACCAGCGCCACCAGTGATAGCGCTACCTGCGACGCGACCAGGAGGTTCCGCAGGCTGAACCGCCGGCTCGATCCGGCCGGCGCGCTCGACTTCTCCTTCAGCTCGACCACGAGATCCGGCCGAGACGCCTGGATGGCCGGCGCGAGCCCAAAGAGCACGGCCGTCACGAGCGACACGCCAACCGTGAACAACAGCACCCGCGCGTCAGGGTGCAGGTCAATGGCGTCGGCTTCGAGGAACGGGGGGCGGAACGACCACAAGAATCCCTGCGCCCAGTACGCGAGCAGCAGTCCCGCGCCGCCGCCGACGAGGGAGAGCAACGTCCCCTCCGTCAGCAACTGCATGATGAGGCGTCGGCGGCTCGCGCCGAGCGACAGCCGTACGGCAATCTCCTTTTGACGCACGGCAGCGCGGGCGAGCAGCAGATTGGCGACGTTGGCGCACGCAATGAGCAGCACGAGCCCGACAATGGTCATCAGCAAGCCGCCGGCCATGACAAGATTTCCGCGGATGCCGGGATTGATCGCGGACTGCGCGAGCGGCACGAGGATGACGCTTCGGCCGCGGTTGTCGTTCGGGTACTCCTCAGCGAGCTGGCGCGCGAGCGTTTTCAGGTTCGCTTCCGCCTCTGTTACCGTCACACCGGGCTTCAGGCGGCCGGTGACATCGAACACGAGGCCACGACGATTGCCCGGCTGGAGCATCTCGAGGAGAAACCCAGCCGTCGTCTCGCGGTACGTCATGTAGGGCACCCAGAGCGCCGGCGCGCCGATCGCGTTCGTCCCCTTGAAGCCCTTCGGCATGACGCCGACAACGGTGAACTTGCGGCCGTTCAGATCGATGTCACGTCCAAGGATCGTTCGATCGCTGCCGAACCTCTGCTGCCAGAGGCCGTAGCCCAGGACGCACACGAGCTTTTCACCCGGCTTCGCGTCTTCGTCCGGCAGGAAGCCCCGACCGATGAGCGGCCGCGCGCCGAGCACGGTGAAGAAATTGCCCGTGACGATCTCCCCGAAGACCTGTTGCGGCTCGCCTGAGCCGCCTGAAATGTTCATCGGGATCCCCTGGTGCGCGGTCATGTCGGTGAAGACTTCGTTCTTGTCGCGCAGGTCCTTGAAGTTCGCCGACGAGAGCTGCAGGAATCCGAAGCCGGCGGCGTCGCGATTTCTCTCATCGGTGACGTACACCGATACCAGCTGCGACGGATCCTCGACCGGCAGCGGATTGAGGAGGACCGCGTTTATGAGGGTGAAGATGGTGGTGTTTGCGCCGATCCCCAAGGCCAAGGAGAGGGCAGCAATGACTGTAAAGCCGGGTGTCTTGGCCAGCAACCGGACGCCGAACTTCAGGTCCTGCAAAACTGTGGAGACTAGAGCAGTCATAACCTGATCTTAGACGACGGCTCCCAGCTGCCCGTTCGGGTGGGCAGCCGGTTTCTGACCCGTCGTATGATCTTCAGGTGCCTCATCCCGAACGGACACCACGATCGGCCCTCCCGGCCGAAGCAGCCGCTCCCAAAAAGAAGGCTCTGACCCCTGGCGCCTGGGAGGAAGCTCGCCGCCTGGTCTGGACGCATCGCAAGCGCCTCGCCCTCGGCCTCGTCTTGATGCTGATCAATCGCCTGGCCGGCTTGGTCCTTCCAACCACCACGAAGTTCCTGATGGACGATGTCATCAGCCAGGGCCATTGGGAGCTGCTGCCCCGCCTCGCGTTCGCCGCCGGCGGCGCCTCGCTCATCGACGCGGCCGCCGCGTTCGCCAATTCACAGGTGCTCGGCGTGGCTGCGCAGCGGGCGATCACGGACATGCGCAAGGATGTGGAGGCGCACGTGATGCAGCTCCCGGTCCGTTACTTCGACTCGACCAAGACCGGCATCTTGATCTCGCGCATCATGACCGACGCCGAGGGCATCAGAAATCTCGTCGGCACTGGCCTCGTCCAGCTCACGGGCTCCATTCTGACAGCGGTGATCGCGCTCGGCGTGCTGCTCTACCTGAACTGGAAGCTGACGCTCGTGACCATCGTGATCCTCGGCGCGTTCGGCGGGGTCATGGCCACGGCCTTCAAGCGCCTTCGTCCGCTGTTTCGCGAGCGCGGCCAAATCAACGCGGAGGTCACCGGCCGCCTTGCCGAGTCGCTCGGCGGCGTCCGCATCGTCAAGGCATACACGGCGGAAAAACGCGAGGAGCTCGTGTTCGCGAAGGGCGCCCACCGCCTGTTCCGCAATGTCGCGAAATCGCTGACCGGCGTCTCGGCCACGACGGCGTTCTCTTCCCTCGTCATCGGCGCGACGGGCATCGCCATGATGCTGATTGGCGGGACGTCGATTCGCAACGGCTCGATGACGATCGGAGACCTCGTCATGTACTTGTCGTTCACAGCGATGATGACGATGCCGGTCATTCAGCTCGCGTCGATCGGCACGCAGCTGACCGAGGCGTTTGCCGGGCTCGATCGAATTCGCGAGATCCGGAAAATGGCGACGGAGGATCAGGAGGACGCGGACAGGCTCGCGATGCTGGACGTTCGCGGCGACGTCCGGTTCGACGACGTGACGTTCGAGTACACCCCAGGCGTGCCGGTATTGAAGCACGTCTCCTTCTCCGCACCCGCAGGATCGACAACGGCGCTCGTCGGGTCGAGCGGGTCCGGCAAGAGCACGCTCATCAGCCTCGTGATGGCGTTCAATCGGCCGAAGTCCGGCCGAGTGCTCGTCGACGGCCACGATCTGACCGACGTCAAGTTGCGGGACTTCCGATCGCACCTGGGAGTCGTGCTGCAGGACAATTTCCTGTTCGACGGCACGATTGCTGAAAACATCGCGTACGCGAAGCCGCGTGCCTCGCGCGACGAGATCGCGGCGGTGAGCCGGATCGCGCACTGCGATGAGTTCATCCGGGAATTCGAGCAGGGGTACGACACGATCGTCGGCGAGCGCGGCGTGCGGCTCTCCGGCGGCCAGCGGCAGCGCGTGGCGATCGCGCGCGCGATCCTCGCCAACCCGCGGATCCTGATTCTCGACGAGGCCACGTCCAGCCTCGACAGCGAGAGTGAAGCCATGATCCAGGACGGCCTGAAATCTCTTCGGCAGGGAAGGACGACGTTCGTCATTGCCCACCGGCTCTCGACCATCCGGAGCGCGGACCAGATTCTCGTGCTCGAGCACGGGGAGATCGTCGAGCGCGGAACGCACGAGGAGCTGCTGGAGACGGGCGGACGGTACCGTCAGTTGTACGACAAGCAGTACCGGTTCGAGAGGGACCGCTTCATCAACCCGGGGGAGGATTTCACGCCGGAGCCCGAGCGGGCCGTCGCGGCCGCGGCCGCGAGGACGAACAACGCGCTCTAGCTACGAGCCTGCAGCCGACGCGATGACGTTGACCTGCTGCCGAACCGACGCCCGCTCGCGACCCCTCGACCCACGCAGCGTCGCTCTCACCTCGTACCGGCCGGGCGGGAGGCTCCGGAACTCGAACACGCTCGTGCGCGGCGCTCGCTCACCCTCCAGCTGAATCTCGCTGCTTCGATAGAACTCGGCCGACTCTGCCACGACCTCCACGGCCCGATTCTCCGGGTCGGACGCGATGGTCGTCCGAACGATGAGGTTGGCGGGCGCAAAGCTCAGCGCCGGCGAGACGCGAATCGTGATGCGCTGGACGTCATCCGCCCCGGCCGCCGTTGTGATCCCTATCAAGAGTGCGAGGAACAGTGTCTTCGTTTTCATGTTTTTTCGTGACTTCCCCAGCGCTCGCTCGCGCCTGGCCTCGCTACCGACGTGCCCTCTCTTGGTGCTTCTCGACGTCGACGTCGATCGCCAATAGAGCCAGAACCGGATCACGCGCCTGAACGTCGTGCAAGTCGCGGACCATCGTTGAAGATCGGAGAAGATAGGCAGATGCGCCGAATCGACTCGACCCCGCTCCCTGTGCTGCTCGTCCTCACAACGCTCGTCGTTGCATTTCGCGCTCCCGAACGGCATTTCAGAGCGGCTGCCCCCGCGCGGGCTGACCGAGTCGGGCCCCCCGGATTGAGAATCGACGATTATCGTGAGCCGGCAGACCGACTGATTGGCGAGGCGGTCAGCAGCCCCTTCGCCTGGCACAGACTGGCAGTCCTGACCGACTCGATTGGCAACCGGCTGAGCGGTAGCGCATCGCTGGACCGCGCCATCACGTGGGCGGTCGATGAGATGAAACGTGATGGGCTCGAAAACGTGCACACCGAGCGAGTCATGGTGCCGCGCTGGGTTCGCGGCCGCGAGAGCGCCGAGATTGTCGAGCCGGCCGCGCATGAAATCGTGATGCTCGGCCTCGGCGACAGCATCGCGACACCGTCGGATGGCGTTCGGGCCGAAGTGCTCGTCGTGAGGAGCTTCGAGGAGCTCGACGCGCGCGCGGCGAGCGTTCGCGGGCGGATCGTCTTGTTCAACGTCCCCTTCACCAGCTATGGGGAGACCGTCCGATACCGATCGCAGGGACCCTCACGCGCTGCACGCCTCGGCGCAGCCGCCATGCTCGTCCGTGCGGTCGGCCCCGCTGGACTGCGCACGCCCCACACCGGTGCTCTCCAATACGCGGGCGACGCGCCGAAGATCCCGGCGGCGGCGATTACGACGGAAGACGCCGATCGGCTCCAGCGCATGGCGGACCGTGGAAACCGGATCGTCGTCCGCCTGAAGATGGAGGCGCACTTCGAGCCGGACGTCGAGTCGGCCAACGTCATCGGCGAGCTGACGGGCCGCGAAAGACCCGACGAGATCGTTCTCGTCAGCGGCCATCTGGACTCCTGGGACGTCGGTGCCGGCGCGAGCGACGATGGCGGCGGGTGCGTGGCAACGTGGGATGCGCTGCGGATCATGAAGAAGCTGAACCTGCGGCCGCGCCGAACCGTCCGCGTCGTGCTGTGGACGAACGAGGAAAACGGCGGCCGCGGCGGTCAGGCGTACCGCGATCAGCATCGGGCTGAGCTGGACCGGCACGTCATGATGCTGGAGTCGGACGGCGGAGTGTTCCGACCGCTTGGCTTTGGCTTCAGCGGGAACGAGGCGGCGCGCGAGACCGTCAGGGCGATCGCGACCCTCTTGACCGGCATCGGCGCGGACCAGATCACACCTGGCGGCGGCGGCGCGGACATCGGTCCGAGCGTGCAGGAGGGGCGGATCCCGGCGATGTCGCTCGACGTCGACGGATCGAAGTACTTTCTCATTCACCACACCACTGCCGACACGATTGACAAGATCGATCCGACCGAGATGTCGCGATGCGCCGCGGCGGTGGCTGTGATGGCGTATGTCATCGCGGACTTGCCACGGCGGCTGGGGGAGTGAGACTCGGGGCTTGGTACCGAGCTACGAGTACCGAGCGACGAGTACCGAGTTCCCGACTAACGACGCTATACTGGGTCGAATGAAACCGCTCCTCTTCTCCACAGCTCTCGTGGCGGCCGCCTGCTCGGCGACATCCGCTCAGCCGTCCAGGCCGTTATCGCCTTCCGATGTCGTCGCGACGGTCGGGTCGGCGACCATTACGCTTGCAGAGGTTGACGAGAAAGCTCTCCAGCAGCCGACAGCGAACTTCGGGAGCGTGAAGCTCGTTCAGGCGCTCTACGAGGCGCGGCGGGCAGCTCTCGACGACATCGTAGGGAGCAAGCTGATCGACCAGGAGGCCAGAGCTCGCGGCGTCGACCGACCCACGCTGATAGAGCAAGAGATCACCGCCCGGGTGCCGTCAGTAGGCGACGCGGACGTGGCGGAATGGTACCGAGCCAATCAGGCGCGCGTACAGGGAGCCTCGATCGATCAGGTTCGCGCGCCGATCCGCGCGTTGTTGATACAGGAGCGGATGGAGGATGCGCGGCAGCGGTATGTCGACGTGCTGAAAAGCAAGACGCCGGTACGCATCACGCTGGAGCCGCCCAGGCTGAACGTGTCGGCCGCCAGCGGACCCTCCAAGGGCGCCGTGAACGCGCCGATCCAGCTGATCGAGTTCTCGGACTTCCAATGCCCGTACTGCCTGAGAGCTCGTGCAACCGTGAAGAAGGTCCTGGAGACATACGGCGATCGCATCCACTTCGTCTATCGTCACTATCCGTTGCCCAGTCATCCCGGCGCGAGGCCGGCCGCCGAGGCCTCAGAGTGCGCGGCCGAGCAAGGCAAGTTCTGGCAGTATCACGATCGCCTCTTCGACGACCCGTCGAGGCTAAGCGGCACCGAGCTCAAACAGCAGGCCGCGGCGGTGGGAGTCGACGTGACGCGATTCAACACGTGCGTCGACTCACGCAAATACAAGGCGCAGGTCGACGCGGATCTCAAGGATGGTGACGAAGCGGGAGTCAACGGCACACCGGCGTTCTTCATCAACGGCCGGATGCTGAGCGGCGCGCAGCCGTTCGAGGCGTTCAAGAGAATTATCGACGAGGAGCTGGAGCGTCACGCCAAGAGCTGAAGCCCGTGCACGATCGAGTACGCAATCGCCAGAAACGTGATGGCCAGCAGGCCGAGCGCGATGATGAGATGGTCCCCCTTCTCGCGGCTCAAGGGGTTGAAGAGGACTGACGCGGCATAGCCGCCCAAAAAGCCGCCAGCATGCGCCGTGTTGTCGACGCCGGGCATGATGAGCCCCATCACGAACAGGATGACCACGTAGTTCAACGCTTGCCCATGGATCAGGCGGCTTCCGCTCTTCTGCCCGTAATGGAGGAGCGCTCCAAGCAGACCCAGGATTGACGCCGACGCCCCAAGCGTCACCGGCGCGCCGTGAAAGAGCGGAATCGGGATCGGCGAGAGCGCCATCAAGGAACTCAGCAGAAACCCGCACATACCCGAAACGACGTAGATGATGACCGTGCGGGGCGCTCCAATCAGATCGACGACTGCCGGCCCCAGATCGCGCACCCACATCATGTTGAAAAGGATGTGCAGGAAGTTGGCGTGCAGCCAGCTCGCGGTGAGAAGCGTCCACCACCATCCGAGCTGGAACACCGGAACGGCGCCGCTCGCTCCGAAAAGCAGCATCGCGCGCCGGCTGGGCGCGAGGAACGACATCATCCCGCCGGCGATCTGGAGCTCACTGCCCGACGCGACCAGCATCAGCGTGTAGAGCACCGACGACGCCCCAATCACGAGCGGCGCGAACCCGAAATCGGCTCCAAGCTGCCTGAGCGCCGGGCCGAAGCCCCACAACCCCGGGTTGGCGCGCCCGCACGTATAACACTTCTCGTCGCGCACGCCCACGAGCGACCCGCACGACGGACAGACGACGGAGCCGGACGTTCGTCGTTTCAACACGACCGGATTCTATCAGCTGCCCGCACCCACATCGGCGCGTTTCGGTCTCATGTTCGCGGCGAGCACCCGCTTGCGCAGCCGGATGCTTGAGGGCGTGACTTCCACCAGCTCATCGTCGTTGATGAACTCGATCGCCTGCTCGAGGCCGAGCTTCCGCGGCGGAATGAGCCGAATGGCTTCGTCGGCGGTCGATGCCCGCATGTTGGTCTGCTTTTTCTCTTTCGTCACGTTGACGTCGATGTCGTTGGGTCGTGCATTCTCGCCGATGATCATCCCCTCGTACACCTCGGTCGCCGGCTCGATGAAGATCTCGCCCCGCTCCTGCAGGTTGAAGATGGCGTACGACGTCGCGAGACCCTGGCGATCGGCCACCAACGCCCCGTTGACGCGCGCCGGAATCGCGCCGTGCCACGGCTCCCAGCTCGAGAAGATGTGGTTCATGATGCCGGTGCCCCTGGTGTCGGTCATGAACTGCGACCGGAATCCAATCAGTCCCCGGGCCGGGATCCGGAACTCCAGGCGCACGCGCCCGCTGCCGTTGTTGACCATCTTGGTCATGACGCCCTTGCGCTCGCCGACCTGCGCGATGACGACGCCCTGGTGGTCTTCGGGCACGTCGATCACCAGCTCCTCGACCGGTTCGACGATGCCGCCATTTGACTGCTTGGTCACGATATCGGGGCGCGAAACCTGGAGCTCAAAGCCCTCGCGCCGCATCATCTCGATCAGAATCGACAGCTGCAGCTCGCCGCGCCCGACGATCTTGACCTGTTCCGGCGAATCGGTCGGCTCGAGGCGGATCGAGACGTTGCCGAGCAGCTCCCGATCGAGACGTTCTCGCAACTGTCGCGACGTCACGTATTGCCCGTCGCGGCCGGCCATCGGCGACGTGTTCACCCCCAACACCATCGAAACCGTCGGCTCGTCGATGGCGATGGGTGGAATCGCAATGCGGTGCTCCGCGTCCGCGATCGTCTCGCCGATGGTGATATCGGCGATGCCCGCCAGGCACACGATGTCTCCGGCAGCGGCTTCCTGGATATCGACTCGCCTGAGCCCCTCGAAGGCATAGAGCTTCGTGACCGTGGTTTGCTGAACGGCCCGGTCGAGTTTGCAGACAGCGACTTGATCGCCAATTTTCACCCGACCGTTGAAGATGCGCCCGATGGCAATGCGCCCGACGTAGTCGCTCGAATCGAGATTCGCGACGAGCAGCTGAAGCGGCGCTTCCGGGTTCCCCTGCGGGGGCGGCACGTGCATCACGACGGCGTCGAAGAGCAAGCGCAGGTCTCGCCCGGACGTCGTCGCGTCGAGGCTGCACGTTCCGGTCTTGGCGTTGGTGTACAGCACCGGGAACTCGAGCTGCGCCTCGGTGGCGTCGAGGTCGATGAAGAGATCGTAGATCTCGTTGAGGACTTCGCGCGGCCTGGCGTCCGGCCGGTCGATCTTGTTGATGACGACGATCGGCGGCAGCTGGCGCTCGAGCGCCTTGCGAAGCACGAACCGTGTCTGCGGGAGCGGCCCCTCCGACGCATCCACGAGCAGCAGGACGCCGTCGACCATCGACAGCGTGCGCTCCACCTCGCCGCCGAAGTCCGCGTGGCCCGGGGTGTCGACGATGTTGATCAGGGTGTCCTTGTAGTGGACCGCCGTGTTCTTCGCAAGAATCGTGATGCCGCGCTCGCGCTCGAGCTCGTTGCTGTCGAGGGCGCGCTCGGCTACGCGCTCGTTGGCGCGGAAGGTTCCGCTCTGATGCAGCAACGCGTCGACCAGTGTCGTCTTGCCGTGGTCGACGTGCGCGATGATCGCGACGTTGCGCCGCAGAGGATTTGCGACCGCGGACATCCCCCCAGTCTACTTGAGGCGAGCGAGGATTTCACGCGCGCGGGCGCCGAACTGATCGTCGTCCACGACGCGCTCGGCGATCCGGACGGGAGGCTGGGCGTGCGGCGATCGCGGCGATCTCTGCTCGAAGGCGGCGCTCCAGCTGTTCCAGGCACTCACCGGCGCGCATCAGCGTGTCTGCCGTCTCGAGCCAGGCGCTCTGCTCGGCTCGTACGACACCCAGATAGAAACGAACCTCGCAGTCCGCCGGGTTGCGTTCCCGCGATTGCTCGAACCTCGCGCGGGCGACGTCGAGCTCGTGACGGCGATACGCGATGATGCCTGCGAGCTTCGGGACGTCGCTGTTCAGCAGTAGCTTCCCGGCTTCCTCGACATCGGCCCATGCCTCGTCGTAGCGCTGCAGCTCGGCCTCGTTCAGCGCACGCCAGTACCTGGCGTCTCCAAGGGACCAGTTTGACGCCAACAGCGGATCGGTCGCCGCGATGGCATCCTCGTGTCGCCCCAGGTAGGTGAGCGCCCGTACCTTCCCTAAACGCGCGTCCACCGAGCGGGGTTCGACGGCACTCGCTTGGCCATACAGCGCGGCGGCGTTCTCGAGATCCTCGGCTGTCATGGCCACGTCGCCCATCGCCTGGAGCAGGGATGGCCATCGCGGGCGCCAGTCGTGTGCCCGCCCGAAGAGCGCCTCGGACCCATCGAGATCCTGGCGCCCCACCGCGATCAACCCGAGCAGGTAAGGAACTTCCCCGAAGCGCGGGTCCTGCTGGAGCAGGGTCTCGAGCACCCTCTCATCAAGACCGCGGCAGGTCGCGCGCCGAAACAGCATCAGCGGGGTGTCGGCAAGCGCCGGGCTCGCGACGAAGATCTCGTCCAGAGTGGCGTTGCGCCACTCGGCCGCGATTCGGCACATATAGGTGGCCCAGGCGTACGCGCCGAGCTCATCGAACGCGGCGGCGTCGCGCAAGGCTTTGACGTACATGTCGCGATTCCTCGAAAACTGGATGGATCGATCGAGCTCATCGTCGCCGGCGAGCCGTCGGTTGACGCCGTAAATGACGCCGGTCAGCGCAGCGACGGCGTCGAGAAGCTGCGGTGCCCGGCCAGGGGCGTCGGGCACCGCGGCGCCGTGATTCCGGGCGATGGTCAGGTAGCCGGTGTCGACCATGCCGAGCTCCCGCTCGCGCATGGCCGCCAGCGCAGCGGCCCGAACCACCCCGGCCGCCGCGGCGGCGGCCACGACCGGCACGGCAGTCAGCGCCTCGAACTCTCGATACGCGGCGACCAGGCAGTCGTAGCATCCGGCGCGAACAAGCCGATCAGCAGCGGTCAGGCGCGCCTGCGCGCGCGCGGCATTGAGCCCTCCTTCGCCGGCGGACGCGGGCAGCCTGGCGGTGGAGCACGCCGGCATCACGATGAGGATGGAGATCGCGCATAATCGGCGCATCCTACGCTTAGACCCCACATCCCACCCGGCGGCTACCCGCGCGGCCACCTTCGCGCTGTTTGCGTTGCTCGCCGTCGTGCATACCTGGCCGCTCGCCTCGGCTCCCGGACGCCTGTCGCGCGACGACAACGCGGATACGCTTCTCAACCAATGGATCATCTCCTGGGTCGCGCACCAGGCGAGCCACGATCCGCTGCATTTGATCAACGCGAACATCTTCTATCCCGAGAGCGGCACCCTGGCCTATTCGGAATACCTCATCGTCCCGGCCGCGATCGGCGCACCGGTCCGCTGGGCGGGCGGATCGCCGCTCGTCGAATACAACGTGCTCGTCCTGGCCGGCTTGACGCTCACCGGGTGGGCGGGTTGTCTGCTGGTCTCGCGCTGGACGGGCGATCCGGTTGCGGGAATCATCGGCGGCGTCATCATCGCCTTCAACGCCCATACGCTCACGCGGCTGCCTCAGCTGCAGGCGCTCCACATCGAGTTCCTGCCGCTCAGCCTGCTCGCGTTCGAGTCGCTCCTGGCTGGCCAAGGCTCTGTCGTCCTCCTCGCGCTGTGCGTCATCCTGCAGGGGTTGACCTCGTACTACTCGCTCGTCCTGACCGTCACGGCCCTTGGTGCGGGATGGGCCGTCAGACTCGAGGATCGGCGCCACGCCCTTGTACGCCCGCCCCGGACGCTCCTGCGCGTGGCGGCTGCAGCGGCCCTCGCCCTCATCGTGCTCGTGCCTGCGCTCGTTCCGTACGTGCGGCTGGGCCGCGTCCGATCACTCGAAGAGGCGGCTCTCTATTCCGCCGCCGCACGCGACTACCTGGCCACGCCGGCACGTCTTCACTATGGGACCTGGAGCGCCAGGTTCTTCGGCGGCACGACGGCGCTCTTCCCGGGTCTCACGGCCATTGTTCTTTCCGGCTTCGCAATCTTCAGCGGCGTCGCGTTTCGGAACCCGCGGGCGCGAATGGCGCTTGCGATAGGCCTCGCCGGCATCGCGCTGTCATTCGGACCCTCGCTGCCGGGAGGGGCGCTCCTGTATCGACTGTTCCTGCCCCTGCAGGGGATCCGCAACATGGCACGCTTCGGCTACCTCGCCACAGTGGCCGCCGGCATCCTCGCCGGGTTTGGCGTGGCGCGCTTGCGTGAGCAGTGGTCCGGCAGGCGATCGTCGCACGGGCAATATTCCTTCGCCCGCTGGGTGCCTGTGGGAATAGTGGCCGTCTTCATCTCGACGAACCTCGATGCGTTCTCGGCGCCGATCGAATACGTAGACGGCGAACGCGTTTCGCCGATCCATGCGCGGCTCCGCGAGACGTCGGCAATTGTCGCCGAATTCCCGTTCTACCCGGCGGATCGGCTGTTTCGCCACGCGCCGTATCTGCTCCATTCGACCGCGCACTGGCGGCCGATGGCGAACGGCTACAGTGGGCTGACGCCGGACAGCTTCATCGAGCACGCGCGCGATCTGGCGCGATTTCCCGATCGCCGCGCCATCGAGACGCTGGGCGCGATCGGCGTCACGCACGTGTTCGTCCACGATCGGGCCATGCGCGAGTGGACGGACAATGAGACGGCGAACGCTGTCCGGACAGCGCCCGGCCTGAAGCTCCTCGAGACAGACGGAGACGTCACGCTCTACGAGGTGGTCAAAACAGCGGATGGATCGTCGTGAAGAGCGCGAGACCGAGCGTGTAAAACAACGCGAAGAGAACGACGATCGCGGTGCCGATCCGGCGCGAACGCAGGGACGCCAACCAGATGAAGGCAGGGAAGAGCACCGAGCAGTAGCGTCCCACCCCCTCGAATATCCCCGATGACAACGGCAGCAGGAGGTTGAGCAGCATGAACAGGCCGTAGCCCGCCCCAAGCCGCGCCCAGACGAATGGCACCGCGACAAGAAACAGAATGCCCGCCACGCCGTAGAGCGTGTCGTACAGGGCCGTGCGCTCGCCGGCGAGAAAGGCATATGGACGCGTCACGAGCTCGCGTATGAGGCGGAGCGGAGCAGACCAGGGCGCACCGCCCACGTGGTAGTTCCATCGCTGCAGCGTCGCTGCCCACTCGAAGGGGTTGCCGCTCACGCCGTAGACGTATCCGCAATACCACACGAACCCGATCAGGGAGATCAGGAGCGCCGCGGCGGCGCGTACGCGGGCCCGGGGCGTCGGCTCAGCGTTCTTCCAGGCCATCCACGCAAGCGCGGGCCACATCAGCACTCCGGTGACGCGCGTCGCAATGGCCAGCGCGGCGCTCGCGCCGCCCATCAGCCAGCGACGCGTGCGTAACAAGTAGAAGGCCAGCACCGTGAAGAGCAGGAATGTGCTCTCGCTATAGATGACGCCAAAGAAGAAGGCAAATGGAAAGATCGCGGTCAGCAGCACGGCGCGTTCGGCACGGTGCCGCGGCAGGTCCAGACGCGCCAGGTAGTACAGAGCGACCATCGCCAGCACGAACGACGTCCATGAGACGACGATGCCGCCGAAGTAGAACGCGGCATGATAGCGGCCGAAGATCCGCCCCACCTGCCGCATCAACATCGGATACACCGGAAAGTAGGCGATGTTGCTCCGTCCGCCCGGAGCGTACTCGTAGCCGTTGCGCGCGATGCCTTCGTACCAGCCGCTGTCGTAGCGCGCGAACGTGTCCCAGAACGTGCTCGGCGTGGCGTAGACTGTCGCCTGGCGCGGGGCGTCGAGCGGGAATGCGATGTTGATGAACAGGGCGAGGATGGCAGAGAGCAGGCGGAACGCGAGCGCAGATACGGCGATGCGCAGCGCCGAACGCCGGTCAATTGAGCGCGACAAGGGGTTTCCTGTCAGGCGAGCGTAGAATAGCTCATGCCTCTTTTCGAATACGAGTGCCGCGGTTGCGGACGCCGCTTCGAGTACCTGACAAGGGCCGGCCAGTCACCGACGTGCCCGTCGTGCAGCAGCGCCGACCTTCAGAAGCTGCTCTCCGTTTTCGCTGTGTCCGGCGGAAGCGGGGAAAAGACGTTCGAAGGGACGCCCGCAGGTGCGTGCGGCCGCTGCGGCGATCCCCGCGGACCCGGCTCCTGTTCGATGAACTGACAGAGCGGGCGCGTCGGTCGCGACCCCTCCTGCCCCGTTTGCCCCTCCCGCCCTAACGATTCGGCCGAGGGATCTTCTGGTCGACGGTCGCTGCCTGCAGTGCGAATGCGGCCATGACGACGGCTGCCTGGCGTATGTCGCCGACGTTCACCCGGTCGACGGTATCCATGTTCGTGTGGTGCGTGCGGACATCGTAATGGACGTAATCCTGGATCGTATTGAAGCCG
>Ga0182037_10000569_pt1 | contig 17967 bp, 12 predicted proteins | sample sta12Cox44000082_FD_125974 | JGI IMG/M metagenome (GOLD analysis project Ga0182037, IMG submission 125974) | Lab enrichment of tropical soil microbial communities from Luquillo Experimental Forest, Puerto Rico - statoxic.12C.oxic.44.000.082 | ecosystem: Environmental > Terrestrial > Soil >... | reverse complement strand
CGGTCAAAGTGCTGTTCGTCTACAACTGCAATCCCGCGGCAACCGTGCCGAATCAGCACCGGGTCCTCGAGGGGCTCGAGCGCGAGGATCTCTTCACGGTCGTCTTCGAGCAGGTCATGACCGACACGGCCCTGTACGCCGACGTCCTGCTTCCGAACACCACGTTCCTGGAGGGCTACGACGTTGCCAAGGCGTACGGGCCGATTCACCTCGAGCTCGGACGCCCCGTCATCGATGCCGCGGGCGAGGCGCGATCGAACGCAGACGTTTTCGGTGAGTTGAGCGCGCGCCTCGGCCTGCTCAAGGAGGGTGAACCCGCTGGCGAGCTGGAATTGATGCTGAACATGCTCGAGCATCTGCCCGGCACCGTCAGCACCGATCTACGCGCCGGCGCGGCGGCAACTCCGCCGCACGGCCTCGCGCCGGTGCAGTTTGTCGACGTGTTCCCAAACACGCCTGGCCGCAAGGTCGACCTCTTTCCCGCCGGGCTGGAGTCGAGTGCCCCCCTGGGCTTGTATCGGTTTCAACCAGATCCCGCGACGGCCCGTTACCCGTTGGCGCTCATCTCGCCGGCGAGCGAACGGACGATCAGCTCCACGCTCGGCGAGCTGCCCCGTCCGGACGTCAAGCTGACGATGCACCCTGATGACGCCCGGGAGCGGGGCCTGGCAGATGGCGACCTCGTCCGTGTGTTCAACGATCTGGGCGAGGTCCACTGCCTGTTGGCGGTCGGCCCGCTCGTTCGCCGGGGCGTAGTCAGCCTGCCGAAAGGCATCTGGCGCCGAAGCACACGCAACAACACGACCGGCACGGCGCTCGTCCCCGATACGCTCACCGACATCGGCGGCGGGGCTTGCTTCAACGACGCCCGCGTGCAGGTCGCCTCGCTCGCCAGCGCCTAGTGCGAAAAGACGAGGCCAGGCGGCTGTTCTGATGGGTCGGTTTAATAACTGAAAAAGAAGAGGACGTCGACGCCGCTGCTCTGCGTCCGTTGAAACAGCTGCGTCTGTGCGGAGCTTCCCTGGAGGTAATTCGTACGGAAACGCAGCCACCTCGTCAGCTCGTACTCCAGCACGAGATTCGTCTGGCTTAGGTCGCCAATCGCCCGATCAAGTTTGACATACAGGTTCTGACCGATTTGCTGGCCAACGGTGATATCGGCGGCTACACCGCTTTGGGGCGCCACGTTGAGCTCGAAGGTGTTGAGATTCAGCGCGTTCCCGATTGACTGGGCCAGCGGACCTGTTGCTGCGCCGAGCGCCATCGATCCCGCGATCGACGACAGCGACGCCTGCTGCCCTTCGCCGAGCTGATTGATAGGCTGGTTGAACACGATCAATGCGAGGATGTCGGCTTCCTCGAGCGGCGGGGTGCTGCTCAGAGCGAGCTCGGGTTGCGTGAGCCGTCCGCGGATGTTGACGTTCGTCGTCACGCCCTGAATGACACGCTCCGCGCGAATATCCAACGCCGCATCTAGATCGTCGAGACCCTCGAAGCGGATTCGACCATCCCTCAAAATCGTGAAGCGCCGTCCTTGAAAGTCGTACGTCCCGCGAACGGTGTTGACGGTGCCGAGGAGACGGACCTGGTCCCACGGTGACTTGCTGATGTACACATCGCTGCCGACCGTCACGTTCAGCGCGCCAAGCCCAATCCGCGCCCCCGGCGCCCTGAGGTCGTTTGCCTTGATGACGAGCGCGTTGGGCGCTGTCAGGCGCACGTACATCTGCAGCGGGTCGAATACGCCTCGGGAGGCCTCTCCCCCGGTTGAAGCCCCTCCACTGATTGGCGTGGACACTGCTCCCGCAATCGGTGTCGGCGAGGGCGTCCGGCTCGTGTCCGGTCCCGCCGCGAGCGCCGATTCCTGAGTCGCATAGGCCGCGTCATCGATGGCAGCGACAATCGGATCGAGATTGATCTGCCCGGTGGATATGGCGAGATCGCCGTCGATGCGGGGCGCACCGAGCTCGCCGGCGACGCGCAGGTTGGTGTTGATCCGCAGGCTGCCCATGTTGTTGTCGACGATCCTGAAATCGTTCGCGGTCGCCTCGATCGCGACACCAGCCACCTCCCGCTCACGGATCGCCAAGTCGCCGGTGATGGTCAGCCGCTTCCCGCGGCTGTCCGCCAGGCCGAGCTCGCCGATGTGTACCTTTTCGGGCAGCAGATCGATCCGCCCTTCGAGCTGCGAGTAGGACACGCCGGTGGGAAGCACCTTGAACGACCCGTTCGCGATGGTCACGGCCCCCAGCGGATGTGGATCGCCGGAAGGTCCCGTCACATCGACCTTCGCCTGCAACGTGCCGGTGAGGTTGGTCACAGACGGAATGAGAGGCTGGAGCAGCCCGAGCTCGATCGGGCTGCTGTCGATATGCAGGTCGTAATCGGTGCGCGTCGCGTCAGGCGCCAATGGCGCATACCCCTTGACCACCATCCATGTCGTCGGGTTCTGCTGAAGCCGGATGTCGATGTCGATCCCGTTGTTCTCATAGCTGACGGTTCCGCCGAGACGGTCGTACTTGAGCTGACGCAAGCCCCCTTGCGCGATCGCAAAGTCACCTGTCACTGATGGAGCTGCCCTCGTCCCCCTGATCTTGGCAGACCCGTTGAGCCGGCCGGACGATTGGAGCTGCCGGAGCAACAGCTGATCGATCGTCGCGACGTCTAGGTCCGCGACCGTCACGTTGAGCGTGTCTCCCGTGCCGCCGAACTTCCCATCGACGGAAATGTTCTGCTGGCCGCTCGAGAGTTGGAGATCGGCAACGCTGATGGTATCCGCGCTGTATTGAATCGCCGGCCGGGTCCCAGCCGCCGCCTGCCACTCCGCGTCCCGTATCCGGAGCGCGAGACTCGTCAGGAGCACCTCAACGCCTTCCGCAGGGAGCAACAGCGACCCCTCAGCCGTAAGCGATCGCTCGGGCTGGTTGGCGGCCACGTCGAACTCGATCTCGCGATGGGCGTACCGCGTGCGCGCGGTCACCTCATTGAGATTCTGACCGGCAATCGTCACGAGCGTCGCACGTGAAGTCCCGGAGATGGTAGCGGTCGCCGGGTCGAGCGCGGTCAGCGACGCCTGGAAATCGGTTGTCGCGTTCAGTGCGCCGTTCCGGTCGAATTTCAAGTCGTCGCCGCTTGCGTTGCCCGACGCTCGGTATTCGCGCCGGTTCCCCGTGACCGTCGCATCGAGCCGGGCAACACCCGAAAGCGGCTGATCGAACAAACGCGCGATCGTCGCCAGGTTCGGGCTTTCGGCGTGAATTTTCAGGTTCGACTGACCGCCCTCGGCCTGGGCAGGGGCCTCGACTGCGACCTGGGCGTCTCCCACCGCCAGCCTCCCGCTGGCCGTGACGTTCACGTCACGACCGGTCACTTCGAGTGACTTGATGTTCACGGTGGAGGAGGAGTAGTCGCCGTCGAGTGCCGCATGCGTGATCTCCAAGCCGCCAACCGTCGACGGATCGATATCGACCCGGGCAACTGCCTGAACGGCGTCCAGTGTCACGCCCTCCGAAAGATTGTGAACGGTCGCGTCTGCGCCCAGATGCCCCCCAACCGCGCCTTTGAGCGAACTTTTCTCGCTGAGGATGGCCGGATCGACGTCCTCGAACGTGCCTTCGATGTTGATGTGCGCCGTGTTGTTCAGCACGCTGCCGTTGAACGTGAGCCGCGGCACGCGCCCGCCCATGATGACGCTGTCGCTGAGCGTGCCGTTGGCCGTCAGGGCGAGCGCCCGGGGCCCCTCGAGTGCGGGGAGCGCTTGCGGGCCCTGTGATATTGGCGCGCGTCCTACCGCTTCAACATGTCCATTGATCGCAGTCGCGTACCGATCGGTTTCGAGCGCTGGCAGCTCGAGCAGCGCACCAACCCGACGCAGATCGAGGCCGGCCAGGGTCACATCCGCGCGATAGGCGACGTCGCCGCCCTTCAAGGAAACACTGGCGGTGCTCCCATTGGCAATGTCAGCGCCCGCGGCGCGTGAGGGCAGGAATTGCGCCGTTAAGGTCACTCCGAGGGCCCCTGCGTCACGGGCCAAAGGCCCGGGCTCGCTCCGCGGGGGGCGGACGCCGACAACGTGGTAGGCAACGTTGATGTCGCTGGCCACCTGGGGCGCGCGCAGACCGCGCGGAATCCTACGAAGATCGAGGTTGCGCGCCTCTCCACGGACGTCAAGCGCCAGTCCCTCTGAAGCCTTGGCAGCGGGGAGCGTCACCTGTCCGCGCGTCGTAAGGTTCGCCCCATAGGCGGCGGCTTTTGCCGTCAGATCGATCCGGCGGTCGGCCAGCCGCGCCGTTGCTTCGATCGAACTAGCGGCGTACCCCCCAACCGCGACGTCACGCGCATTGACGGATGCTGTCCCTCGGGCGGACGCGATGTCGGCCAGATCGTCGGCGGTCAAGCTGAAGTGAGTCTCGGCGGTGATATCACTCATCAGGCGAGCGTCGTTCAGAATTGGCGCCAGGTCGAGACGGCGTATCGAAAGCTCGCCTGACAACGACTGTTGCGACTTTTGAGCGGCGCCATCACCTGAATGCTCTTCGCGGCTCACGAACCCAGCCACAAGCCGTCCCGCAATTTGCCCGGCCGAATCGCGCACACTCATGTTCACGCCGAGTCGATCGAGCGGTCCGTCGACCTCGAGCTCGAATGCGGGTCGAAGTCGAACGTCGTTTAGCGACGGCACGAATGCCGATACCTCCGGCATCGAGAACCGGGCTGACCTGACCCGCAGGTTGATGTTGGGAGGCCTGGGCGGCTGGGGCCGCGGCCCAGCGAGCGATGTCGAGCTAGACGAATACCCTTTGATCTCGCCGTCTACCGCAAGAGAGCTCTCGGCCGTTTCGAGTGCGACCTTGTTCAAGAAGATCGTATCGTCCGTCACCGACGCACTGCCGCTGAAGGCCTTCAGCGTGAGCACCGGGTCACGAAGCCCCGAAATGGCCTGAAGCGACATGTGCGAGACATCGATGGCGTAACGGCCTGGCTCCTGCCGGAACGCCAGGGTCGCGTCAAGCCGATCGATCCGCCTCGGCAAGATCGCCGTCGACCCGGGCGTCCTCGGCGGCCCTTCGATGATGATCGTGCCATCGCTGACGACGATGCCGTCGATAATCACGCGTCGTCGGGATCCGCCGTGCGCCTCGCGATCGACATCGGACCGCTGGGTCTTCACAAGCCGGGCAATCGACCATCCATCCTCTGCGTGCCGAAGATAGAGCATCGGCTTCCGCAGTCGGATGTGGTTCACCGTCAACCCGCGCGCCGCCAGCTCGAACACGTTGTAGTCGATGGCGATGTCCTCGACCGACGCAACAGGCGCTCCATCCATCGACACCGCGAGGTGCTCGATGCCGACGCCTTGAAACAAGTTCCCCCGAAGCCGCTCGATCGACACCGTGCCATTGAGATACTGGGTGGCCTGGCGCTCGAGGTAGTCGCGCAGCCGGTTTCTGAACCACGCCGTCTGCGACACGATGATGGCGCTCGCGGCCACGCTCACGATGAGCGTCAGGACGACGATCACCGCGCGGGCTGCGCGCCGCAACGATTTCATCGGTCAGAACCAGAAATCAGAGGTCCTAATGGCTCCGCAATCCGCATTCGACAATCCGCCGTTAAAATGCCTGCCCGATTGAGAAATGCAGTCGCCAGCGCCGCGTTTGCGGGCTCCCGTTGACACTGAGCCCGGGGATCGGATTGAGCTGATAGCCGTAATCAAAACGAACGGGGCCGATCGGCGTCCGATACCGAAGGCCCGACCCGACCGCATACCGCAGGTCGTGGACGTTGACGGCGCCCGAGTTGAGCCAGACGTTCCCGCCATCGAGAAACAGGACTCCGCCAAGACTGCCGTGCAGGATGGCGCGGAGCTCTTCGCTGAACTGCAACATGCTCGCGCCGCCGAGTGGCGTGCCGTTTTCGCTGAGCGGGCTCACCTCGTACCGGCCCCAGCCACGGATGCTCGTGGAGCCGCCCAGAAAAAAGCGCTTCGAGAACGGCACGTTCGTCTGCGAGTCGCCGTAGGGGCGGATGTTCCCCACTTGCAGGCGGCTGGCGAGGACAAGGGAGCGGCCGCTGAGGGGCAGGTAATGCCGGCCCTCCGCGGACACGCCGGTGTACTGAAACGTTCCCGGCAGGATGCGGCCTGCCTGTTCGACGTGAAAGGTGAATTGATAACCGCGCGAGGCGTCAAGGGCGTTGTCCGCGGTCGAGTGCTGCAGGTCGAAGCCCAACGAGTTCAGCGTCCCGTTCTGCTCGCCGGTGATCGGGTTGAGGCCGAGCGCGATCAGGTCCTTGATGAGCGACGGGTCGTTTAGCGCGGCGTCGGACACGGAGCTGCTATCGTGCTCCGCCGTCAGCGACACGGCCCACGAGAGCCTCGCGGTCGTGCGATGCGTCAGCGTGGCCTTGCCGCCCTGAATAATGGAGCTGTAGGCCGGCACGATGGTGTTCCAGTACTGTCCTTCGAGGCCAAATGACAGCGGCGCGGCAAACACATAGGGCTGCGTGAAGTCGACCCGGATGCCTCGATCGAGTGACGACCAGCGGCCATGGATGCCGGCCGACCGTGCCCCGCCGAGGAAGTTGACGTTGTGATATTCCGCCTCGGCGCGGGCCTTTTCTTCGGTGCCGTAGCCGACACCAAAATTTACCCGATTGTGGCTGCCCTCGGCGACGGTTACCTTCGTCGGCACGTCCTCCGGTTGCTGTTCCTGCTGCAGCGTCTCGATGTTGACGAACTGGAACAGCTCCATGCCGTACAACCCGCGTTGAGACGCCTGCAGTGCGCTTCGCCGGAACAGATCGCCCGGCTTGTAGCGCAGCTGCCGCTCGATGACGCGGTCGTCGACCGACTTGTTGCCGGTGACATCGATGGGTCCGAAATGAGCCAGAGTGCCGGGATCGGCCGTGAACGTCACGACCGACTCCTTCGGATCGTTGTTCGCGTTCGATTCGCTCGTTGCGACCTTCGCGTAGGGGAACCCGTGGTCCTTCAGCTCGTTCACCGCGGCATCGTGAGCCGTGACGACCAGCTGGCGATCACGCGGCGCGCCGACCTTGATCGGCGCGTCCGATTCGAGGCTCTTCAAGTGCTCGGGTGGAATCCCCTCGAACCCCACGAAGTTCACCGCGGCGACCCTGACCGGCGCGCCCTCGTCAACCGTGACGCTCAGGTCGACGGCGTCCTGCTTGTCGTTCAACTTGACATCGAAGTTGGTGACGCGCGCGTCGGGATACCCGCGGTCGGCATAGAAGGCCTGGATGCGCTTCAAATCCGCGTCGAAGCGGGAGCGTTCGAAATAGGCTTTGCGGCCCCAGGGAATCCGCGAGCTCTCGCGAGTGGCCAACGCGCTCTTCAGCCGCCCCTCGTCAACCGACTTCACCCCGACGAACGAGAGCTTGTGGACGGTAATCAATCCGCCCTCTTCCTTGCAGCCCGCGGCCGCGATGGACGCAATGACGGATGCGAGGAGGCCGGCAAGAACGCCGCAGCGGGCACGCATGACGCGCATTCAAGAACCATAACGCGTGCCAGCCCTGGTCCCGCAAAAAAGAAGAGGGCAGCCATGTTGGCTGCCCTCTGTCCGTGAACCTCGTGTGGACTGTTTGTGAACTTACTGCAAGCGCACAACCAGCGCGGCGCGACGGTTGAGTCGCCGGGTTTCCTCGCGCGCGTTGTCGTACTTCGGACGTTCCTCGCCGTAACTGACCGTGCTCAGACGGTCCGTCGAAACGCCACGGCTGACGAGGTAGTCGCGCACCGCGTTCGCGCGGCGGTTACCGAGCGCCAGGTTGTACTCGGCCGTGCCGATGTTGCAGGTGTGCCCTTCAATCGTCAGGCGCAATGTGTTGTCCTGCCGCATCGCGTTGACGGCCTCGTCCAGGATGCGTGTCGCCTCGGGCCGCAGCGAGTAGCGGTCGAAGTCGAAGTACACGTCCTCGAACGTGTAGGTCCGGACCGGCGGACGCGTCACTGAGATGTTGACCGAGGCGGACGCCGTCTTGTTATCACTTGGACAGGTCACGGTCACCGTCACCGGAACCGTGCCCTCCTGATTGGGCGCCGTCCAGAGCGTCTGTCGCTGGGCCGGCTGAGCAAATGTCCCGCTCGGCGCCGACCACCGATAGGTCACCTGGCAGTTGATCGAGTCCTGCACGGTCGCCGTGACGGTCGAGCTCATGCCGACTTCTACCGTGCACGGATCGCACGCGGCTGTCACGGACAAATTGTGGGCCGGTGGCGGCGGCGTTGGCGGCGGCGCCGGTGCCGGGGGCGGTGGTGGCGGGACATAGATCCGCACCCCTGGGTGATACCCAATCCGGAACTGCCAGTCCCAATAGTCAGCCTTGGGATCCTCGCCGCCCTCCGAAAACGCCGTGTTCCGCGCTTGACGTGGCACGTTCCAGCTTACGCCGGCGCCAGCGAAAAAGCCGTTCTTGTGCTGATACGTCAGCCCGAGCGTGACGCGCGTGATCTTCTGCACATCGGAGGTTATCGGGACCACGGATCCGTCAACGCCCCGAAGCGGTGTGACCGTCGGAGCCGTGTACGTGATAGTGCTGCTGGACGGTATGACGCCGTTCAACTCACCGGTGAACCGCAGGGGACTGCGCGACGGAACACCGACGCCGGCGCCCCAGCGGAACGCCCCGCCTGGCGCCGTGAAATTGTCCGGGCTGCCGAGAAACTCCCATCCGGCGTAGCCTGAGACTTCGGCCGTCTTGGGGATCTCCTTGCTGACGATCGCATCGATCGCGAAATCGACCTTGCCGGTGCCCACTCCGACATCTTTCTTGCCGGTCGGGAGCTTGAAGATCCCGCGGACGGCGACGGCCGCCGGTTTCTGCTCGTACTCCGACATGAAGTTGTATTTCGCGCCGATGTACAAGTCGCCGAGATTGTCGCCGGTCCACGGTTGATTGACCCGCGGGTAACCAGCGACGACGCCGCCGAACGTCGGGTCGAGAATGAAGATCGGCCGCGTATCGCGGTCGATCCGCGTGTCGACGATGAACGATCCGAAGATCTCGGCCTTGTTCCTCAGGCCGTACGCGAACGTCCCGGCGAAGTCGCTGACGTTCGTGTACCCCTGAATGTAGTCCGTGCCGCGGCGATATGCGCTTACAGACCACTTGCCGTCAGGCAGAACCTCGCCTGTCGGCACAAACCACAACCCGGTGTCCCCGAAGAAGGTCGTCGTCGCCGGACGGGTCTCCACCGCAGCGGCTGGTGACGAGGACTGTGTCTGGGTGGTGGTCGAACTCTGTCCCGTGGACGTCCCGGAAGAACCGGTCTGAGCGCTCGCGCTCACGGCTACAGCGAGCAACACCGCTCCCACTGCCCAACCCACGGCTACGCGTCTTGCCATTGTCGGTCGCCTCCCAAGCGTGTGCGCGCACGGACTACTCCGCGCGACTTGCCGTCGACATCGCGTCGTGTGCCTCCGGCGCGGGTGGCGCATCTGCACCGGGCTGCGGCGGCACGACGAGACGGCCACGTCCACCGCGGCTCACCTGCCCCCCCTTTCGCCCTGCGTTGCGCGCCTCGTCCGCGGTCCACTCGTGAGCTGTTCCTTTCTCGTGCGCAGCGCGGCCACCCTTGCTGGCAATTTCCCGCTGCTTTTCCGGCGACATCGACGCAAACCCTCGACGTTCTTTACGTTCTCCAGTATGCACGACTATTCCTCCGTGTACATGCCCCACGCCACAATCTGACGCTTTTTCTTGGTCAAGCTGCGCAGGCCGACCTTGACTCGTTGACCCACATTCGGGTCAGTGGGGCCCGCGCGCTCAGGCATCTACTCGGCACATTACAAAGAGTATGCCCCTGAGGCCGGTCGAGGTCCAACCTGTAAGTTGTTTGTGAACAGTAGGTTGCAGACCACCTGGTAGAACTGACGTGCCCCCGACGTGCAGCGGTTCGCTACAGAAGGGCTGGTGTGAAGTAGTGAACCACTGCGTCCGAAGTAATCGGATCCTTGGATCCGCTCTTTGGTGGACCCGGCTCACTCGCAGATGTTCGATTGGTCAGGCCAGCGCATCTCACGTGCGCAAACCAACAGGTTACATGGGCGTGATGTTACTTGGTCTGTTGGGGAACGTATCCCGGCGGGAGCGCCGCTCCTTCACCGAAGAAGAAATCTTCCATGTGCTTGGCGACGAGGTCCTGCGCTTCCTTCTGCCACGGCATCAGGCGGTACTCATTGAGGATCATCTTCATTCGATCCTCCCAGAGCTTCCATGCCTGCGCTGAGATGTGGTCGTAGATCCGTTGACCGAGCTCGCCGGGCCATGGCACCGCGTCGAGACCCGGCAACTCCTTCTGGAATTTCTCACAAAAGACCATCCGTTCCATTTCCCTGATTGTAGTGCACCTGGGAGCCGGAGAGCACCCGGAATTCCGTATCGATTCGAAAACGAAGGCAGGCGTGCGCGGTGCGCAGGGCTCGTTCGACCTCGGTCGGCGACTCGGCACGCGCAAAGATGAACCCGAGGTAGCTGGCGCCCTCCGGCAGAGGGACGAGCAGCTGATCCGGCTTTGCCGTGATGGCAACGTCAATCACATGCGCCACCGCCCGTGCCGGGTCGAGACCTTCGACGGATCGGAACGTGCCGCGCCGCGGGATTGGAATCATCATCACCCCTGAAGCCTCACGCTCGCGACGCCACATCTGGGGGGCCTCGCCCAACGCGTGTCGGAGTAAGAGCTCTTCGAACGCGATTCGGGATTCGGGATCCGGAAGTTGTGGGACGACGCTCGGACGCTTCGATTCTGGCGTCGGGACTCGGTCGAAGCGGAGCGCGCGCGCGCAGTGTCCACCAATCGGTCGCGCCGCCACTTCGAGGACGAACACCTGCTGGTCGGGCGAAGCGTTGACGCGGCATTCGGCATGGATGGGACCGTGCCGTAACCCGATCGCTGACGCTGCCCGCGCGATCGCGTCGACGATGAGGCGCTGGTCGGCGTCCGACGCCGACGACGGCGTCACGTAGATGGTCTCTTCGAAGAACGGACCGTCGAGCGGATCGGGTTTGTCGAACATCGCCAGCAGGTGAAACTTGCCGTGATGCATGATGGCTTCGACGGCGTACTCTCGCCCCGGCACGAACCCTTCGACGAGCGCCAGGTCGTGCGCCGCCGCGCGTTCGGCTCTGATATCCGGCGCAGCCAACAGCCTGCGCAGCCGCTCGAAAGCCACCAGAAACGACGCCGGATCGTCCGCCCGCATGACGCCGCGGCTTCCCGACAGCGTCACCGGCTTGATGACGCATGGATAAGTGAGCCCTTGAATAGCTAGATGGCTGACGGCTGACGGTTCGCCGAATCGCGAGGGCCTGATAGCCACGGGCTGAAACCACGGCACGCGCAATCCGGCGTCCCGCAGGCGCTCGCGGGTCAGCAGCTTGTGCCGCGCGATTGTGGCCGCCTCGGCGGGGTGCCACGGCAGGCCGAGCGCTCGCGCGGCTGCGGCCGCGATGACCGTCGGCCGATCGCCGACAGCCAGAATCGCATCAATCGGCCGATCTCGAGCCGCGTCCACAATCAGGGCGACCGAACGATCCTCTTCGTGGAAGCGGATCGCGACGGCGCCGTCCTGCCACGGATCGTCAATCTGGTCGCATCGATCCGTTGCGAAGACGAGCTCCACGCCTAGACGTCCCGCGGCCTTACCAAACGCGCGAGTCTGGTACCCGGTGGTCGCCGCTAACAGGAGCGCTCGATGGGTCATGGCCTACACCAGAGCAGCCTGCTCTGCATTCGGTTCAGCTCAACAGTACCAGGGCTCGTCGAGGTACGGCACCGTCGCCCGATGTCTGGCTGGGCGCGAGTCGCGTGCAACCAAACCCGTCCGCTCGTGAGCGAGCCTCGAAATCTCGGCGAACACGTGCGCACCCCTCGCAGCCGATGCGCCGACGACAGCCGAGACGTCATGGTAGAGAGCCTCGATGCGAGAATCACTATGGGACCACCGGTACGTCAACGTCGATCGATCGAACGCACCAAGGTGGCGCCGCATCTCCTCGACCAGCAGCAGCCGTGAACCTTCAGGCACCAGCAAGCGCAGGGCGAGCTGGATCGGCGCCACATGATCGACGAGGCCCAGCCTCTCGATGGTGTCCAAGAGATCGCAGTAGCCGTCGAGCGTGAGCCACGGGTGGAACGCCACGAACGTCGGTATCAACGTCAGCCCCGCTCCGCGGCAGATCCTGACCGCCTCGAGAAACCCCTGGCGTGTGTGCCCTTTGTCGAGGATCGCCAGGACTCGATCGTCCAGCGACTCGACCGCGCTCGTCACGAACGCGCAGAGGGTCCCGGCCAGACGAGGCAACAGATCGCGGTACTTCAAGAGATGCTCGATCTTGATGGTCACGTCATAGCTGACCGTCGGATGCGCGCGGTGAAGCGCCTCGACGATCCGCATCGCGTGGGCTGGACCGTTCAGGAAATCAGGGTCGCCAAATGTGACGTGCTCGGCCCCGCATGCGACCTGTGCAGCGATATCGGCGAGGACAACATCCTGCTGGACGACTCTGAATTGACCGTCGTAAATCGGCACGACCGGACAGTGACGGCACAGATGCTTGCAGCCCCGTGTGGCCTCCGTGTACCCCACCGTGCGACGCTGTCCGTTCGGAAGTCGCAGCGCGGCGTACTGCGACAACGGTGGGAGGCCGCGGCGATCCGGCACCAGAAAATGAAGGCGCGGTACGCGCCGGCCTGTCAAAGACTCGAGCGCGCGCAACGGCGCAGGTTCGCCTTCCGCCCATCGCGTCAGGTCGGCCTCGAACTCCCCCCCAAACACGGCGTCGACGCCGAGCGACCGCAGCCACTCCTCATTCAGCGGCGCATACAGGCCGTAGGCGCAAAGTCGAGCGGCCGGATTGTCGCGTCGGATCCTCTGAATAACCGGCCCGGCGAGACGGGTCGCCGTATGCATCGGCAGGTGAAAGCCGACGAGATCGGCGGACACGACCGCGGCAGCTTGCAACGCTTCCTTGGCGACGTCGGCGCATACGACATCCCATCCAGCAGCCTTCAACCAGGCGGCCGGCGACGCCAGGCCGAATGGCTGCCGGCCTATCTCGTACGTGCTGACGAGGAGGGCTCTCTTCACCTGGCTGGCATTGTATGCTGACGGCACGACCGGGGGAGGGACCCCGGAGTGAGACTATGCCGAGCGACCGGAGCTTCTTCGGACACCCGCGCGGGCTCTCCACGCTCTTCTTCACCGAGATGTGGGAGCGCTTCAGCTACTACGGCATGCGCGCATTCCTCATCCTCTACATGACGGCTCCGGCTGCGGCGGGCGGCCTCGGATTTCGGGATGCGGACGCCGCGTCCATCTACGGGACGTACACGGGCAGCGTGTGGGGCGCCGCCATCATCGGGGGCATCGTGGCCGACCGCTTTCTGGGCCAGTATCGCAGTGTCCTTTTGGGCGGCAGCATCATCGCGCTCGGCCACTTCACGCTTGCCTTCAAGGCGCTGCCATTCTTCTACTCCGGCCTGGCGTTGATTGTCGTCGGCACGGGATTGCTAAAGCCGAACGTGAGCACCCTTGTCGGGTCGCTCTACGACCCAGGCGACACGCGGCGGGACGCTGGTTTCTCGATCTTCTACATGGGCATCAATCTGGGCGCGTTCATCGGGCCGCTCGTCGCAGGCTGGCTCGCGCAGCGCGTCGACTGGCACCTCGGGTTTGCCTCAGCGGGCGTCGGCATGACCCTCGGACTCATCCAATATGTCCTCGGCAGGCAGCGGCTTCAGCCCGCCATCGAGAGACTCGTCCAAATCGACCGACCCGCCGCCAGCGTGCATGCAGTATCGACGGGAACGTCACCAATGGCGGCCGTGGCCTCGCCTGGAACGCCCGGAGGCGCGCCGGGGCCGAACGGGGTTGCAGAGCAAGGTCAACCGGGCGCCGCCAGCTGGGGCTTCACGCCAACGGAATGGAAGCGGCTGGGCGCGATCGTGATCTTCTTTGTGGTTGCGATCCTCTTCTGGGGTGCCTACGAACAAGCCGGCTCGACGCTCAACCTGTTCGCCGATCGCTACACGCGGCTCGAGCTCCTCGGGTTCTCGTTTCCGTCGTCGTGGTTTCAGTCCGTGCAACCAATCTTTGTGATCCTGCTGGCGCCCGTGTTTGCGTGGCTGTGGGTGCGGCTTGGCGCCCGCGAGCCGTCCGTGCCGGCCAAGTTCGCTATAGGCGTCCTGTTCATGGGCATCGCCTTCCTTGTGCTTGTCCCGGCAGGCACAATGGCACAAGGCGGCAGCGGCATCCGCGTCAGCCCGTGGTGGCTCATCGTCTCTTACGGCGTGTCGGAGATCGGGGAGCTCTGCCTCAGCCCCGTCGGCTTGAGCGTCGTCACCAAGCTGGCACCCGTCCGCATCGTCGGCTTGATGATGGGGGTATGGTTCTTGTCGAATGCGTTCGGAAACAAGCTGGCCGGCTGGGCGGCGAGCTTCTTCAGCACGATGCCGCTCGACGAGCTCTTCGGCGAGGTTGCCCTCATTCTGCTCGTCGCGGCGCTCGTGATGTTCGCGCTTCTGAAGCCCATTCGGCGGCTGATGGGCGGAGTGAGCTAGTCATATGGCGTTGGAGGAATACCGCCGCAAACGCGATTTTACGAAGACGCCCGAGCCAGAAGGCCGCGTCCAAGCGAAGGAAACTCCGGACCGGTTCTTCTGCGTACAGAAGCACCTGGCCAGCCACCTGCACTACGACTTTCGTCTGGAGCACAACGGCGTGCTGTTGTCGTGGGCCGTGCCCAAGGGTCCCTCGCTCGATCCCAAAACGAAGCGGCTCGCGATGCGCGTCGAAGACCACCCGCTCGAGTATGGTGAATTCGAGGGCGTGATTCCTGAAGGCTACGGCGCCGGCATCGTGATGCTCTGGGACCGCGGCACGTGGACGCCCCAAGTCGCCGATGTGGATGCGGCGCTGAAGAAGGGCGACCTGAAGTTCACGGTGAACGGCTACAAGCTCAAGGGGTCGTGGGTACTGGTGCGCACGAGCGGGCGGTACGCGAGCTCGCGCGGCGGTGACACATCGGGCAGAGGGGCGTCGGGATCGAGCGACGGCCGGACATGGCTGCTGATCAAGCATCGAGACGACTGGTCGGGCGATCTCGACATCACCGAGTTCGCCCCGCGCAGCGTCAAGAGCGACGGCGACTTCGAGGACATTCTCGGCGACGACGCGCCGGCGGTCTGGCGATCGAATCGTCCAGCCAAAGGGGGCGATGCGGGGGCGATGCTCGCGCAGATCATTGAGCGCGCGGCGAAGCTCAAGGCCGGCCGATCGGCCGCGATCAGGCGGACGAGCGGATCGTCGAAAAAGGCATCAAAGAGGAAATAACGCGTGCCGCGCGTTCGGTCTCAGTCGTCCGTCAACAACCGCCGCGAAAGCACGCTCCACACGGCGTAGGCCAGGCGCGGCCGATCGTGTCGGGCGATGTCCCCCAACCAGAATTCGCCGCCGATCACCTCCGCGTGGACTGGTAGCTGTCCCGCCGGCAGCGGCTCCTTGTGTTCGACGGCATATCGCGCCAGCACCTGCGGTGACGGCCACTTCGTGTTGAGGATCACGACGTCGATCCGGCGCTTGATCGCTTGCTCGATGCGAGTCACCGCGTCGGCGGCCGTAAAGCCAAGCATGCCGCGTCCCTCGGTCAACAGGTTCGCGATAAGGATGATCGGGCCCTTCACCTTGGCGAGCGCATCCGCCACCCCGCGAACGAGAAAGATCGGCATCAAGCTCGTGTAGAAGCTTCCGGGGCCGATGATCGCGGCGTCGAAGGCACCGATCGCGTGTGCCACAGCGGGGTGAATCGACACGGGCGGCTCGAGCCAGATGCGGTTCACGAACCGGCCTGAGGACTGGCCCGCGTCGACTTCGACCTCGCCGCGAGTCGCCGAGCCATCCCCATACTCAGCGCAGACCGACGCCGACTGTACGCTGACAGGCCACACGCGTCCCCGGCACCCAAGGAGCGCGCTCAGGCCATCGACCGCGTCCAGGAAGTCGCCGCTGTAGCGTTGCATCATCGACAGCAGCAGGTTGCCGCCGGTGTGCCCGCCCAATCGGGCGTGATCAAGCGTCGGGAGTCGCGCGAGCAGCACCCGGCGCGCCTCGCGAGCGTTGCGCGACAGCGCCAGCGCGCATTTCAGGATGTCGCCGGGCGGCAGCACGCCGAGCTCGTCGCGCAACTGACCCGAGCTCCCTCCGCTGTCGAACATCGTCACGACGGCGTTGACGTGCAACCAGGGGTTGTTCTTCAGCCCTCCCAGAAGGCTCGGCAACCCCGTGCCTCCGCCAAAACATCCTACGTTCAGCTTCCGAAGATTCATCGGCGGAACATTTTAGTCTGCGCGCGCGAACCAGGGACCAGGAACCAGGGACGGTACAATTGAATACTATGCCCCTGCCCCCCTCCGTCCATCAGCTCGAGCGAGATCTGCGGGGAGTGTTCGGCGCACGACTCGAGTCGCTCGTCGCGTACGGCCTGGACGTCCACGGCGCGGCGCGGACGATGGCGCTGGTAACGTCGGTGACGGAGCAGGATCTGCGCGGGTGCGCGGCCCATGTGAAGGCGTGGCACGCCGCCAGCCTTGCCACTCCGCTCATCGTCCCCAAGAACGAGTTCGAGCGATCGCTCGACGCATTCCCGCTCGAGTTCGCCGCGATCATCGCCAGTCATGTCGTGGTCGTGGGTGGCCGGCCGTTCGATCGCGCGACCGTGAAGAGCACCGATCTGCGACGAGCCTGCGAGGTCGCGGCGCGGAGTCACCTGCTGCACCTGCGCGAGGGGTTCGTGGAGACGGGAGGGAACAGTCACGCGCTCGCCGTGCTGATCGTCGATTCCGCCGCGCCGTTGAGCGCGCTCGTCACGATCGTCGCGCGCCTCGAGGGCCGCGGCCAGATCGACCCGGAAGCCGCCGGCCGGCATGCGGAACACGTGCTTGGCGTGCCGGGCGGCAACATCGCCGGCGTCGTCGCCTTGACGAGAGTGCATGAGATTCCGGCGGCCGAAGCCGAACGCATCTTTCCCCCATATCTTGCCGCGATAGAGCGACTGGTCGAGTACATCGACCGTTGGCACGACTGATGGCCGGGCGTTCATACGGGAGACCCTCGTCTCACGTCGCGCGCCTGATCACCGGCCGCTGGTTGTTGATGATTGGGCTCGCCGCAGGCTCGTGCGGCGCAGCCTCGGCCCAGAACGCGGCGACGGCGAGCCGGAATCTCCCCGAGCTCACCCAGCCTGTCAACGACTTCGCGCGCATCATCGACCCCGAGAGCGCTCAGCAAATCGATTGGATCAGCCGGTCGCTCAAAGCGGCGTCGGGCGACGTGATCGCGGTCGCCACAGTGCCGACGGTCGAACCCTACGCCGACATCAACGAATACGCGGTCAAGCTGTTCGAGAACCACGGACGCGGCATCGGCGACAAGGGGAAAGACAACGGCGTGCTGATAGTCGCCGCGCTCAAGGAGCGCAAGGTCCGAGTCGAAGTCGGCTACGACCTCGAGCAGTGGATCACGGACGGCTTCGCAGGCGAAACGATCCGGGAGTTCATCACGCCGAGCTTCCGCCAGGGTCGGTACGGCGCGGGTCTCGTCGCGGGCACGGACCGAATCGCCGGGCGAATTGCCCGGGGGCGCGGGGTCTCGCTCGAAGGCGCGCGCGTGCCGAACGCTCCCTCCACAGACGGCGGATGGGGACTTCCAATCTGGGCCATCCTCCTGTTGTTCCTCATCTTCTGGCTTCTCAGCCGATCGAGCGGCGGTCCGCGAACGCGCTACTGGGGCGGCGGCCCGTGGAGCGGCTGGTCGAGCGGTGTGGGCCCGTTCGGGGGCGGATGGAGCTCGGGCGGAGGCAGCTTCGGCGGCGGCTTTGGCGGCGGCAGGAGCGGAGGCGGAGGCGCCAGTGGCGGCTGGTGAAACGACACGTCATGGCTGATGG
>Ga0182037_10000561_pt1 | contig 18010 bp, 19 predicted proteins | sample sta12Cox44000082_FD_125974 | JGI IMG/M metagenome (GOLD analysis project Ga0182037, IMG submission 125974) | Lab enrichment of tropical soil microbial communities from Luquillo Experimental Forest, Puerto Rico - statoxic.12C.oxic.44.000.082 | ecosystem: Environmental > Terrestrial > Soil >... | reverse complement strand
TTCAAGGCGAAGCGTCCGGTGTCGGGAGGTCTCGGCGTGCTGTTCATCCACGAGGTGCACAAGGTGCGCGGCCGCTTCGAAGAAGACTTCGAGGCCGCCTTTCGCGAGGGCTGGATGCCCATGCTCGCTGCCGGCGATGACGCTCGGCTGCTGTGGTACACGAACCAGGCGCACGGCAGCGGCCCCGCCTACACCGTGATCACCGTGACCGCGATTCGCGACGGTGCGGCATGGGAGCGCCTGACCAAGCGCGTCCAGAAGGGCGATCTGCAGAAGTGGATGAGCGACCTGGATGAACTCCGCCATGACGTGGACGCGAAACTGCTGGTTTCCCTCCCGTGGTCGCCGCTGATGGAGGTGCGGTTCGACGAGGTGCCCGTCGACGGGCGGGAGCACGAGATGAGCCTCTACATGGAAGACACCATGTGGCCCTACGAGGACAAGTTCGAGGAATACATCGTCCGCTGCGGTGACGTGTACGCCAAGAGCCTCGACGAGCCCTCGTCCATGCTGTCAATGCAGGCCGCATTCCAGCCTGCCCTGGGCAGCCACGTGCGCCGTGAGGTGATCCTGATGCAGCGCATCAGCCGGCCGGACGCGCTGCTCGATCTGCTCCGGACGCACATCCCCGCCGAGTACCGGGCCCCCGGAACTTGGATGTACGACGCCCTGGACCTGCGCGATCAGTGGACCACCCGGTTACTGCGGACGTCCGAGTGGTCCCCCCTGTACTAGACCGCGCATGACCACCGGAACGATCCTCGAGGCCGCCGCGACCGGCGATCCCACCCGGGCCGCACTGATCATCGACGGGCGCTCCATCAGTTACGGCGAGCTGGCCGCCGTGGTCCGGCAGTGCGCCGCCTGCCTGTCCGCCCACGGCGTGGTGGCCGGCCAGCGCGTCGCCGTCGTCGACGGCGGGAGCCTGCTGTCGATCGCGACACTGCTCGGGTTGGGTCGGATCGGCGCCGCGGCCGCGCTGATGAATCCCGCACTGACGCCGCCGGAGCTGCACGGGCTCTTGGAAAATGCCGGCTGCGCCGATGTGGCGGTCGCGGGGGAGCCATACGCCGGGCGGCTTCGCGAAGCGGGTGCACCCACGGTGTTAACGGAGTCCGACCTCGCAGCCCGACCTTCCCCGGCATCGCCGGACATCACCGACACGCGCGACCCTCCCAATGAAGAGCGGGACGCCCTGGTCCTGTTCACCAGCGGCACGACCGGTCTTCCCAAGGCCGTCAGCATCAGCAGCGGGCAGCTCAACCTGCGAATCAGGGGAATGGCGGCACCATTCCGAGCCGACGCGAAACCGTCGGTCGGGATGATGTGCGTTCCCTTCTTCCATGTCGGCGGCTCCCTGGGCGTTCTCGGCAGCCTGTATTCGGGCAACACGTTGGTGGTCCAAAAGCGGTTTGATGCCGGCGAGTGGTTGCGCCTCGTCTCCGAGCATCGGGTGGCCGCCACCTTCTTGGTGCCGACGATGCTGCAGCGGATCCTCGATCATCCAGACTTCGCCGACACCGACCTGACGTCCCTGGTCGCCGTCGCCTACGGGGCCGCCGCCGCGCCAATCACCCTGGTGCGCAGGGCAATTGCCGCGCTTCCACACGTGGCGTTCGCCAACGTGTTCGGCCAGACGGAGACCCTCGGCGCGTATACGACGCTGCTGCCCGACGATCACCGCGACCCGGCCCGGGCCGGCTCCGTCGGCCGGCCGCTGCCCGGGGTTGAGGTGCGTGTGGTGGATCCCGCGACGGGCAACGACGTCGAACCGGGAACCGTCGGCGAGTTGTGGGTGAACACCACCCAGAACGTCACCGAAGGCTGGTTGCACACCGGTGATCTCGCGCGCCGGGACTCGGACGGCTACATCTTCCCGAGTGGCCGGCTGAGCGACACCATCAACCGCGGGGGAGAGAAGTTCGGGCCGATCGAGGTCGAGGAGGCGCTGCGCTCCCATCCGGCAGTCACAGACGTCGCGGTCGCCGGGATCGCCGACGGGGAACTCGGCCAGCGGGTGGGGGCTGCGGTAGTGGCCTGCGCCCCGGTGACACTCGAGGAGCTGCGATCACACTGTCGCGACTTGATCGCCTATTTCAAGCTGCCGGAAAGGTTGGCCGTCGTCGACCAGATCCCGTACAGCGCCACCGGCAAGGTCAGCCGCCATCAGCTCGCCGCGCTGATCGCGGATTATCCCCAAATGTAGGGAGCCCCAGTGCTGTTTCTTCACGAGACCCACCGGGTGGTGGGCGCGCGGCAGGACGAATTCGAAGCCGCCTACCGCGAGGGCTGGATGCCGATGCTGGCCAACGAGGACAATGCGCGGCTCCTCTGGTACGCCAACCACGCGCACGGCAGCGGGGTGTCCTACAACGTCGTCACCATCACGGGCATTGTCGACGGCGCCGCGTGGGAGGGACTCGCTCGCCGCACGCAGACCGGGGATCTCAAGCCGTGGATGCGCGAGCTGGATCACCTGCGCCACGACGTGACCGGCAAGATCCTGCTGCCGGTCCACTGGTCGCCGCTGCAGACGGTAGACCTCGCGACCGTGCCTACCGATGGCGCGACCCATCCGCTGAGCCTGTTGATGGAGGACACCGGGTGGCCCTACGCCCCGCTCGATGACTACATCCGTTCCTGGGACGAGATCTACTATCGGCTGCTTTCCAAAGCCCCGCCGGCGAAGCGGATCCTCGACATCCAGGCATGCTTCCAGGTCGCGCACGGAAGCCACCGGCGACGGGAAGCGATGCTGTGGCAGAAGATTGAGGACTACAACAACTATGCGGCGCTCGTGCGCCTTCTGACCACCGAGACCGCGCCCGAGCACCGGCAGCCCGGCAGCTACATGGTCGAAGCGCTGAAGTACCGCGATCAGTGGGAGAGCCGTCTGCTGCGGACCTCGGACTGGTCACCGCTGTACTGAGGTTGGTGCGCCTAGCGGTTCAGGATCCGGGCGGCGTCGCCGACCATGTCGCGCACGATGTCGGCGGCCGGGCGAACGTCGTGAACGAGTGATATCGCCTCGCCAACTATCGGGGTGACCACATTGAAGTCCTGTTCGGCGACCGCCTTTTTGAAGGCGCTCACGGCTTCCGGTAAGCGCGCCCGCAGTTCGGACTCGTTGCCGTGCCATGCCTCGATCAACGGGTTGGTCACCAATCGCAAGTCGTATTCTCTGGGCCAATCACGTTGCCGCACAATGTCATAGACCCGCGTGCGGCTGGTGTCGTCTCCGGACGCCCCGACGGCTCGCTGCTGGGCTTCTGGTGTCACCAGCGCCTCGGTGCTCGTCCACAGCCGGGTGCCGACGAGCACGCCGTCGGCTCCGAGCGCCAGCGCGGCCGCGAGTCCGCGGCCGTCGGCGACACCGCCGGCGGCCACCACCAGCGTGCTGGGCGAGTGTTTCGCGACGAGGTCGACGATCTCGGGCACGAACGTGAAGGTTGAACGCGAGTTCATCCCGTGCCCGCCCGCCTCGCCGCCCTGCGCCACAATGACCTCCGCGCCGGCATCCAGGGCCCGGCGTGCCTGCTCGAGGGTCTGCACCTGGACGGTGAGCGGAACGTTGGCGGCGTGAATGCGGTCGGCGAATTCCATTGGATCGCCGAACGACAACATGATCGTCGCCGGTTGCCGCGCCAGGGCCGCGTCGAGCGGCTCGGGGTTGCGCGCGAGGCTCCAGGTGATGAACCCGACTCCTACCCCCGCCCCCTGCGCTTCGTCGAATTGGCGCTGCAGCCATCCTGCGTCGCCGTAGCCTCCGCCGATGAGACCCAGGCCGCCGGCCGCCGTCACGGCGGCGGCGAGCCGGCCCCCGGACACCTCGGCCATCGGTGCAAGCAGAATCGGGTGTTCGATCCCGAGGAATTCCGTGAGACGCGTCGTCAGCAGCGTTGTGCTCATTTCAGCTCTCCGGTCAGGAACTGGGCCCGGCCGTGGCCGAAAGACCAATCGTCGTCGTCGTTTTCGGTGATCGAGACGATCAGATCGGCGGGGTCGAGCCCGCACCGGTCGGCCAGACTGGACGCCAGCAGTTCGTAGAACTTTTCCTTCATTTCGCGGGTGCGTCGCCGACTCACCACGTGCACGACCACCAGTCGAGACGAGCGGTCGATGCCGAGACCTGTGTCCCAAGCGACGATCTCGTGGGCGGGATGGGTGTGCACCACCTGATAACGGTCACGCGGCGGCACCTCGAACGCATCGACCACGGCCTCGTGAACTGCGTCCAGCAGCGCCTGAACCTCCGACGGCGTCCGACCCTCGATGAGGTCGATGTACAAGAGCGGCATTTTTCCTCCTGACCTGAGCGCGGGTTGCGCGCTTCCCACAACCGACGTTAGGGCCAGGGAAATCCCCTGTGAAATGCCTGTTGTAATCGATCTATGCTTTTCAGGCATGGGCGGTCTGGATAGTGGCCGAGTCGAATTGCGTCACCTGCGGGTGTTCGAGGCGGTGGCGCGACTCAAGTCATTCACCCAGGCCGCAGACGAACTCAGCATCACCCAGCCGGCGCTGAGCCGCACCATCCAACAGTTGGAAGATGCGCTCGGAGTGACACTTCTGGACCGCAGTTCGCGACACGTGGAGACGACGCGGGCGGGGCGGACGTTCCTCGACCACGTCGAACGTGTTCTCGCCGAGCTGGAACGCGGGTTCGGCGCTGTGCGGCGGCAGGCGAGCGTGCGCCTCGGGTTCAGTTGGTTGTTGCCCGACCCGTGGGCGCAGGACACCGTCGCTCGTTTCGAGCGGGCCACCGGGACGACCGTCAGTTTGGTCCGCACCGACGATGCGCTGGGCGCCGTGCAGCAGGGCAAGGTCGATATCGCCGTGGTGCGTGGACGGGTGACCTCATCCGCCGTGCGGATCGTGCACCTGTTCAACGAGTCCCGGGTGGCGGTGTGTTCTGTGCACTCACGCCTGGCGAATACATCGGAGATGGACTGGGCCGACGTCCCGCGGTGGCCCTTGGTCGTCAACACGGCGAGCGGCACCACCGGGCCGTGGTCCTGGCCGGCGGGTGCGGGACCGGAAACCGTCGTGGAGACGACGAATTTCGACGAGTGGATCGAATCGGTCGCGGCCGATCGCGGCATCGGCGTTATCCCCGACGTCGCCGTCCGGCGCAACATTCACCCCGGCGTCCGGTTCATCGCGCTGCGGGGCGCACCCGAAAGCCCGGTCGCACTTGCGTTTCTGCCCCGCGCCCACAACGCCGTGCTACGCCGCTTTGTGGAGGCAGCCGTGGAGTGCGCGCCAACAGCGGGCGCTTAACGTTCGCGCTCATCGATTCCGGTGTGCGCCCACGGCGGGGTCCCTCGGCGTGTCGCCACCGTCAGCGCACGCCGGACCGGCGACCGATTGAAGGAACGGCTCGGCGACGGCGAGAAAGCCCTCCGGATCCGACGAGAAAACCACATGCCCGGTATCCAGGGTCTCGAATTGCGAACCGGGAATGGCCTTGTGAGTCGCGCGTCCGGCGCTCAGCGGTATGGCGATGTCTCGCCTGCCCCACACGATGAGGGTCGGGGCAGAAAGCTCACCGGCGCGGCTGCGCAGATCGTGCGCGGGTGTGGCAAAGCTTCGCCACAAACCGGTTCCGACACGGAGGCCGTCGGGCGTTTTCGCCACCGCGGTCGCACGCTCGATGATCCGCCGGTCGCTCTCGGTCCTGGCCTTCATGTAGCCGCGGACGAACAGGGGAGCGGCCCGGCGGAACACCGCCGGTGTGCCGAGGACGCGGCAGAAGCTGCGGACCAGTGGATTCAACGGTACGAACCCGCCCGTGTTGACCAGCACCAGGCCCGTGACGGTTTCGGGACGATTGATCGCCAACCGCGCGGCCGCGAATCCACCGACCGAATTCCCGATCACCGCGACGCGCGACAGGCCCAGGCCGTCGACGACGTCCTCAAGCACATCCGCGAAGAGCGGTGCGCTGGGTTGGACGGTGGCCTCGACAGGATCCGAATCCCCGTGTCCCGGCCAGTCCACGGCGATGGTGCAGTAGTGCTCGGCGAGCGCCTCGACGATCGGGTCGAAGTCATGCCGGTCATGCAGCGTGGCATGTAGCAATAAAACCGTTGGGCCACTGCCGGATTCGTGGTACGCAACGCGTCCCGCCCGGGTTTGGATGGTCGTCATGGGAGTTCCTCTCGACGGGTTGACCGACTGGTCGGTCATCGGATACGCTACAACGACAGGAACGAACTGACAAGAGGGGATCTGCGATGCAAAAAGCGCCGCCACCCGAAGCGCCATTTGCGGACAAGATGGCCTACTACCGCACCCAACACACATCAAAGGGCGTGAGGGCAACTCATCTCGTCGGCACGCCCATCATTGCGGCCGGACTGCCACTGGTATTCGCCAGGCCAAGAGTCGGCGCCGCGATGTTCGTCGGGGGATGGGCCATCCAGATCATCGGCCACCGGGTATTCGAGAAGAACCTCCCGTCGACCCATAAGGGTTGGATCACTTATCAACTCACCGGCGTGATCCATGTCTGTGAGCAGTACGGCGAAATGCTTGCCCGGCGCAGCCGGCGCAAGGTCAGGCGCCCCGGGGGGATGCCGTGAGACCGCCCGAGCCCGGACGCACTGCGCTGCTGGACGCGGGACAGCGGCTGCTGGGATCGGCGGATCTGGCCAGGATTTCCGTCAACGCGATCGTCGCCGAGGCCGGCATGGCGAAAGGTAGCTTCTACCAGCATTGGCCCAGCCGGGCCGAATACGTGCGCGCATTGCATGCTCGGTTCCATGACGACCTGCAAGACTCGATTGCCGCCGCTATGGTCGATCTCCCGCCCGGCCGCGAGCGGCTCGAAGCCGGGATGACCGCCTACCTCGACGGCTGCTTAGCGGATCCGGCCACCAAGGCATTGCTCGTTCAGTCACGCACCGAGGCCGGGCTGAGCGATTTGGTCGCCGCGCGCAACGAAAGTGCGGCCGCACAGATAGCGCCCGACCTGGTAGCGCTAGGGTGGGCGCCGCCGGAACCGATCGCCGCACTGCTCGTCGCGGCGGTCGCCGAGATCGCCCTGGTCGAGCTTGCCGCCGGTAAACGCGACAAACAGTTGCGCAGCGGGCTGCTTCGGCTCGCCACCCGGACACCTACGAGTTAGGCAAGCGGCGCCAAACCCGAGCGGAGCAGATCCAGGCTCGCGACGACCAGCTCACCGAGGTCGCCGGCACAGCCGTTGCGGCCCCAATCCTCCACTGCAACAACAAGAGCGGACCCGAGCGCGGAGCCCGCAACCTCGGCGGCAAGATCGATGTTCGCGACGTCAGGGTTGCGCTTCCTGACGAAGTCGGTCAGCACCCGCGCAAACGACGACTGCACCACCCGCAGATGGCTCGCGATGCGGTCCGCGCTGATCAACTCCGAGCGGGCCGTCGCGGCCTGGCGCACCACTTCGAGGTCATGCGGGAAGGCGGCGACGCTCGCCAGCACTGCGTCGAACAGTGACTCGGAGGCCGGGCGCTGCGCGAGCGCCTCGGCCAGCCATTCCAGCTGCGTCTCGTAGTCCTGGAACAGCACCGCCTCCTTCGTCGGGAAATGGCGGAAGAAGGTGCGTTCGGTCACGCCGGCTTCGGTTGCCAGCTCCGTTACGGTCACGTCGGCAAAACCCTTGCGAGCGAAGCTCTTTAAGGCCGCTTGCCGAAGCGCCTCGTGCGTCGATCGTCGGCGCAGCTCATGGCGGTTTGGCGCGGACACCTTCCAATTATGTCAGTACTGACATATTCTTGTCACGCGCTAACCGAGGGAGGAAGCGGGACTATGGGCAAGACGGACTATGACGCGATCGTGGTGGGAGCCGGGCACAACGGGCTGACGGCTGCCGCGGTTCTGCAACGTGCGGGCCTGCGCACCCTGTGTCTGGAGGCCAACACCTATGCGGGGGGCATGGCGGCGACGGTCGAATTGATCGACGGCTTCCGCTATGAGATCGCGGGTTCGGTCCAATTCCCGACTTCGAGCCAGATCACCAAGGACCTCGGGCTGGACACCCTGCCCACGGTGGAACCCGAGGTGATGTCGACCAACATCGGCGACCACGGCGAGGAGCCGATGATCTTCTACCGCGATCCGATGCAGCTGATGACGCACCTCGGCGAGAGGCACGGATTCGAGGCCGTCACCGGCATGGCCGAACTGATCGGATGGAGTCAAGGACCCGCAAAAGCGCTCGGCCGCTTCGATGTCCGCAAGCCGCCCAAGACCCTCGACGAGATGTATGCCTGCGCGGCCAACGACGCCGAACGCCGGGCGATTCACGAAATGCTGTTCGGGTCGGCGATGGACGTGATCGACCGATACCTGCCCGACAAGGACAAGCACGCGGTCATGCGCGGGATGCTCGCGTTTCTGGCCATCAATTCGACTTACCGCGGCCCGTACACACCGGGCAGCGCCACCTGCCTGGCGTTCGCGCTCGCGGTCCCGGACGACAGCACCGCGATGATGACCAAACTGAAGGGCGGAATCGGCGCACTCACCGAGCACCTGCGCGAGCTGTTCATCGCGCACGGCGGCGAGATCCGGTTCCGGGCCAAGGTGGAACAAATCCTGGTCGACCATGGCGCGGTTACGGGTGTGCGGCTGCGTGACGGGTCGACGATCTCCGCGCCGATCGTGGTGTCCAACCTTTCGCCGGACGTCACTCTCACCGAGCTCATCGAGTCCGAACATATTCCCGCAGAATTAGTTTCGCGCGTGTCGGGTCGCGATCACCGCGCGTCCTTCGTGCAGATCCACTTCGCCCTCGACGGGCTGCCCGAATTCGCCGCGCCCTATGAGTTCTTGAACGAAGCGGGCATGCAGCAGTCGGTCGGCATTTTCGGCGCCCCGGAAGAGCAGCAGCTGCACTGGGAAAACTGCCGCCGGGGCATTGTGCCGGACAACCCGTCGATGGGAATGCAGATCCCCTCGGTACACGATCCGAGCATGGCGCCGCCGGGTAAGCACGCCGCGAGCGCGTTCGCCTACGCCTTCCCGGTGGAAGTCAGCCGAGACCAGCACGGACACCTCAAAAACGAGATGGCGCAACGCGTTATTGACAAGATCACCAGGCTCGCCCCGAACTTCAAGGACATCGTGATCCGCCACATCACGTTCGCGCCCTACCACATGAACACCATGTTCGGCGCACCCGCCGGCGACTTCTGCCACGGCCTGCTCCATCCGGATCTGATGGGACCCAACCGTCCCGGTCCGAAGGGATTCCTCGACGTTCCTATTCCGATCGACGGCCTCTACCTGGGCGGCGCGGGATGCCATGGCGGCCCGGGCATCACGTTTACGCCGGGCTACAACGCCGGCTATCAGGCGCTCGACGACATGGCCTGACTTCTCAGGGTTTGCAGGCTGGTTCCAGGGGCAGGGTCGGGCCGCCGGATTGCAGGGACAGCAGGTACAGGTAGGTCTGCAGCGAATGTTCGCAAGCCACATTGGATTTGACTAATTCCTTCGGCGGCAGCGGCACGAGTCGGACCGGGTTGAGCTCGTACGGATTGAGCACGTGCTCGTAGTCGATGGGAGGGGGCAACGCGGGGACGATGTCTATGCGATTGGCGATACGAGACGAGTTCTTCACCACCTGGTCATAGGTGCCGGCAAACAGCGAATCGCCGGTGCGGGGACTGCCGTAGGTGTACACGGCCGGGTTGCTGAACGCCGTGTTCGCCGCCACGTCGAGGGCGAGCAGTGTGGCCAGTGCTCCTCCCAGACTGTGCCCGCAAACCGTCACGGAACCAACGGACTTGGGGAATGAGAGGTTCGGAAGTGCGCCGACCACCGTCGGCGAATTCGGCGCGGCTCCGGTCCGCAACGACTCGTACATGTCGGTGAAACCGTCTTCAGTGTGGCCGGCGCCGACCAGGAAGGGGCAGGGCACTTGGAGGAACTCGGCGTCGTGAATCCATTCCAGGATTCCCTCGGTGCCGCGGATCGCTATCACCACATCGCCCGATTGATCCACTTGGCAGATCAGCCCGATGGAAACCTCGTCGTCGACCCGGCTCGGGTTCATGTCGGTCGCCAGATCGTTGGCGTAGATCGTCGTGACCACCGTGTAGTCGACGCCACCGGCGGTCAACGACTGACCGGCCGCGTTGGTGAGATCGCCCGGCTGCGTCGCGTAGGTTGTGTTCACCAGCTGACCGAATTGAATTGCCTCCGTTACATTTAACGGCGGCTGTGTCGGCATGGTCAGGCTCCGAATGTTCCGGTGAGTAAGGCCTGTGCGGTCGCGGCCCGTGCTATCGCTTGCGCCGCTTGCACCCCGGCCAACCCCGGCGGGAGTTGGTACGTGTTCGGAAGCTGGTAGAGCGTGAACCGGTAGTGATGCGTCCCGGTGCCCGCCGGCGGGCAGGGCGCGCCATATGCGGACTGGCCCGCAGAGTTCGGCAGGACGCTGCCGCCGGCAGGAGTCTGGCCGTCGCCGGTGCTGCCCGAACCCGGGGCGATTCCGGCGACGATCCAGTGCACGTAGGGTCCGCGGGGGGCGTCGGGGTCGTCAACGACGAGTGCGGCGCCCAACGGCGCCGACCACGCCAACGGCGGCGCTGTGCTGGCCCCCTTGCAGGTGTACTGCACCGGGATCGGCGCACCGTCGGCGAACGCCGGACTGCTGATCGTCAAAGGCCCGTCGGCGGGCGCCGCCGGGACAGTGCGGCCCACGGTGGTCACTTTCGGCGTCAGCGGGGCCGTCATGTTGCTGCCGCCGTGGCCACCGCAGCCGGCCACCCCCACCACGAGTGCCAGGCCCGGCATCGCCGACGCGATTCGGTGAATGATGCGACGCGTAGATTCCATACATCACAGTGTCGCTAACGGCGGTCCCAGAAGATAGCCGTCGGTTATGCGCGGCTACTTGCCGGCCTTCTTGACCTCGAGCACGCGCTTGCGCAGTCCCTTGGTGGCCGTGTCCATCAAACCCTTGGCTCCTCTTCTGATCAGGAACCCCGGGACCGGCGCTGAAAGATCCACGGTGAGCTCGAAGTGGACCCGGGTAGAATCGCCGTCGGGCGTCAGCGTGTAGCGAGCTTCCTGCCCGCGTTGTTGTTTGGAGCTCTCCAGCGTCCAGCTCACGCCATCGTCGTGAACGGAATAGTCCAGCACCTGCTCATCCGTGACGCCCATGATCTTGACCACTTGCCGGGATTTGCTCGGATGGCCCTCCTTGTCGCGCTCCAGGATTTCGATCTTTTTATGAAACGAGGACCACTCGGGTAAAGACTCGAGGTCGAACAATACGTTCATGATGTCGTCGCGCGTCGCCTCGATCACGACGTCGCGGGAGTCGGTGATAGCCATAGCAGATATATAGCCTGCACGGCGACGCCGAAACTCACGGCACCAGTACGACCTTGCCGACGTTCTCCCGGGCCGCCAGGATGCGGTGGGCCTCCGGGGCTTCGGCGAACGGCACCGCCGCGTGTACGACGGGGGTGATCGTCCCCGCGTCGAGAGCCTTGCTCAGCGGAGCGATCCAGGGCTCGAGCGTGCCCCGGTCGTCCCAGAGCCGCAGCATGTTCAGGCCGATCACGGCCTTCGACTCCGAAAGTTGGTCGAGGAGGTTGAACCCGCGCAGCATCGTCAACGCATGCGGCGCGGCCGCGCGCAGCGAGCGCGTCTCGCCGTGCTGCATGTTCGAAACCCCGTAGCCCACAAGCCTTCCGCCCGGCCGCAGCAGGGCATAGGACCGCCGCAACGACGTGCCGCCCAGCGCGTCGAGGACCAGATCGTACGGGCCGAGGCCCTTCCACCAGCCGTCGCGCCGGTAGTCGATCGCCCGGTCCACACCCAACTCGGCGAGCTTCTGGTGCTTTGCGGGCGACGCGGTGCCGTGCACCTCGGCGCTGGCGGCCTTGGCGAATTGGATAGCCGCGATACCGACACCGCCGGCCGCGGCGTGCACCAGCACCCGCTCTCCGGCGCGCAGCGACCCGTAACCGTGCAGCGCGGCCCATGCGGTCGCATAGTTGACGGGGACCGCGGCGCCCTGTTCGAAGCTCAACGAATCGGGAAGGGCCACGGAATCGTTCGCCGCAACGTTGACGATTTCGGCGTAGCCACCGAATCGCGTGCCGGCCAGCACCCGCTCCCCGACACGGTTTGGCTCGACGCCTTCGCCAACGGCCTCGACCGTTCCGGCGACTTCGTAGCCGACGACCGCCGGAAGTTTCGGCGCGTCTGGGTACATGCCGACGCGGGCAAGGTGGTCGGCGAAATTCACGCCCGCGGCGCGTACCGCAACCCGCAGTTGGCCCGGGCCGGGCGGCGGTGGGTCGGGCCGCTGCTGGACCTGCAAGACCGACGGGTCGCCGTGCTTGGTGATGACGACTGCGCGCATCGTGTGCCCTCCAATCGGGTCATGGCCGCGCTGCGACCTCGGCTAGGCGGGGGAGAACGATATCGCGCCAGCCAGGACCCATGCGATTGAAGGCGTCGGCCATTCTTTTGTCGTTCAGGTCAAAGCCGCTGTGTTCCAAGAACACTCGGGTACCGGTGCCTTCTGCCTCAAGCCGCCAGGCCAGCGTCCAGGACGCGGTGAAAGTGTAGACGAAGCGGTGCGGGAGATCGACCTCGAGCACCTTGCAGGGTTGCTTGCCGTAGCCCGGCATGTCCAGGGTGAACTGGTGGCCAACCACCGCAGCCACCTCGCCCTCCGCCCACCACAGTCGCATCAGCTCCGGTTCGGTGAGGAGCCGCCACACCTTCGCCGGTGGTGCCGCCACGAATTGGCCCACGCTGATCGTCGCGGGCGTCTTGCCTGCCAAGTGGGTCTCGGTCATTCCAGCTCCTCCGCTGCCTCGGCGAGCCCGGTCAGTCGCGCTCGCCAGAACTTCTCGAACGGATGCAGCCACTCACCCAGCTCCGCCAGCGGTTCTGCGGTCAGGCGGTAGATGCGCCGGCGGCCTTGCGGCTGGTCGGCCACCAACCCGACGTCGCGCAGCACTTTGAGGTGCTCGGCGACCGCCGGGCGACTGAGCTCGAACCGATCGCTGAGTTCTCCCGCGGACAAGGGCCGCCGAGTGAGGATCTCGAGCAGCTCCCTCCGCACGGGGTTCGCCAGCGCCAGGAAGACGCGGTCGGCGGTGGGCACGCCGACGACTATATGTCGGGAATTCCCGACATGTCAACTTTTTCCGACACATGCTGGCGGCGCCTCCCCGCGGCGGCTACGTTCCTGCTTTGTGCACTTCACCTGGGAGCAGCTGACCGCCGGCGTGCATCGCTGCCGGCTGCCTTTCTGCGACGTCACAATCGGGCTCGTGCGGGGCCGGACCGGAGCGCTGCTCGTCGACACCGGTACCACGCTCGTCGAAGCGGCTGCGATCGACGCCGACGTCCGCCGGATTTCGGGACACGCCATTACGCATGTTGTGTTGACACACAAGCACTTCGATCACGTCTTGGGCTCCTCCGTGTTCGCCGATGCCGACGCGTACTGCGCACCGGAGGTTGTCGAGTACCTGACGTCGGGGACCGACGAGCTTCGCCGCGACGCGCTGCGCTACGGTGCGGACGCCGCGGAGATCGACCGCGCCATCGCTTCCCTGCGCCCTCCGCGGCACGCGATTCACGACGCCGTCGTCGACCTCGGGGACCGTACAGTGACAATCGCTCACCCTGGCCGTGGCCACACCACGTCGGATCTGGTCGTGGTGGCGCCGGGAATGAACGACGACGACCGGGTCGTGGTGTTCACCGGTGATCTCGTCGAGGAGTCCGCCGATCCCGCAATCGATTCCGATTCCGACGTGGCGGCCTGGCCGACGACGCTCGATCGGGTACTCGCCATCGGCGGTCCTCAGGCCGTCTATGTCCCGGGTCACGGGAAGATCGTCGATGCGAGGTTCGTCCGCCGGCAGCGGGATTGGCTGGAACGACGTTCGGGATCAGCGCCCTTCTAGGCGGTCGCGACTGTGCACGCGGCGATGAGCGCGTCCGGATCGGTCACGCTGAGCACCAACGAGCGCAGCGTTACCGACCTCATCGGGACTTTCGCCTGTACGGGCGGCTCTATCGTCAATGTCACCAGCCCCTTGCCCGACCCGTTGACCAGCCAGCGGCCGCCCGCGTAGTGCACACCCGCGGTGAAGGCGCGCTCCTTGGTCGCTTCGGCACGGGTGATCGACGCCAGCGGAATGTGGGCCTCAAACGCCCAGCCCATCTTCACGTGCAGCGTCCCGGCCTCTACCCGCACCTCGCTTCGCTCAGGGCCCAGCCCGAGGGGAACGGACAAGGGGAGGAACCAACGCTCGTAGCGCAATTTCGTCTCCACGACCGCGAGCTTACCCATTATCGCTCAACTGCGGATTCACCGCGAAAAGCATTGCACCACAACGTATTAGCTCTTCGCCAGATGACACTGTCGACGCGGCGGGTGCCGCCTGTGACGACAGTTTTGCCTCGGGACCATTGACCCCTGATTCAACCGTCGCCTCCGGGGATAAACTCTCGTTCAGCCGAATCTGCTGCAGAGGAGCGTAGGGGCATGGCCATCATCGAAAACGACACCGAGGTCCGCACGCCTTTTGAACGGGACGTCGAGGCTACGCAGCGATACTTCGACGGCTCGCGCTTTGCCGGGATTACTCGCCTGTACGCGGCTCGCCAAGTCGTAGAGCAGCGCGGGACAATTCCGACCGACTACACCGTGGCGCGCGAAGCGGCGGCGGCCTTCTACGACCGGCTGCGCGAACTCTTCGCGGCGAAGAAGAGCGTCACGACGTTCGGTCCGTACTCGGGCGGGCAAGCGGTAAGCATGAAGCGGATGGGGATCGAGGCGATCTACCTCGGTGGCTGGGCGACCTCGGCCAAGGGCTCCACCACCGAAGATCCCGGGCCCGACCTCGCCAGCTACCCGTTGAGCCAGGTGCCTGAAGACGCCGCGGTGCTGGTGCGCGCGCTGCTCACCGCCGACCGCAACCAGGAGTACCTGCGCAGGCAGATGAGCGAGCGGCAGCGCGCCAGCGCCAAGCAATACGACTACCGGCCGTTCATCATCGCCGACGCCGACACCGGCCACGGCGGTGACCCGCATGTGCGCAACCTCATCCGGCGTTTCGTCGAGGTCGGCGTTCCCGGTTATCACATCGAAGACCAGCGTCCGGGTACCAAGAAGTGCGGTCACCAGGGCGGCAAGGTTCTGGTGCCGTCGGACGAACAGATCAAGCGCCTCAACGCCGCCCGTTTCCAGCTCGACGTCATGCGGGTGCCCGGCATCATCGTCGCCCGCACCGATGCCGAGGCGGCCAACCTGATCGACAGCAACTCCGACGAGCGCGACCAGGCGTTCCTGCTGGGTGCGACCAACCTCGACATTCCCTCCTACAAGGGCTGTTTCCTGGCGCTGATGCGGCGCTTCTACGAGCTGGGCGTCAAGGAGCTGAACGGTCATCTTCTGTACGCCCTTGCCGACAGCGAGTACGGCATCGCCAACGCGTGGCTTGAGCGGCAGGGCATCCTGGGCGTGGTCTCCGACGCCGTCAACACCTGGCGGGAGAACGGACGGGACTCGATCAACGACCTCTTCGACCAGGTCGAGTCGCGTTTCGTGGCCGCCTGGGAGGACGACGCCGGGCTGATGACCTACAGCGATGCCGTGGCGGAAGTGCTCGCTTTCGGCGTAAGCGAAGACGAGCCGGCGAACCTGAGCCCCGAGGAGTGGCGGCGGTTCGCCGAGCGCATACCGCATTACGCAGCCCGGGAGAAGGCGAGGGAGCTGGGCGCCGACCCGCCGTGGAGCCCCGAGCTGGCGCGGACCCCAGAGGGCTACTACCAGGTGCGCGGCGGCATTCCGTACGCGATCGCCAAGTCACTGGCGGCGGCGCCGTTCGCCGACATCCTCTGGATGGAGACCAAGACCGCGGATCTGGCCGATGCCCGGGAGTTCGCCGAGGCGATCCACGCCCAGTTCCCGGACCAGATGCTGGCCTATAACCTCTCACCGTCGTTCAACTGGGACACCACCGGCATGACCGACGAGGAGATGAAGCGATTCCCCGAGGAGCTCGGGAACATGGGCTTCGTCTTCAACTTCATCACCTACGGCGGACACCAGATCGACGGCGTCGCCGCCGAGGAGTTCGCGACCTCGCTGCAGCAGGACGGCATGCTGGCGCTGGCGCGGTTGCAGCGCAAGATGCGCCTGGTCGAGTCGCCGTACCGGACGCCGCAGACCCTGGTCGGCGGCCCCCGCAGCGACGCCGCGCTGGCCGCTTCCTCCGGCCGCACCGCAACCACCAAGGCGATGGGCAAGGGCTCGACCCAGCACCAACACCTGGTGCAGACCGAGGTGCCCAAGAAACTGCTGGAGGAGTGGCTGGCGCTGTGGAGCGAGCACTACCAGCTGGGTGAGAAACTCCGCGTGCAGCTGCGTCCCCGCCGCGCCGGCTCGGACGTGCTCGAACTCGGGATCCATGGCAACAACGACGAGCAGTTGGCCAACGTCATCGTCGACCCGATCAAGGACCGCCACGGCCGCAGCATCCTGCAGGTGCGTGACCAGAACACCTTCGCTGAGAAGCTGCGCCAGAAGCGGCTGATGACGCTGATCCACCTCTGGCTGGTGCACCGTTTCAAGGCCGACGCGGTGTACTACGTGACGCCGACCGAGGACAACCTCTATCAGACCGAGAAGATGAAGTCCCACGGCATCTTCAGCGAGGTGTATCCGGAGGTCGGCGAGATCATCGTCGCCGAGGTGAACAAGCCGCGCATCGCGGAGTTGCTCAAGCCCGACCGCGTCGCGCTGCGGAAGTTGATCACCAAGGAGGGGTAGCGGGCAGCCTCTCTGGTGCCACCGGCTGAGCAACATATGAGGGCGTCCCTTCTTGCCCAGCACAGGGCACGTTGAGTTATGGTGCTGCGCAAGCCGACTGCAAGGGGACCCCAATGGCGAAGCTCAGGTTTGGATATTTCATCGCCCCGTTCCACCGCGCAGGGACCAACCCGACGCTTGCGTTACAACGCGACCTGGAGTTCATCGAACATCTCGACGCCGTCGGCTTTGACGAAGTGTGGTTGGGCGAGCATCACTCCGCCGGCAGCGAGATCATCAGTTCTCCGGAGATCTTCATCGCGGCCGCCGCGGAACGTGCCAAGCGGATCCGCTTTGGCACCGGGGTCATTTCGCTCGCGTACCACAACCCGCTGTGGGTCGCCGACAGGTTGATGCTGCTGGACCACCTCACTCATGGTCGCGTGATCGGAGGAGTGGGCCCGGGCTCACTTCCCACCGATTCTTCGATGATTGGACTCACCCCCACCGACACGCGCGAGCTTCTCGAGACCAACCTCGACATCGTCGTTCGGCTGTTGGCGGGGGAGACGGTGAGCGCAAAGACCGCCACGCACCAGTTGTTCGACGCCCAGTTGCAGCTCGCTCCCTATTCCGACGACGGGATACCGCTGGCGGTGGCGGCGGTCGCGTCGCCGACGGGCGCGCGGCTGGCCGGCATGCACGGCATCGGCCTGTTGTCCATCGGAGCGACGCTGACGATAGAGGGCTTCAACGCGCTTTCGTATCACTGGGACATCGTCGAGGAGCGCGCCGCGGCCTTCGGCACGCAGGTCGACCGCAAGAACTGGAGCCTGGTCTGCCCGATGCATATCGCCGAGACCGACAAGCAAGCCCGCGAGGACGTGAAATTCGGCATCGAGTCGTGGTTCAACTACTTCCAGAAGGTGGCAGCCTTCCCGCAGATGACCATGCCCGGAGAGCAGCTCGACGAAATGATCGACGTCATCAGTGAAAACGGCGCCGGCGTCATCGGTTCGCCGGACCGGGCGCGGGACCAGGTCCAGCGGCTGTGGGATCAGTCGGGCGGCTTTGGCTGCATGCTGCAGATGGGCCACGAGTGGGCCAACCCGGCGGCAACAAAACGCTCCGCTGAGTTGTTCGCGGCCGAAGTCATGCCGCATTTCCAAGGGCAGGCGCAGCCGACGCTGGATGCCGCCGCGCGGGCCGGCCAGGTGCGCGATGGCCTCGCGC
>Ga0182037_10000557_pt1 | contig 18048 bp, 13 predicted proteins | sample sta12Cox44000082_FD_125974 | JGI IMG/M metagenome (GOLD analysis project Ga0182037, IMG submission 125974) | Lab enrichment of tropical soil microbial communities from Luquillo Experimental Forest, Puerto Rico - statoxic.12C.oxic.44.000.082 | ecosystem: Environmental > Terrestrial > Soil >... | reverse complement strand
TTTGAATGTAGTTTCGGATCCCCTCCCGATGCACGCCTATCGGACCCATACCTGCGGAGCGCTCCGCCTTGCCGATGCGGGTCGGCCAGCCCGGCTATCGGGATGGGTGCATCGCAAACGCGATCACGGCCAGCTCCTGTTTATCGATCTGCGGGATCACTACGGCATTACCCAATGCATGATCGATGTGTCCTCACCGTTGTTCCCGGCCGCCGATGCGCTCCGTCTCGAAAGTGTGGTGACGGTGACTGGTCGGATCACCGCGCGCTCGGACGACACGGTCAACCCGAACTTGGCAACCGGCGAGGTGGAATTGGTCATCGGCGAACTTGAGGTTCAGTCAGCAGCCGAACCGCTGCCCTTTCCGGTCAACAGCGAGGCCGAGACGCCCGAGGACATGCGGTTGACCTACCGCTTTCTCGATCTCCGACGTGAGCGAATGCATGCCAACATTATGCTGCGAGCACAGGTCATTGCCTCGATTCGGCAGCGGATGCTGCAGCAAGGCTTCAGCGAGTTCCAAACACCGATCTTAACCGCCGACTCGCCCGAGGGGGCGCGCCCCTATTACGTGCCGAGCCGGCTTCACCCGGGCGAGTTCTATGCGTTGCCGCAGGCGCCGCAGCAATTCAAACAAATACTCATGGTGGCAGGCTTCGACCGCTACTTCCAGATCGCGCCGTGCTTCCGTGACGAAGCTAGCCGCGCCGACCGCGCACCAGGCGAGTTTTACCAGCTCGACCTGGAGATGTCTTTCGTAACCCAGGAGGATGTGTTCGCCGCAGTCGAGCCGGTGTTGCGCGGCGTGTTCGAAGAGTTCGGCGGCGGCCGCGAGGTCAGCCCCGCGCCGTTCCGACGCATCCCCTATACCGAGGCGTTGCTGAGTTATGCCAGCGACAAGCCCGATCTGAGAAACCCGATCGTCATGGACGACGTGACCGAGCATTTCCGGGACTCGGGCTTCCGCGTGTTTGCCGGCATGATAGCCGGCGACCCCGACGTACGGGTGCGGGCGATCCCGGCGCCAGGGGGCGGCAACCGCGCCTTCTGCGACCGGATGAATTCGTGGGCACAGGGCGAGGGGCAGCCCGGGCTCGGCTACATCTTCGTCCGCGACGGCGAGGGTGCCGGGCCGATCGCCAACAATATCGGCCCCGAGCGCACCGCCGCCATCTGCGCCAAGCTCGGGCTCAATGACGGCGATGCAGTCTTTTTCGTGTGCGGCGCGTCAAAGAGCTTTGCAGGGTTTGCAAGCGATGTGCGACTCAAGATCGGGCGCGAACTCGGTCTCACCAAGGAGAGCGACTTCCAGTTCTGCTGGATTACTGACTTTCCAATGTACGAGCTCAATGAGGAAACCGGCAAAATTGACTTCAGTCACAACCCTTTCTCGATGCCGCAAGGCGGGCTCGAGGCGCTTGAAACAGAGGACCCGCTGTCGATCCTTGCGCATCAATACGATATTGTCTGTAACGGCGTCGAACTCGCTTCCGGTGCGATCCGCAATCACCGCCCGGACATCATGTACAAAGCCTTTGGGATCGCCGGTTACGATGTGGTCGAGGTCGAGGCCCGTTTCCTCGCGGTGCTCAACGCCTTCCGCTACGGCGCGCCACCGCATGGCGGGCTTGCCCCGGGCATCGACCGCATCGTCAGGCTGCTCGCCGACACGCCGAACATCCGCGAGGTGATTGCCTTTCCGATGAACCAGCAGGCGCGCGACCTGATGATGCAGGCCCCAGCACCGGTTTCGCAGGAGCGCCTAAGAGAGCTCCATATCCGGCTCGATTTGCCGCTCGCTAGAAGGGCAAATCGCTAGGCCCTTAGCGGTGCGCGATCGCCGTTTGATCGAGAGTTTCCAGCCGAGGCGCGGTAGAGTTTGCGCGGGGATCGTCGGGAACGAGAATTGCTTATCATGTGCAGGCTGGTACCGAGAGCCTTTGTCTGGCGGTACCGACCTGGGAGTATCGTGTCTATGATCAATCGGTCCATCGTATCGTTTGTCGTTGTGACGGGGCTGGCGTCAGGGGCGGCGACAGTGGCTGGCGGTGCCGAGATCGCGCCGCACCGGGCACTCTATTCGATGACTTTGGGTTCTGCCCGAAGCGATTCGGGCGTCGTTGATGCACGCGGGACAATGGACTACGAATGGGGCGAGACTTGCGACGGCTGGACAATCGAGCAACGGTATCGGCTGAAGATTCGTTATGCCGAGACGCCGGATGTGGACATCGTATCGAGCTTTGTGACTTGGGAGTCGAAGGATGGGCTGCGATACCGCTTTAACCAAAGGCAGAGTCGAAACGGCGAGATCGACCAGGACATCCGCGGTGAGGCGAAGCTCGATGCTCCAGGAAAGGCCGGCACCGCCGAGTTCACGAAGCCGAAACCGCAGACCCTAAAGCTCGATCCCGGGGTTCTGTTTCCCAGCGCGCATACGATCTTGCTGATCGATAAGGCCCGTGAGGGAGAAAACTTTCTCTCGCGCCAGGTTTTCGACGGCGCCACCGATGAGAACGCAGTTCAGGTGTCGGCGGCGATTGGTGTTAAGCTCACCGCGGACCCCGCAGCAGTGAGGCTCAGTCCTTTGTTGCAGCGGCCGGGCTGGCGCATCCGGCTTGCCTTTTTTCCGGTGGATGCCAGCGTCGAAAAGCCGGATTACGAGCTCGGCATGCGCCTTCTCGATAACGGAGTTTCGCAGGATATGTTGATCGACTACGGCGAGTACTCGATCCGCGCCAAGCTGGATGATATCGAGCCGCTCGCTAAACCAAACTGCTGACGGCATTTCGGCGCGTACCGTGTTTTTCGACCGCGACGCAAAAGGCCTCACACTCGACGCGGGCGATCGATAGCGTGTGAAACGAGGCATGATCGACTTGGCACGGCGAACCGCACAGAGTGCACCGTTCGCACGGGTTTGCCCAGCTGGGGAGGGCGCCGGAATCGCGGCACAGCGCGGTCATGCTTCCTCCCCCTCGCGCCACAGCCAAGCAGGGCCGCGCACCCCGCTCGAGTCGCCATGAACGGGAGGAAGCAGGCGAGTAGCCACATTATCCGAGAAGATGTACTGCTCCCACAGCCGAGGAACTTGCCTGTACAGCGCCGTTATGCCCGAAAGACCGCCTCCCAGCACGATCGCATCGGATCGATCAGGTTGATCATCGAGGCTAGTCCGCGGGCTAGACGGTCCATATAGCGTCCGAGGCTCGCGGCACATTCCGCATCGCCGCGCGTGGTAAGGGTGGCGATCTCAATTGCACGCAGGCTTCGTCCCCCGTGACGACGATGATCTGCCGCAAGCGCGGGCCCGGAGAGAAAAGTCTCGATACAGCCCGACCGACCGCAATAGCACGCCGGTCCCGGGATCTCGCCCGGCGTCGGCCAGGGCAGCGGGTTGTGGCCCCATTCTCCGGCAATCGCGTTGGCGCCGAGGAGGATCCGTCCGCCTTGCGCAATCCCTCCGCCGATCCCGGTGCCGAGAATGACACCGAAGATAGTCTGCATGCCTACCGCGGCACCGTCGGTGGCCTCCGACAAAGCAAAGCAGTTGGCGTCATTGGCCAGGCGAGTTGGCCGGCCGAACGCTGTCTCGAGATCCTGCTGCAGTGGGCGACCGATCAGCCAGGTGGAATTGGCATTCTTCACCAATCCCCTGATCGGCGAAATCGTTCCCGGTATGCCGATCCCCACGGGCACAATTTCGCCGATCTGTAGTTCGATCGCGCTTACGAGGGCTGTGATCGCTTCAATTGTCGCGCGATAATTTCCCTTGGGCGTCGCGATCCGCCGCCGCACGCAAACCGCCCCAGTTCGGCCAACAGCGGCCGCTTCGAGTCTTAGTGCCGCCAAGATCGATGCCGATGCGTAATCGGGCTGCCATCGGCACTGCACTTTCATTAAGCCTGGAAGGAGGGCGGTTACGGATTGTTAAGTTCGATCCTTTACAACCCGCCAACATAACCACGGCGGAAAGTCGGTCACCGGGATCGCGATCGATCCTTCCGCCGACATTTCAGCACTTTTCTCGAGGCCGCCGAAGCATGACGCTCAAAGTGCCGAAATCGAACGAGAACCCCAATCCGCTGATGCGGAAGAAGGTCTTAATTGTCGAGGATAACGACCTCAATATGAAGCTCTTCAATGATCTCCTCGTAGCACACGGGTATGGTACATTGCAAACGAGGGACGGCATCGAAGCGCTTGCGCTCGCTCGACAACATCACCCCGATTTAATCCTGATGGATATTCAACTTCCTGAAGTATCCGGTCTCCAAGTGACCCAATGGATCAAAAAGGATGAAGATCTCCGCGCGATCCCGGTCATCGCGGTAACTGCTTTCGCAATGAAGGGGGACGAGCAGAAGATCCGCGACGGCGGCTGCGAGGCCTATATCGCAAAGCCGATTTCGGTGGCTAGCTTTCTTAGCACTGTCGAGCGTTTCCTCTCCTGACGCGAGCCCTTTTTCCGACCCGGGTGCCGGCGAACAGCTCATGTCTGCCCGAGTGCTGGTTGTCGACGATGTCGAGGCAAACGTAAAGCTGCTCGAAGCCAAGCTATCGAGCGAATATTTCGACGTTCTCTCGGCATACAACGGGCGGGCCGCCTTGCAGATTGCCGACAGCGAACTGCCGGACGTGATCCTGCTCGATGTGATGATGCCACGCATGGACGGGTTCGAGGTTTGCCGACGGTTGAAGGCCAATCCGCGGACCGCCGACGTTCCAGTAGTCATGGTGACAGCTTTGTCGGATGTCACCAATCGCCTTCGTGGTCTTGAGGTTGGTGCCGATGATTTCCTGACCAAGCCTGTGAACGACATCGCCCTCTTCGCACGCGTGCGCTCGTTGGCGCGGCTGAAGCGGATGATGGAAGAATGGCGTTTGCGGGAAGAGGTCTGTGGTCGGTTCGCCAGTCGCGACATCGCCGCAGCTCAGGATGCCGGCCCTGCAATGATCTTGATTGTCGAAGAGGATTGCTTCGCCACGGCACAAATGGCCGAGACGTTGCGTTCGGTGGGCCATTCGGTAACCTGCGCCGCCGGATGCGCCGACGCTCAAACCTTGCTAGACGGTGACACCGAACTGATCATCGTCAGCTTGTCGATGCCCAGCTACGATCCGCTACGACTTGTCTCGCAGTGCCGGGCGAATGAGGCCTTTCGCCAGCTTCCGATCCTGCTTATCGCCGAGGATATCGACCTAATCCGCGCCGCCAAAGGCCTCGTCGATCTTGGCGCCAACGACTATCTCATTCGGCCGGTCGACCGGAATGAGTTACTGGCGCGGACGGGGACCCAGGTCCGCCGCAAGAGGCTGCAGGACCGGCTTCAACAGAATTATCAGCGCGGTTTGTCGCTCGCGCTTACCGACCCGCTGACCAGCCTCTATGTTCGTCGCTATGGAGAAGCTCATCTCGACGAGTTGATCGGGCGGGTTAATCAGGATGGTGCGAGCGCGGCGGTCTTGCTGTTCGACGTGGACCATTTCAAGCGAGTCAATGATAGCCATGGCCATGACGCTGGAGATGACGTGCTGCGGGAACTTGCCGCGCGGACGATCAAGAGTGTTCGCAGTGTTGATTTAGCCGTGCGATGGGGGGGAGAGGAATTTCTCGTAGTGATGCCCGAAACCGATTCCGCCAATGCGGCTGCGGTCGCTGAGCGGCTACGGGCTGCGGTCGCCAAGGACCCGTTCACTGTCAGATCGAGCGGCGAACAGTTGGCTGTTACAATCAGTGTCGGGGTCGCCGCTGCCGTCAGAGACGGCGACCACCGTGATCGGCTATTGAAGCGCGCGGATGACGCCCTCTACACCGCCAAATCAGCGGGGCGGAACCGCGTGGCTGTGCGCGCGGCCGAAATGTAACCGGTTGAAACGGAGGCTAGGGAAGGACGATACGGGCGCCGTGGTCAGGATCCGCCCTGTGCGGCTATTTTATCTTGGCTTCTTTGAATAGGACGTGTTTGCGGGCGATAGGATCGAATTTTTTGAGTTCTAGTTTGTTTGCCTTGGTCCGCGGGTTTTTTTTCGTGACATAATAGTAGCCGGTATCGGCGCTGCTGACCAACTTGATCAGGACAGTGTTCGTCTTAGCCATTGACCAGGATCTCAGATTTAGGGGTTCCGCGGCCCAGACAATAGCGATCCGCCGGTTCCTGTCAAGGCGGGCTCGGTCGGTGCCGTCGTCGCCATAGGCGGGGCGGCCGCTAGTTTCGGAGCCGCCGAGAGGGCATGCACCGCTTGACTAAAGAGCGTCGGATCCGCGAGCAGACGTTTAGCCACCTTGATGTCGATTTCGCGGTCGCCCTGCCGCGCCGGGCAAGAGCGGCGTAACTGAGACCAGGCGCCCTCATCGAGTGATGCCCGTGGACGAGCCGCGGCCGACCCGACCGCATTCGTCCGCTGCAATGCAATCTGCACAGAATTGTCGTCGTCTCCAAGATCGCTCGTGCACAAGGTCGGAATGACGCCGTGTTCGTGCAACAAATATCCCGATGGAGTGACCAGCTGAGCCCAGGTGAGCGTCAGCTCACCATCGTTGGGTAGGCGAAGAACGGTTTGGACGGTGCCCTTTCCATAAGAGGCGCTGCCGACAATGACCGCGCGCCCGACATCCTGGAGCGCCGCAGCGACGATTTCGGAAGACGACGCTGAAGCACCATTAATCAGCACGACGATCGGTACTTGCGGGGCCATGCTATCGCCGGATGCCTCAAAGAACTGGCGGCTGGCGGGGTGGCGCCCTACCGTCGCGACAATCGGCCCCTTGGCAATGAAGACATCCGATAAACTGACGGCTTGGTCGAGCAACCCGCCGGGGTTACCTCGAAGATCGAGAACGATCCCGCGCAGCCGCTGACCAATTTCGCGCTCCAGTCGCCCGAGGTCCTCGACAATCTGCTGCGTCGTATTCTGGTTGAAGCTCGCAATCTGAAAAACCGCGATGCTGCCATCCCGCGACATTGTCACGGTGGGAAGGATGACCAGCGCCCGTTGAAGACGAAAGCTGCGCTTTTGGCCTGGTTTCGGACGATAAACGGTGACCTCTACCGGGCTGAGGATCGGGCCGCGAAGAGCGTGAACCACATCGCTTTGCGAGCGGCCAGCCGTCGCTAAGCCGTCGACCGCGACGAGCCGGTCGTCAGGCCGAATGCCTGCGAGTTCGGCGGGCCCACCCGACGTCACTTGGGTGATCCGAAATTCTTCGCCCGAAAGCTCGAGGGTTATGCCGATCCCGCCAAATCCATCGCGAACGGCGCGTTGATCGCGAGCGGTTTCGGGCGCCGCGTAACGCGAGAAGCGGTCAAGCGCACCGGTAATCCCGTCGAACAGAGCCTTGTCGAGCTGGTCTTCCGAAAGCGCGGCGACGATCGGCGATGCCTCCTTGGCATTGGCGACAAGGCGGCCCATCAGAGCGCCCCAAGCATGAGGCTCGCCATCCGATGGCATCGGGTAGACGGTGACCTCCCGGCCGCTATAGCTCAGGATGACTTGCGTTTTGTTTTCCGCACCGGCGCCCTCAGTGACGGTAAACTTATCGTCGAGCCGAGATAAGCGTGAGGCGCCGGCGAGAATCAGCTTTCGACTCGACACGGGTGCAATATAGAGATCGGTGATCTCGTCGAGGCCGCGTGCGAACAACCGCCCCGTTGGATCGTTGGGCAACGACTGGTGCTCGGCGCAGGCGGCGAGTAGAACAACAAGGGTCAACTTGCTCGCCCGCAGGGACACAGCGAACGGACGCAATGACAACGGCATCGACTCCGTAAGAGGAAAGCGCGGGCTCCCCTGCCCCGACGACCCCCGTGATCCTCCATCTTCGCGGAGATCTTGCTCGCCCGCAATGCGCACGGTAGATCGGCGGCGGCCGGTGATCAACGATGCCGGCGCGAGCGGGCGCGAGCGGGTGGTGACAAGCCGACAGCGATGGACCCCTCGGTCGAGCTACGCGAAATTCTCACCCGATTATCCGCTTCGATGCGAAAGATGATGCGCCCGCTGATCGCGTCCGCTTCGACGAGCCGGACCGACACTTCGTCTCCGATCCGGAAAATTCGACCGGATCGTCGCCCGATCAACCGATGTGCTTTCTTGTCACACTCGTAATAGTCGCCAGGAAGGGTCGATATTGGGACAAGCCCACTGGCTCCATTCTCCGCCGAGGTGATAAATAGCCCAAACTCGGCAACGCCACTGATGCGACCGGTGAAGATACTTCCAATCGAGCGCACAAGGATAATCGCACGAAAACGTTCAATAGCGTCACGCTCAGCAGCGGCTGCGCGGCGTTCGGTCGCCGAGATATGTTCCGCTATGGCCGTCAGCTCTTCAGGGTCCGGAACGGACGTCGAAGCACCTGAACCCGGGCCTCGCGCGTCGGCATACGCGCCAACGGTCAGGGCTCGATGCACGATCAGGTCGGCATAGCGCCGGATCGGTGAGGTGAAATGGGCGTAGCGCTGCAGCGCGAGCCCGAAATGGCCAATATTGTTGGCGCTGTAGGCGGCTTGCGCCTGGCAGCGGAGGACCAATTCGTTGACGAGGGCTGCGGCAGGTGTCGGCGCAGCACGCCGTAAGATCCTGTTGAACAGTGTCGGCTTCGGCGCCTGCCCTTTTGCCAGGCTAAGACCCGGAATGCCCATCTCGTCGAGGACCACACGCAGCTCCTCCAGCTTCTCCGGGTCGGGCGCATCGTGGATACGGTATATGCAGGATCGCCGCTGCGTCTCCAGTTCTTCTGCCGCAGCTACGTTTGCCAGGACCATAAACTCCTCGATCAGCCGATGGCTGTCGAGCCGGGCAGCGCGGACGATCGCAACCGGCTGCTCTTCGCTGTCGAGCATGACCTGGTGCTCGTCGATGTCGAGCTCGAGGGTGCCGCGGTTCGCCCGCGCCTCGGTGAGCGTCGTGAATGCCCCGAAGAGCGCCGCTAGTCTGTCCTCCGGCAGCGGCAACCCGCCCTCGCTACGGCCTTCCCACGCGGCCTGGGCTTGCTCATAGGTCAGCCGGGCCGCCGAGCGCATCAGCCCAGGCTCAAACCGATGCCTCAGTTTGCGGCCGGCGGCGCCGATCCATAGGTGGACGGCAAGGCAGGCGCGATCGACACCCGGCTTCAGTGAGCAAAGATCGTTCGACAGTACTTCGGGAAGCATTGGGACTACTCGATCGGGAAAGTAGACCGAGTTGCCGCGTCGCCTGGCTTCGAGGTCGAGCGCGGTGCCGGGGCGCACGTACCAGGCCACATCGGCGATCGCCACGACGATATGCCAGCCGCCCCGATTCTCCGGGTCGTGGTCCGGCTCGGCCCAGACCGCGTCATCGAAGTCACGCGCATCAGCGCCGTCGATCGTGACCAGCGCCATATCGCGCAAATCTCTCCGACCGGCCGAACTCGCGGGGAGGGCCGCTTCCGCCTCGGCAATCGCCGCGCTCGGGAATTCGGTCGGAATGTCATGACTTGCAATCGCGAGAAGGCTAACCGCGCCGGGGTCCGCGAAGCGTCCGAGCCGTTCGACGATGGAGGCTCGCGGGAAACCAGTCCTCCCGGTCGGCAACTGCTCCGCTCTCACCAATTCGCCGTCTCTGGCCCCACCGGTATCACATTCCGTCACGCGATACTCTTCGCGATTGCGGCGATTGGTCGGTACTACCTTCCCTCCCTGGCGGCCACGGTAAAAGACGCCCACGATCCGTGGACTCGCCTGGCCGAGCAGCCGATTGGTCCGAGCCTCGTTCTCGCCGGTCTCCCGCAGCAGGTCACGCAGCGCCGCTCGGCCGCGCGGGTCGGCCGCAGACAATGCCCGCCGGCCTCGGTTGACCATCTAACCCGCCGGCACCTTCGGTCGAGATCGCGGTTGCCTAGTGCGTCTCGTCTTTGCACCGCCGGCCGCCTTTGCGGCTCTTCGCGGCTTTGCTGTGGCCGCCGCAGGTTTTCCGGACTTGCGTTGCCGGCCCTTCCCTTTCTGGCGCTGCACGGCGAGCAGTGGCACTGCCTGGTCGAGCGAGAAAGTGGCCGGATCAGCGGTTCTCGGCAGCGATGCCAAGACACCGTCATGGCTGACATAGGGGCCGTAACGCCCGGCATATACGGCGACGGTGCCGCCGTCGGGATGCTCGCCGAGCTCACGCAGCAGCCGCGGCCCCGACCGTCGCTGCCCTGCCGGTTCGGCGAGCAGGACAACGGCCCGGTTCAGGCCGATCGTCAGCACGTCATCATCGGGAGCGAGCGATTTGAATGTCGTCCCATGCTTGATGTAGGGGCCGAAACGGCCGATGCCGGCAACAATCGCGTCTCTTGTCTCGGGGTGCCGCCCGAGTTCGCGCGGCAGGGCGAGCAGTCGCAGAGCGATGTCGAGATCGACATCGGCTGGCTTCATCGATCGCGGCAGGGCGACCCGCTTCGGTTTGAGCTCGCCGTTGTCGGTGCCGCACTGGACATAATGGCCGTAGGGGCCTTTCTTGACGGAAATGGCCAAGCCACTCACGGGATCGTCCCCGAGAGGGGTGTCTGCTGTAGGAATCTCCTCGATGTCTTGGTCGAGCGCGAAAGGCCGGGTGTAACGACACTTCGGATAATCGGAACAGCCGATGAAGGCACCGAATTTGCCAAGCTTGATGCTGAGCCTGCCGGCGCCACAAACCGGGCAAAGACGCGGATCGCGCCCGGAGCCGTCGTCCGGGAAAAAATGCCGCCCAAGCTCGTCATCCAGCGCGGCCAGCACCTGGCTGATTGTCAGCTCTTTGGTGCCGTCGACCGCGGCCGAAAAATCCCGCCAGAAATTGCGCAGCACCTCCTTCCAATCGGTGCGTCCTCCAGACACGTCGTCGAGCTGGTTCTCAAGGTCGGCGGTGAAGCCGTACTCGACATAGCGCTCGAAAAAGCTGGTCAGAAAGGCGGTGACGAGCCGCCCACGGTCCTCGGGCAAAAAGCGCCGCTGCTCGAGCCGGACGTAAGAACGATCCTGCAGGACCTGCAAGATCGACGCATAAGTCGAAGGGCGGCCAATGCCGAGCTCTTCGAGCTTCTTGACCAGGCTCGCCTCGGTGTAGCGCGGCGGCGGCTGCGTGAAGTGCTGCTTCGGCTCGACTGCGCCGCGTGCGAGCCGCTCGCCCTGCCGCATCGCCGGCAGTCGAGCCCCTTCGCCTTCCTCCTCCGCCGCGTCGTCGCGGTCCTCCTGGTAGAGGGCGAGAAACCCGTCGAAGACGACGACCGAGCCGGTCGCCCGTAGGCGCAGCCGGCCCATCGGGTCGGCGATGTCGACTGTGACTTGGTCGAGCAAGGCCGACGCTATCTGGCTCGCGATCGTCCGTTTCCAGATCAGCTCGTAAAGTCTGCGCTGGTCGCGGTCGAGATTGGGGGCGATGTAGGCGGGTTTGCGGTCGATATCAGTTGGTCGGATCGCCTCGTGCGCCTCTTGCGCGTTCTTGGCGGGGCTGCGATAGACCCGAGGCTGGTCCGGGACATATCGTGGTCCGAATTCGCCGCCGATCAGCCGGCGCGCGGCGGCGATCGCCTCGCCGGAGATCGCGACGCCGTCGGTCCGCATATAGGTGATCAGCCCGACCGTCTCGCCGGTGAGGTCGATGCCTTCGTAAAGCCGCTGGGCAATCTGCATCGTGCGGCTGGCCGACAAGCCGAGCTTGCGCGAGGCTTCCTGCTGCAAGGTCGAAGTGGTGAACGGCGGAAACGGATTGCGGCGAACCTGCCGACTGTCGATTTCCGCGACGGCGAATCCCGGTGCCCGCAGGATCGCCTCGGCGGCGGCGCGCGCCTTCTCCTCGGTATCGAGGTCGAAGCGATCGAGGCGCTTGCCGTCGAGATGGGTCAACCGCGCGGTGAAGGTCTGTCCTGCCTCGGTCCGGAACTCGACCTCGATCGTCCAGTATTCGCGCGACTTGAAGACCTCGATCTCGGCTTCCCGCTCGCAGATCAAACGTAACGCCACGGATTGGACGCGGCCAGCAGAGCGGCTGCCCGGAAGCTTGCGCCAGAGCACCGGGGACAGAGTGAAACCGACGAGGTAATCGAGCGCTCGGCGGGCGAGATAGGCCTCGACGAGCTCGCGGTCGATTTCGCGTGGCCGACGAAACGCCTCGAGCACCGCGTTCTTCGTCACCTCGTTGAAAACGACCCGCTTGACATCGAGGTCCTTGAGTGCCCGGCGCGCTTTCAATACCTCGTTTACGTGCCACGAGATCGCCTCGCCCTCGCGGTCGGGGTCGGTGGCGAGGAACAGCCTGTCGGCGCCGCGCACCGCCTGTGCGATGGTTCTGAGGTGCTTTTCGGATTTGCCGTCGACCTCCCATGACATCGCGAAATCGGAGTCTGGGAGTACTGAGCCGTCCTTGGCCGACAAATCGCGGACATGGCCGTAGCTGGCGACGACCTTGTAGTCATTGCCGAGATACTTGTTGATGGTTTTCGCCTTAGCGGGCGATTCGACGACGACGACTTTCATGCATCCATTCGATCGGGGCGCCGGGGCGCGGAAAATCTCTCAGCGCGAGGACACGAGATTGCCGGGATGACGCTCGACTCGACCTGCAAGCTCGAGCTCGAGCAGAAGAGTTGCGACGGCGGCGGCTGACATCTGGCATTGGCGCACCAGTTCGTCAACCGCGACCGGCGTAGGCCCCAATCTTCCGAGGATCAGCTCTTGCCCGGCCTCTTCCGACACCGGGTGGGCGGTACTCTGCGACGGCAACTGCAGCGCAACTGGCATCGCAACCGGCCGGTTTGGCCGGAGTGGCTCTGCGCCGCGTAGCTGCGGTCCGAGCTGCGACAAGACGTCCGCGGCGTTCTCGGTCAATGTCGCGCCATGCCGCAGCAGGTCGTTGCAGCCGCGAGCCCGCGGATCGAGCGGTGAGCCTGGCACCGCAAAGACCTCGCGCCCTTGCTCGAGCGCGAGCCGCGCGGTGATCAGCGAGCCCGAGCGCGCCGCCGCCTCGACGACCACGACTCCGAGCGCCATTCCGGAAATGATCCGGTTGCGGCGCGGAAAATGACGTGCCTGTGGCTCGGTGCCGAGCGGTAGCTCGGCGACAACTGCACCCTGGCGCACCAATGCGTCGTAGAGCCCTCGGTTCTCCGGGGGATAGACCACATCGGCGCCGCCGGCGACGACGGCGATGCTGCCGGTCTCCAGCCCGCCCAAATGCGCTGCACCGTCGATCCCGCGGGCAAGGCCGGAGATCACGACGAGCCCGCTGCGCCCGAGTTCCGCGGCGAGGTCGCGCGCGAAGCGTCGGCCGTTCGCCGAGGCGTTGCGCGCGCCGACCACAGCGATCATTGGCTGCTGCAGCAATTGGGCCTCTCCCAGCACGGTCAGGATCGGCGGTGCGTCCTCGATCGCGGCGAGCGCACCTGGATAACCCGGCTCTCCCCAGCAGACGAGCCGCGCTCCGGCCCGATGCAGTTCGGCGAGCTCCGCCTCGGCGTCGACACGGGTCACCGCGGTGATGGTCTTGGCGCGCTCGCCCCGGCGGGCGAGAAGCGGCAGTGCGTCGAGTGCGGCTCGCGCCGAGCCGAAACGGCGCAGCATCGCATAAAAGGTGACCGGGCCGATCGTCTCGGTGCGGCACAGCCGCAGCCAGTCGAGGCGCTCCTGCGGATCGAGTTCGCGTGCGGCCAGGTTTGTCTCAGCCTTTGGGCTGCCTCAGCCTTTGGTAAGCGATATCCGGCTCTCGGTGCCTGCCATCAGGCGCCGAATGTTGGCATGGTGGCGCAGAATGATTAACAGGGCGATGCCGGCAATCACCACCGCGGTTGCACCGTCCGCAACGACGGGCGCCAGCACCGCGCCGACGACCGCTGCGACCAGCGCAGCGAGGGAGGAATAGTGGAGCACCAGTGCGGTGAGGAGCCAAGCCAGGACGGCGCCGAGCGCCACCGGCCAGGCGAGTGCCAACAGGACGCCGAGTGCGGTGGCCACAGCCTTGCCGCCGCGAAAGCCGAGCCAGACCGGAAACATGTGGCCGATGATCACGCAACCCGCCGCGACGAGTGCGGCGTCCTCGCCCCAAGCTTCGCCGATGACCACGGCCGTCCAGCCCTTGGCCAGATCGAGCAGCAGGGTCAGCGCCGCGGTACCTTTGCTGCCGGTGCGCAGCACATTGGTGGCGCCGATATTGCCCGACCCGATCTGGCGGATGTCGCCATAGCCGGCGAGCCGGGTCAGCAACAGGCCGAACGGGATCGAGCCCAAGAGATAGCCGATGACGCCTATGGCGAGCAGGGTCAACACTCCCGACTCCACCCCCTCAGTTTCCCTGCCATACGGGAAAACGCGGGAAAAAATTTGAGCCCAACTAAATAAATCTTCCTGATCAATCACTTGGAGGCCAATCGGGACGCCGCTTGGACGCTCCGGCAGGGTATCTTTTACCCTGCCAAGGAAACCGGCAGGGAAGCGGCTCTTGCGTCAGCCCGGATGCCGGAAGATGGTTCGGCCGTCGACGATCGTCAACCGCACCCGGCCCCGCACTGGCCGGTCGTCGAACGGGGCGTTCTTCGATTTTGAACGGAATTCGTCGGGGCAGATCTGCCAAGGGTGATCGGGGTCGAAGAGCACGAGATCTGCCGGTGCGCCGACGGCAAGCCGGCCGACCCGCAGGCGGAGAATTCCCGCCGGGTTCACGGTCAAAAGCCGGATCAGCTCGATCATATCGAGATGGCGGTTATGGTAAAGCTCGAGCGACAGCGCCAGCAAGGTCTCGAGCCCGACGATCCCGTAAGCCGCTGAGCTGAACGGTAGGCGCTTCGAATCCTGGTCCCACGGCGCGTGATCGCTGGCGATCGCGTCGATCGTGCCGTCGCGCAAGCCCTCGATTACCGCCCGCCGGTCCCATTCGCTGCGCAACGGCGGGGAGAGTTTGGCGAAGGTCCGGTAATCGCCGATCGCCGTCTCGTTGAGCACAAAATAAGGAGGTGCGGTGTCGCAGGTCACCGGCAGGCCCTGCGCCTTGGCATGCCGGATCGCCTCTACCGACGCGGCCGTCGACACGTGAGCGGCGTGGTAGCGCGCGCCGGTGATCTCGACGAGCCTGAGATCGCGCTCGACCATGATGAGCTCGGCCATCGGGGTGATCCCGGCGAGGCCGAGCCGGGTGGCGATCTCTCCTTCGTTGACCTCGCCAACGCGCGCCAGGCTCGGTTCCTCCGGGTGCTGAAGTACGAGGAGATCGAAGCTGCGGGCATAGGCCAGCACCCGCCGCATGATGAGCGCGTCGGCGACCGCCTTGACGCCGTCGGTGAAGCCAAGCGCGCCGTTCGCCGCGAGCAGGCCCATCTCGGTCAGCTCGCGGCCTGCGAGCCCCTTGGTCGCGGCGGCATAGGTGTGGACTTTGGCGAGCCTGACCTCGCGTGCCCGGCGGGCGAGGAACTCGACGACCGAGACGTCGTCGACCGGCGGGTCGGTGTTCGGCAGAGCGACCATCGTCGTCACCCCACCGGCCGCTGCGGCGCGCCCGCCGCTCTCGATCGATTCCATGTGCTCCGCACCGGGCTCGCGCAACTGCACGCGCATATCGACGAGCCCCGGCGCCAGACACAGCCCCTCGGCCATCACCGTGTCGGCGTCGCCCACGGTTGAAAGATCGCCGCCCACCGCCGCGAGCCGCTCGCCTTCGACCAATAAATCGCCGGTCGTGTCGAGCCCGCTTGCCGGGTCGAGCAGCCGCGCGCGGCGGAATATAAGGCGGTTCACACCCCTCCCCTAACCCGCACCTGCTGCGGGCGGCGGTGCGCATTCGCCCGGCTGATCGGCCCTCCGAGCTGCAAGGATGCAGTCCAATAGAGGCCTTTGCACTTCGATCCGCTGGAGATGCGGGTATCGCGCGCCATCGTGATAGTCGATCCGGGCAACGCGAGAATGATCCTGGTCCTTGATCGTCAGCTCGATCGGGCCGGTCGTGTTGATGGAGACCTTGACGGCCTCCTTGAGGCGCCCGGCAACATCGGACATGACCCCATTGACCGCCTGAATTTGCATGCCGGGCGACAGGCCGGCTTTGAAGGCTGGCCCTTCCCAGCGAACCGTCTTTATCTTGCCCTCCCTATCCACGCTCAAGCCAAGCGAATACCAGAAGCTAGTCGATTTCGCGCGCGACTCCAGCGATTCAAAGTATTTGCCGGGTTCTTGCGAATAAACGAGCCTATAGCCGCCGCGAGTGATCCCGTCGAGCGGGTCTCGGTCGAGGCTCGTGAGGCGTCCCAGCAGAAAACTTCTCCACTCATATGCGAGGACATCGTTCAATACGGCGACCACATCCCCGAAGGTATAGGTTTCCGGCCCGAGGCAGCCATCTTTGACACCGAAAAAGCGGCGGGCAAAGTCATCGAGGGAATACCGTCCTTGGGATTTCTCGCGGATCAGCGTATCCGCGTCGAGCCAGATCAGCAGACCCTCATCGTAGTAATCCAGAGATCGGCGCCAACTTGGCCATGCACGGGGAAGGAATCGGGGTGCTACAACCTCATCGTAGGTCGTGTCCTGCAGATTGCGCCACCGCCGCCCGGGCTGTTCTTTATAATACGCAGCAACATTAGCGATCGCATCCAGCGCGTCTTTTTTGGCCCACAGGCCTGATCGGGCGGCAAGCACCTTGCCCCAATATTGGGTCTGCCCCTCATATACCCACAACAAGTCGTCTTCCATTGGCACATTATAATTTGGCGTCGCCAAGCCGGCCGGACGTCGGAACTTGCCGTTCCAGGAGTGAACGTATTCATGCGGCAGAAGCTCGTGTAGAGAGAGCGCTTTGTCCCAATCGGTGAAGTAGTTGGCGGCAGTTTGGTCCTGGCTTGATCGGTGATGCTCAATTCCGCCGCCGACGATCTTGTCGCTCACAGTGACGAGGAAATCATAGCGATCGTAATGCTTTGATTCGAAGAGTTTATAGGCCTCTTGAATCAGTGCGCGGTGGGCCGCGAGCCACTCCGGGCGAAATTCCAAGAGCTCGGGTCCATCTGCGAACACGTTGAGCCGGACGGGAACTGCGTCGTCGCCATCGAGGTCCCAGAGAGCCATGTGGCGCCCGGCGAAGAGAGGAGAATCGACGAGCGTCTCGAGCGAGACGGGCTTGAAGGACTTGGCCTGGCTCCCGGGCAGGGATTCGAGCGCCGTCGCGAAACGCCAGCCATTGGGTAGAATGACCCTCGGTTCGACCTCGATCTGGCTCACCGGATAGCCTGACGGATAGAGGATCGCAGAGGGCCACTCCAAGACCAGGATGTCGGAGGTTACTTCGGCGCCCTCGCCTTGCGATCCGTCGGGCGACAGATAGTCGAAGTCCACCTTTAGCCGGTCGGCGCCCTCGGGCGGCGTCAGGTGGAAGGCGAAGATGTCGCTTGGATCTCGTGTCCAAGGTAGGGGAACGCCATTTGCCGCTATCGTCAGGCCGGCGAGTTTGTTTATGCGGTTGCGTCCCCACGGCGCGTGCGTCCCCGGCAGCCATTCGGGGTAAAGCAATGTGAGCTCCCGACCGCCCGAGACCGGGATCTGCTCGTGGACGTGAAAGATCCGCTGTTCGATATCCGTCGCGGTCACCAGAAGTTGGATGACACCGGGGAAGACCGGGTCCGCCGGCGGCGGCGGGCATTGAGGGTCCGCAACGACACGGCCGGCCGCGAACGTCAGCAGAAAAAGCCCGATCAGCACCGGTCTCAGCCGCCGGATCATCAGCCTTCGTATCGTGCAGCCGCGCGGCTTGAATTCCTTCACGGCAGCGGCGGGCCGTTGCCGAGATCGCGGGTCAGGATCTCGAGGCAGGCCATGCGGACGGCCACTCCCATCTCGACCTGCGAGCGGATCAGGCTGCGGTCGATGTCGTCGGCGATCTCGCTGCCGATCTCGACCCCGCGGTTCATCGGGCCCGGATGCATGATCAGCGCGTCCGGCTTGGCCGCGCGCAATTTGTCGTAATCGAGCCCGAAGAAGTGAAAATACTCGCGCGTCGACGGCACAAACGAGCCGTGCATGCGCTCGCTCTGCAGCCGCAGCATCATGACGATGTCGACATCGGCGAGGCCCTGAGCCATGTCGTGGA
>Ga0182037_10000546_pt1 | contig 18282 bp, 13 predicted proteins | sample sta12Cox44000082_FD_125974 | JGI IMG/M metagenome (GOLD analysis project Ga0182037, IMG submission 125974) | Lab enrichment of tropical soil microbial communities from Luquillo Experimental Forest, Puerto Rico - statoxic.12C.oxic.44.000.082 | ecosystem: Environmental > Terrestrial > Soil >... | reverse complement strand
CACCACGATGGCCGAGACTGCTTTCGCTTCTCACATCGGGCCGCTCCGCGAGATAGGTTCCCCTGGGGGATGCTTCATGATTCAACTCGAGCACCGCTTAGGCTTGAAAGGCTTGCCAACAGCCAAATGCACCGAACACGGCCTCGTGCTGCGACCAGAGCCAGTCAGCGCGAATGCAACCTTGACGGTAACCTGGTCCTGCCCGATCTGCACAGCAGAGCACTCGACGCCGCTCAAGAAGACGTCGAAGCGCGCCCGAGCAGCAGCTTCCCCGCCGGAAGCATGAAAGGAAATCATCGAAGCCGAACATTTCGAAGGTATTGTTACCACAGGTGGTGTTGAGTTGGCTGGCCATAAGAGTCACGGTGTCACTCGCACGTTGTGGTTCGAACTCCTGCTCCCGACGGTGCTCGTTATCGTCACCGGCGCCGGTACCACCATGGTGGTCAAAAATCCTAATGTCGCGGTGACCAGGCCGATGCCTAGAGCGGATCAGAAGGATTTTTCATAGCCGCTTTCCAACAGGTTTTCTTCTCGATACGGCCTTCTGTGTGGGTATTAGGTTATGCGGCCCTCCAAAATGGAATACGTCGAAGAGTGCACGGCCAGAGCTGCCGGCACCCCTCCATGTGCCTATCGTTCCTATGAGCGTCAAGGTTCCGGTTGAGGCATCGATGTTGTACACCCACACGCTGTTGGAGCCGGCGTTCGTCACATAGACGTCGAGACGTCGTTCGACCCGGAATTCACTACATAGGCGAACTTGCTTCGGGGATCCAACGCCAAGGAGGTAGGACCTGTTCCGGCGGCTACCAGCCCTGCAGATGTTAAGGTCCCGGTCGTGGTGTCGATGGCCGCATCCAGCAAGGTTGAAAGCACTGACGATTCCGAAAACCCCTGGCTCTATGATTAGCGCTATTCTCCTGTACATGGCGACCTGTCTCGCTTAGCGCTTGTCGTCACAGCTCTCGCTCTCCGGCTTGAGGAAACGTTGTTCTCCGGCCTCTTTTCCGCTTGGTGACGCAAATTGGTGAGCAGGGGAAAGACGCAATCCTTTTTGCCGCAACGATTCTGGCCGCACGGAAACTCAACGACTTGGGAAGCAATTCATTCAACAAAGGGACCGCGGGAATCCGAGGGGTTGCTGCGGATTCCCGCGAGTTAGCCGCCCGTTCTGGAGGCACTAGTGGTTGGATGGAATGAGGCGGGCGAGAATCGTGACCTGGTCAGGCGCCTCGTTGCGCGCCAGCAGTGTTTGTTCCTTCTCCTTGGCTGATGGCGAGAGTTCTTTTCCACGCGAATGGCCTTCTATCCAGACTTGCGAAAGGAAGTAGCGCTCGCCGTTGCGCCGGAAGACCAATTTGGACTGAGTTTGCGGCCTGTTCGCCTGCACCGCATGCGGCATTACATACGTGGCGGCGCTGCCGTCAATGCGTTGAATCAACAGAGCCGAAGAAGCCTCTGCCGTACTCTGGACCCGATACTCGCCTGCCGGGAGCGTCATCTTCCCCGCCGTGAATGCGAAGGGAATATTCACGAGCAGGGGCTCCTGCGCTCGCACGACCGAACCCGCTGCCAGGAAGGCCAGCGCCAAAATGCCTGTGATTCTGAAAAACGCCTTTTTCATGACATCCTCCTATTCGCTCGTTTCAGCGCCGTTCCAGATCACCCAGCTTGAGCCCCTTTCATCTGAAGCCGCGCCGTAATGCCGCGCACTCTCGCGCATTTCTGGACGGATGACAATGCCCTGCAGGTGAACTGCAAGCCAACTTTAAGTGGACAGTAAAGTCCAGAAAGATAGCGGGTTTACTCTCGCGCGCTCGTGCGCTTTATCCCGCAAAGGGAGCTGCAAAGGTTTCTAAGTGTGTGGCAAAAGGCGGTCCCGTGTAGGGATAATTCATTCACGCAGGGGAGTAAACGTGGGCAGGTCGTTCCGCGCGTCCGGTTAAGCCCTTTGAGGTGACCTCTGGCGGTCGCGACGAGCACGGCCTAACAGCGCGTGCTCGAGCTCGTGGCTATGGGATTGGACTTGCTTCCGCATCCTTTAAACCGGTGGCGCAACATGACACGGAACGCCTGTCCTTGACAGTCTAGGAGAGAATACGCTAGATTCCTAGGCTGTCTAGGAAAGCCGCTATCATGGACAGACAAATGGAAGTTCTGCCAAACACGCAGCACTGTAATTGCAAGCCCTCCAAAAGCTACGCCTGAGGAACTATGACGCAGTGGAGTCGGTTTCGTCTTTGGTTGCTTGCCGTCTTGCGGCGTTCTCGGATGGAACACGAGATGGATGCGGAGCTGCGTTTCCACGTCGAAGCACGCGTCGAGGACTTGCTTCGCAACGGAGCACCTCGCGAAACGGCGTTGCGGCAGGCGCGGATTGAGTTTGGCGGCATCGAGCGCGCCAAGGAAGAATGCCGCGAAGCGCGTGGGATCAGTTTTGTCGAAAGCCTCCTTCAGGATTTGCGCTATGCGCTGCGCGTGTTGGGCAAAAGTCCCGGCTTCGCGACTGTGGCTATTCTCACTCTGGCGATCGGCATCGGGGCAAATGCAGCCATATTCGGCTTGATTGACCAGGCTGTACTGCGCTGGCTGCCAATCAAGGACCCCGGGCGGCTGTTCGAACTCAAGCCGGACGTGCTCATTCCCGATTACGAAAAACTGACTGCCGGCACAAGTTCCTTCTCGGAGGCATTTGCCACGGATAAAGGGCCTATGATCGCGTCGATCGACGGCGCGTCGGAAAACGTCCTGGGGAAATTCGTTTCCGGAAGGTATTACTCAGTGACGGGAATCCACGCGCTTCGCGGCCGAGTCTTAACTCCTCATGACGATCAGCCTGCGAACTCTTTGGTCTGTGTTCTCAGTGAGAACTTCTGGAGGAGGAGATTCGGAAAATCGCCAGAAGTTTTGGGGAAGACGATTACGCTGAAGCGAATTGCGTTCGTGATTGTCGGCGTGGCGCCCGAATTTGATAGAGGACGAGTTGCTGACGTCTTGGTGCCCATGGCGACACATCATCATTTGTCGATGAAAGACAACGACACCGTAAGCATCATCGGCCGCCTGAAACCTGAGCTTAGCGAAAAGCAGGCAAGCGCGGAACTGACGTCCGTTTACCAACAGATATTATTGCAGGTGGCTGGGAGCAGGCTGACTCCAGCGGAGCAGCGAGGCGTTTTGGAAAAGACTATCCGACTGATACCAGCCGGACACGGCGGGCTGCATCGGTTTTCTACGCAACTGCGCATCGCCGCCGCGGTAGTCGGAATCGTCTTGTTGATCGCCTGCATCAATGTCGGGAATCTTCTGCTGGCGCGGGGCGCGACACGGCAGCGAGAAATCGCCACCCGGCTTGCGATCGGGGCGGGCCGTTTGCGAGTTATCCGCCAATTGCTGACCGAGAGTGTTCTTCTTGCGTGCATGGGGGGTTGCCTAGGCTTGCTGGTGGCGTTATGGGGCGGACAGCTCCTGTCGGCATTGATTTCCGAGGACGTAGCTTCCATCACGCCGGACTTGCGGGTTCTCGGCTTCACCGCTGCCGTATCACTACTCACCGGAGTCGGTTTCGGCCTTTTCCCTGCTCTGCGCACCACGGCCACCAACCTAACGCCCGGGCTGAAAGCTAGCGGGTCCGGCTTTTTAAGCTCTGCGGTGCGGGCAAACGGGTCGCGATTGGGCGGGGGCAGTACTCTGGTGATCTCCCAAATCGGGCTCTGTCTGACCTTGCTTATTGGCGCCGCGCTGCTCCTGCAGAGTCTTGAGAAGCTCAGCAACGCTGATGTCGGGTTCGAGCGCGAAAAAGTGCTCCTAATGTGGGTTTTACCGACCATGGTGGGATACGACATTCCGCAGGAAAACAGTCTCTATTGGCAATTGCTCGACAGGCTGAACGCGCTCCCGGCTGTTCAGTCGGCGAGCCTTTCTCGCTTGCAGCTTTTCAGCGGATATTGGGGCCGCTCTGTTGCGATTCCTGAGCACGCTACCGGCAACACGGAGGACAACCGAGTCTCATGCAATACGGTTGCGCCAAAATTCTTTGCGACCATGGGGATTCCGTTATTGTCCGGACGGGACTTTAGGCCGGCGGACACTGCGACTTCTCCGAAAATAGCGATCCTAAGCGAGAGCGCAGCTCGGCAGTATTTTCCAGGCGAAAATTCCATCGGCAGGCATGTTCGGTTCACCGACGACAATCCAACCGACGTTGAAATCGTCGGAGTGGTCAAGGACATCCTCACAGAGTTCCGTCAAGAGGAAGACAGCCGGCGCTCCGCGCGGGCCGCCTACATTCCCTTTACGCAGGCGCCGCCAACGATGACCGGCCAGGCCGTGGTTGAGGTCCGCACAGCTGAACGCCCGGCGACGGTTGCGGCCCCGATACGCGAGGCGGCGCAAGCCTTAGACCAAGGGCTACCCATCGGCACAGTCGAGACACAGGGCGAGGTCGTAACCTACTCCTTAAGAGAACAGCGATCACTCACCCAGCTCACCGGCGTGTTGGGCCTGCTCGCATTGCTGCTGGCGTCCATCGGGCTATACGGAACGATGTCGCACTCGGTGGGTCGACGAACGAGGGAGATCGGCATCCGCATGGCTTTGGGCGCGGAGCGGCAAAAAGTGATGAACATGGTGCTCCGCGGGGGAATGCGCCTCGCGTTTGCCGGAATCGGCCTGGGAGTCCCACTGGCGGCCGGCGTATCGCGGCTCATCTCCAGCCAATTGTACGGATTGAGCGCAGCCGATCCCCTAACGTTTATTACGGTTTCGCTTCTGCTGGCCGGTGTGTCGCTTCTTGCCACTTACATCCCGGCGCGGCGTGCAATGCGCGTCGATCCCATGGTAGCTCTGCGCTATGAGTAATTCATTCAAGCATCAACGGTAGGGCGTGCTCAAGTCGGCTCGCCACGCGACGGGCCCCAGCCCGCGGCGAAACTACTACTTTGGCATGACTGCAGACCAAGCGCGAGCGGCAGGTCAGGCTGGGGACGTGCTTTGCGTTGCGAGCCTTTGATTGCCCCAGAGCAACGACATCGACAAGTCAGAAGTCTTAGCGTTCAAAGCAGGTCGGTTGAAGAAGTCCGCGGCCGCTTCTGTGCGCCAGCTATGGGTTCAACTAACGAGCAAACAAGTCTTTCCGTTGATCTGTGTCAACTTCCCTGAAAGAGAGTCGGAAAATGTCGAGTTTCCGGGATACTCTTGCCTGGCTAAGCATTGTCAGCATTTCGACGGTTTCGCAACTCGGTGGATCGAGCGCGGCGCTTGGCCAGGACCACGGTTCGTGCACCGACGTCAACGACGTGGCCCTGTCGTGCGCTGCGATTCTTTGGGTCAGCGTCGAGAAAGATAAGCCATTCACTGCCGAGCGCATCATAGAGTCCGGCGACGAATCGTTTCATGACAGGGACCTGGTTGCACGAGATGCAGCAGGTCGTATTTACATCGAACAGCATGATCTGCCATGGCAGTTTTACTCCTTCTCGCCCCACCACGACGCAAACACCATTTGGGCGCTGGGCACGGCCAGTGTTTTTGATTGCTTTGGCGGCAAGAGCATTTATCTAGTCGCTGGTTCCCGGACCGCGGATGTCAAACAGTCGTGCAGTAAGGTCCCGCTATTTCAGCAAAGCAATCATCCTTATTCCTATGCGCTAACCCTGCTGTTGATCTTGAAGACTGCCGCCGGTGTCTCGGTGGAGGATCTGGGAAATAAGCGAATTGCGGGGTTTCAAGCGCACGGAATAAGGATTACGTGGGTGGGAACCAAAAAGGACGGCGACTGGAAGGGGCGGCCGATTCGGGCTACAGAAGCGTGGCGGTCGGATGAACTTGGCGCGACCCTACTCATGGTCTCTTCAGATTTCAAAACAGAGGTCGAATCACGAAGTGCTCTCATCCATATTAGAAGAGTAGACCCTGACGCCTCTTTATTTGAAGTTCCTCCCGGCTACAAAATCAGTCCGGCACAACCCAAGATGTCCCTCCCAGGTGCGAGTTCGGAAACTGCCGTTCAACGATGAACAAATCGTTGCGAAACCCTTCTAACGCAGCGCACAAATAAAGCCCATCAGCCGTAGACCAAAGCTCCAACAATAACGGCGGCATCGAGGATGATCCACCCCAGGCACGGCAGGTAGATGTTCCTATCTCGTTTCTGTAAGCCGTACCAAAGCCAAACAGCGGCAGAGACGAGGTAAGCCCCCCAGGAGACCATCGATATCCCCGCCGCACGATGGCTGACCCAGATGGTGAGAACCTGGGGAATCGTCATCACCATCGTGAAGATCGATAAGCTTCCAAGCAGACGCTTGATTAACCGCGGCGGAGTCAAAGCGTCGATCGGCGGACTCGGATTTGGTGGCATGTATTAACCTCAGTCGGGACATCAACCTGGTCACCTGAAAGTATAGCCATGGCCGGCAAGCCTCGGGCGCCCTTCTCCGGTGGCCGACGCCTCGCGCACGATGCTCAGTTACGTTTTGCCCTAACGGTGACCGTGTCCCGTTACCGGGACCTCTCGAGACCTGAGGCCTAGAAATCCTCTCCCGCTATGCCCAAGATCGCATACCGGGGTCGGGCAAATTTCTTGTCGCCGAGCGCAAATCAATGTGATACAAGCATAGCGGGACCCGACCCTCAACCCACCAAGAAATCATACCGAGGAGATTCGCAAATGAAGGTCGAAAGAATCTTGGGAGGATTAGTGTCGTTGGGATTGCTTGCCGCACTGGCCATGCCCCTCGCTTCAGCGAAACCACAGGCTAATCCTGCGACGCAAGCCTCAGGTAAAGAAAAGGGAATGCACGACAAAATGCAGGCTGCGCTGGACAGTCTGAATCTCACTGACGACCAGAAGGCGAAGGTCAAGGACATCCTCGCGGATGCGAAGACTAAGCGGCAGGCGGTGGTCAGTGATGCTTCGCTCAGTGAAGAACAGAAAAGGGCGAAAATGAAAGAGCTCCACGAGGGCATGATGTCCAAGCTGAACGAGGTGCTCACACCTGAGCAACAGGCAGAACTGAAGAAGAACATGACACCTGCAAAAGAGAAAGCATCTGAGCAGCCGTGACCTAACAGACCAGCAAGTCGCCAACCCCTCGCGGCTTTGATATACGGCTGCGCGCCACGGTCTGGCAGGCCTGCCCGGCGGCGGTACGGGCCCTCAGCGCTGTTTCTGTCCCCGCTGTCGCGATGGTTGTTCGATACCAGCGAGGATCAATTTGCGTAGCTTGTCGTCTGGTAGTGCAGAAAGTGCGGGTCGCTTTTTGCACCTAGCCAGTGAAGACAGGTCTATTCACCGTCAGAACCTCAGTTTCCTCTTCAAGGCAAATCGCTTACCGAAACGCCGTCAATCCCCCGCGCGGCAATCCTTCTTGCGCGATGGGGGAGGGCTGTGCCGCCAAAAGCTGTGCGTCCGGGGCCCTGGTTGGCGGAGAATGTGCATGGATGACCGGAACCCAAGGGCAATACAATAGAGAAAGCCATGAAAACGAGACGATTTTTCATCCCGTTACCACTTTTCGCGCTGGCATGCAGCAGTTTCGCTCAAGTGGACCATCCGCAAATCAAGAATAAAGCCGACGCCCCATTGCGGATTACTGAGGCCCATTGCGGCCAGAACGCGCAGGGGAGCTACTGCTCCGCCGTGCTTGAATTCGGAGACACCAAGGAAACCTGGGATGGCTACGGCCTTCTCTGGACTCTAACGTTTGGGGACGGTAGCAAGGCGGCCGGCCGCCAGGATACCGACCGGAGCATCGAACCGACGGGAGACCGCAGTGGCTCTTATAAACCCAGCGGCCGTTTTTACAAACCCCGCGAGATAGTGGACATAGGGAACGCGGTGGTCGGCGGGACAGGGTTCGGGATGAAAGACCGGGACGGAAAAACACTTCGCCTTACTGATGCTCAGGTCGAAGTCGAATTTGTGGTGAACACAAACGGAACGGTATGGGGCGACAGCAAGTCACCTACCTATCTGAAGATGTTGACAAATCGTAAGGCGGCCAAAGAAGGATCCCAGAAGAAAAGCTGTTCGCAGTAGCAGTCCTGCCATTCCAATCGCTCCCAATCCGGTCACTACATCATCCAGCTGCTCCCCGTCGCAAGCGGCGATCCAGTACTTCAGCAGAAATACCGCATCTTTGTTCTTCAGGACATCTTGGCAATCTCGACTCGGCCACAGGGTGATGTGGTAAATTGGCGTCTCACTTTAGGCGGTTGGCAACGTCATCAGATTCACGTCTTAGTCAGGTAAGCAAACGCGCAGCCCTCCTGGTATCAAGCTTGATTCGACAGAGGCACGGTGTAACTGCATTGGGGTGCGAAATGAAGCTATTGTCAAAGGACGAGCTGGGACGGATGGACTCCACGAAATGAGGTCACCCGGATAGCTCCATTTCCCATCGATCCGGAGTGTCACCATGATCGACGAACTGTATGACCTGATTGGCGGAAGACAAACAGTCTGGGCGGCCACAGATTCCTTCTACCGAAGAGTCTTGGCCGATGACAGTGTCAGCCGCTTCTTTAAGGGTACCGATATGGCGCACTTGCTCGCACGCCAGAGTATGTTCATCTCCATGCTCCTCGGCGGACGCGTCGTCTATACAGGCAAAGATATTACCGCCGCCCATGCACATCCGCGGGAGCAGGGCTTGAACGATGCTCACTTCGATGCCTTTCTCAAGCACTTTCGCGCGGCGCTAGAGGAAGTGGGCGTCAAGGCTGACAAGGCGGAGAAGGTCATGAAACTCTTGGAAGGCAAGCGCGGTGCGATCCTGAACCGCTGACTTGTCTCTGGCAGCGCCAGTCATCGTCCCTGACAGTCGCGACGTGCATCCACGTCCGGCGGAGGCCGAACCGTTCACGACTGTCAGTTATCGTGTATAGCCGAATAATTAGAGCCTGTTTTTGGACAACGGCTTATGTTTTGACCAACAGGTGAGCCTCCACAAATCGCAGGCGCTCGCTGCCGGTTAAGACCTCGCAGGTGTGATGGCCACTTTGATGACGTTGTCGCGGCGCTCGCCGAAGAGCTTGTAGGCTTCGGTGATGCGATCCAGGGAGAACCTGTGTGTCAATAACGGCTGCAAGTCCAGACGACCGCGGCGCACGAGTTCCATCAAGCGTTGCATGCGCTCTTTGCCGCCAGGGCAAAGTGTCGTGATAATTTTGTGATTACCGAGGCCCGCCGCAAACGGTTTGTGAGGAATGGAGAGCTTCCCGGAATAAACGCCAAGGCTCGACAGCGTGCCGCCCGCGCGGAGAACGCGCAGGGGGCCTTCAAAAGGATCTAACTGAGTTACAGTGTGTCACGCTGTTGCTTTCTCACCTCAAGCACCACCGGCCGCGCCACCGACCTGACGTCCGGATCGTAGTATTCATACACACGCGACTGGAAGGTTCGGGCACGAATCGGGTACTTCGCTCGAAGGCGGAACTTCAGTTGCACCGTCTCGCCGGCCGCGAACGCGTTGAAGTATAAAATTGCCTGAGTCGCAGTCTGACTGAATTTTTCCAGTCGTCCGCTTCGCATGCGCGACGATTTCTCCTGATACTCCTGTAGGTCCTCACTCAGCAAGTCGAATCCTGGCGGAATTCCCAGGTCCACCATTATCATGTTCGCGCTTTTCGGCAAATTGTTTCGCATCGTGGCGGTTGCCGTCACAATGTCATCCTGCGCCAGCTTCGTGCGGTCGTAGTTCACGGAAATCGACAGCGGCTCCTTTTCGCTTTCTTGCTCCCACGGAATAAAGTATTGTCCCGCGGTTTGATACCCAAGCGTCCCTTTGCCGTCGTAGCGAATCTCCACCACGTTCGTCCCGCTCCCCGCAATCTCCTTGAAGACAAATTGATGCAACAAATCATTATTCTCCGGAGTCAAGGCCAGCTTTTCCGCGGTTTTTCCATTCACCACAATCTCCACAGCGCCCCGCAAATCGGCCGTTCCTTTTTCGGTGGCTAGCAGCAGCGCGCGCAGCGCCATGATGGTCGCTTGGGTGCTGCCCCAGGCGCCGCTCGCGTCTTTTTTCGCCGTGATGTACGCTAGCGCCTTGCGCGTCACTGCTGCGGCTTGTCCCCATTTCAGCAGGGCTTGCACGGCGAGCCCGGTGGTTTCCACGCTCGCGCTCGTTCCCGTCGCGTAAACGCCCGTTTCTTCCGTGCTCCACCAGACCTGCTCATCCTTTTCCGTGCGTGCATCCAACAGCATCTGCATCAGTTGCCGCGTGAACTCGCGATCTTGTCCGGAATCCACGGCGAAATTCGCCAGCACGGCCAGCGTGTACGCGTCGGATTTTTCCGAAAGATGCTTTTGAATGTATTCACTGGCCCTTCGAACCGCAGGTCCCTGATATCCGGTATTTTCGAGCGACCATGCAATGTAGGCTGTAATTCGCAGCACATCCTTGTTGTACCGTTTCGTCGCTCCTTCATTGATGAACTGCGTATCCGGCTTCCAGCCGCCATCCGGTTGCTGCTGCGACGCGAGCCACTGCTGCGTGCGCTGAATCACGCGCGGGTCCACGTCATGCACTTTCGACATGTCGTCGAACTCCATCAGTCCATACGAGGTCAGAATCTTGCTGGCCGGGGCCTGGCCGAACCAGGAAAATCCGCCGCTATGGACCTCAAATGTCAGCAACCGCTGATATCCATTGGCAATAAATCCTTCCGCCTTTGCATGCACCTCGGGCGTGAGCTTCTTTGTCCGCTTCATGTAGTCCAGTGCCAGCACGTTCGGATACGTGCTTGAGGAGGTCTGCTCAAAACACCCGCCCGGCATCCGCAAGAGCGAATCCATCCCTTCTATGATTTGGCTCAGCGGCCCGGGATAAAGGCGTACAAAAATCTTGCTCGCCCCGTCAATCGCCGTCCGTGGAAATTCCACCTGGAGGCTCACCGCCGATTCCAGTTGACCGTTAAATACGATGTTTTGCTCCCGTCCATTCGGAACGACTTCTATTTCCCGCACCACCACGTCCGCCCGCTTCGTGCTCCCTTGCATCCGCGCGGAAAGGGTCAGCTTAAACTTCCCAATTCGTTTCGCCTCCAATGTGAATTGCGCTCCGCCTACATGCTGCGCATTCACTTGCACGGACTTCTCTCCGGAGTCATCCACCAGCGCAAACCAATCCTCGTCCTTGAGCTTCAGCTGCACTTCGCCTTTCGTATCCGTGTAGTTGTAGATGGCTACCGGCAGCGACACTTGATCTCCCTGCGTCAGCACCACCGGCAAGTCCAAATCCACAAAGAAATCTTGAAACACTTTCAAACTCGAACTTGCCGTGCCCAGCGTTCCGTTTTGCGTCGAAGCGACCATGGACATCCGCCACGTCGTGATGTTGTCCGCCAGCGGAACAGAAATCTCTGCCAATCCATTGCGGTCTGTGATGATCTCGGGATTGATGTACAGTGTCTCGGGAAAGTACGATCGCACGTGCACGTCCGCCGTTTCCTTCTTGTCGGCATCTGCCGCTGCCATGCGCGTGACTTTCCGGCCGTTCTCCCGCAGGCCCAGCAACATCATCCTGTGCATAGGCTTCGCTGCGGGAGGAGACCACGCTTGCCCGCCAACGACTCCACCCATCATGTCTCCGGCCACTCCACCCGGGGCTCCGGCCCTAACGACTACTGAATTCGCAGAAACCTCCACGCTTTCCGAGACAGATCCAATCTCCAATCGCGCCGTGATTTCTGCCCTGTCGCGTGCCTCCAATTGAAAGGTACCTTCCGCTTGCCGGAAACCCGGGCGGGTCAGCGTCACCTTGTAAATCCCCGGACGCAGCGCCGGCGCATGAAACTCCCCTGACGCGTTCGTGTGTACGGTCTGCGCGCTTGAAATCGTCAAATTTCGGATGGTTACGACTGCATCCGGAATCCCGGCGCCGCTCGCATCGATTGCCAACCCCGAAATTTCCGCGCGATTGTTGTTCGGTCCGCGGTCGTGCTCAATCTCCACACCCAGTTTGATGTTTCCATCAGCTGCGTTTGCCACGATCCGGCTCCGCCGGAAATAGAGCGTCGCTCGCAAATCGTCTCCGGTATCGAAAGCCTTGTCTGGTCCGGCGCTGCGAATCGTGTACATCGTCTTAAGGTTGTCAGAGGTAATGCGCTCGAGTTTCAGTTTCATTCCCCACGCATCGCGAAATTCCGGCTTGCCGGAATCTGCCAGCTTCCTGAACGCTTTCTCAAGGTTGTTCTCATGCGGATCGCTTGCAATCGCATGCCGCAACACACCAGCGAGCTTCTTCACGTCCTGGTGAAACTGCGCCTGGTATCGGTTCCAGTAGTCATAGTATTTGGCTTGCGGAATCTCGCGTCCGGCCTCGCCTTCGAATCGGTTCTGCCTCGCGATTTCCGTGGCCGAGAAAAGTGCGCGTGCGGCAACTTCACGTTGTGCCTCCTTTTCGTCAGAAACCGGCTCGACTACGTCCGGCAGCCCGACGGAGTGAATCTCGTACCGCGGCTTCATCGCTTCCTGCTCGAGGTAGAAGAACACTTTCGCGAATCCAGGCTTCTTTTCCGCAAGCGCAAATACCGCCTCGTCCACAATCTGCAACCCCAATGCCGCGCACACCCCCGCTCCATTTTTGTCCGTAACGTGAAACTGGATGTGCGAATCGTCACCCGGCTTGTAAACCGCCCCGTCCGCCACCGTCGCCACCTTGAGCTCATCGGCAGGTTGCACGAACACCAGCCGGTGGTCCGCCATAGGCTGTGCATTTTGGCCGAACAGGTAGGCATTCATATCCACGGTGCCCGCCAACTCGGGACCGGCCGCCAGTGTCAACTCCCCTTCGCCTTCCGTAAGGTCCAAATCTCGCGTAAGAATCGTCTGCCCGTCTTTCACCACATCGATGTAAACCGTTCCGCGCTTTTTCGTCGTCAGGATCCTCAGTCGAATCGAATCACCCGCGCGATAGATCGCCTTCTCCGCTCGCAGCAACACCTGCTCATCCCCTGCGCGAACCTCGAACGGCACTGGCGTGGAAACCTTTTCTCCCTCTTTGTCTGTCCCATCAATGTGCAGGATCTCGTCTTTCTGCGGCTTCTTCACGGTGATCACCGCGAGACCACCGGTATCCGTCTTGACGGTTTGTTCTTCACCGGACTTGGACCGCACCCTAAGTCTCGCTTCCGCGGGTGATCCGTCGGGGTAGGACGCCACCAGGAACACCTGGTTTTCCAGGCCGGGAACCAGCGTCCCACCCTCCGGAATCGCCGTCAGCAAGAATGCAGATTCGCTGACCGTAATCGGCTCGCCGCGGCTCTCGGTATGCCCTGCCGTGTCTTTTACCGTTGCCTCGATCAGTACCTTTGCCGCGCCTTTGTCGGGTGGCCTCCCTGCCAGGTAACCAGGAAGCCGCAGATCGAAGTGATAGGCACCATCGTGGTCGGTTTTCCCCTGAACCGCAGCGGCGTTGAATGTCGTAACATCCATCCCTTCGGCTTTCACGGAAACTTCCGCGCCATCCAATGGCTTCCCAAAGAAATAATTTGCTTGCACCGTCCCTCTCACGTGGTCACCGGGCCGGTAGCCGTGTTTTTTCTTTCCCTCAGAAGAGCCAAAATTCAGTTCCACCTTGAATTTCGGCAGAACGTACTTGTCCACGTTCAACGTAATCTCCGCGGCATTGGCCGAGTCCGTGCCGGACGCTCCCAGGATCGCGCGCAGATGATACGTCCCCAGATTCACTTCGCTCGCCAGTGCAAAATCCGCCGCCGCGATTCCAAACTCATCCGTCGCCGTTGCCTTCTTGAAGACCTTGTTCCCGTGCGAATCCTCCACCTCAAAAACCAAATTGCGTTTTCCAGCCGCGCGATGGTCCGTACGATCCAGCGCGAGCGCCCTTACGTGAATCATCTGTCCCGGCTGATACATGGTCTTGTCGCTTGTCAGAAGAATCCCCACCTTGTCCTCTAACGAGATCCCTTGCGTGTATTCCGTTGTTCCCAGGGCCGTATCCACCGTGTAATGCAAATTGCAGTTGCCGGTAATGCCTTCAGGAAAAGAGAATTGGGCCTCCGTCGTGCCGCGACGATTCAAATGCCCGGTGAAAAGTGTTCGCCGTTCCTTTCCTTCGGCTGCTAGTGCAATGCGCACCCATCCCCGTCCGGGAATCGCATCTCCTTTCGAATCGCTAACAATCACGCGCACAGCCGCCTTGCTGCCAGCCAAATAGGTTTGCTGGCCCAGAACACGAAGCACCGGCAGTCGCAAAATCTTCGAGATGGAATCCACGCCCTCCAGCGTTTCCCCTTTGGCGTCGTCATAGCGAAACTCGTATCGCACTCGGTGCCAGACCAACTCCTCAAGCGGCACCGGCTTTTCCAACTTTAATTCCGCTCTAAACTGCGACGCCCCCTTCGCTACTTCTGCGGGCTCTTCGGTTTGCCCAAGGATGTGATTCTCAGGGTCCAGAACTGCTACGGTCAGCCGCCCCGCACCCGCTTGCGCCGCGCGATAAGGAATCACCACGCGAAGCACTCCATGGGAGTACGTCGCCCATTCACCGTCCTTGTCCGCCCCCGCAAATGTCTTCACCATGGCAGCCGTCATCAACAGAAAGAGCGCCGAAACGGCGCTCCCGAGAATTCGTCCTCGCATCGTTTTTCGAAGGCTGGGCCACATGTGCTCCTCCTTGGCCGAGCTGGACGATGACACGTGTTATCTCCAGCGCTTAGCCTTGGAACGAACTCGATTTCAGTTCTTGCACGGATGTTTCGGGGGGTGCGGGAACCTGCCGACCTCTCACGGGCACCGCGCTATGAGATTCGGTTCCCTCTTTTGTTTCTTGAGATGTTCGACTTGGGTTGCCTAGTTGCCCACACGCGGTGTTTCTGAGCTCTGTATATCCGTCTTCCAAAAGCCATATGACTGAACTAGGTATGCCGAAAGCCTCTCCACGGGCACTAGGATTTGTGCAGGTGGTCAGGCGTCAACTTTTTCCTGAGCGCCAACACGTGAGGCGAAATCCTCAATACGAAATAGGAAAAAGCCTCCCGTCACGGGGGCGCTCTTCAACATTGGCTGCGCTGCTCGAATGCTTGCCGCGAGGTCGGGCAGCCTTCACTTGCGATCGTGCGTGTTCCTAGGAGTTGAGGTACTGGCATGAAAATGGCGGCTGTCCGAGCCCGTGTTGTATCATGCCGCGGTCTTAGCCCTCGTCTGCGCCATTGCGCCAGCTTTCAATCATCCTCTCCTTTTCTGCGTCCGACCTGCCAGAGATTGGAGCCTCGCCTGTCAGGGTGTTCTTGTGCAATGACTCGATGATGCCTGAAGGGTTTTCTCGGCGATTGGTTGCTTCCACGGCGTATTTGATTCCGCTTTCAAAGGCGGCGACAAGACCAATCAGTGTCTTTTGACGCAAGCGGTGTGAATCTTTGGCATCCACAATCTGGTCCGCAATGAATTCGATTTCGATTTTTTCGACTGGCCCTATTGTGTCCAAGAACTTGTTAACGAATCCTCGACGCACATTGCCTACTAGTGATTGAACCACGCCGCTGAGGAATTCCCCGAAGCCTCTCCGCGCTTCGGCCTGCCTTTCGGGTGGCCAACTCTTTATCCGTTCTTCCAAATATGGGTTGACATTATTATTCACGGCAGCGCTCCAGCATTCGGACTAGCATAGTGTGGCGGGCCGGGCGGAATGAACCGCCAGCCTGGATTTTGGCCGGGAAGTTGACGATGCGAGAATGCTCTCACACGTGCAGCCGCCGGGTAAAGGAGACTCAGGACGGCCCGAAACCAACCGAACAACCGACGTAGCCCAGGATTTTATAGGCGTTTCCGTTGCCGCGCAGGCGGTCCATTTCAGTTTCACCGCGTGTACCGGAATTTACGGCAGTTCATGATTCGGTAGTCGTCCGGAGCAGTATCGCCGAACAACTAGAACCCGGTTTTGGACAGATGCTTGATTCTAAAGCACTTATTCGAGTTCGTTTTGCAAATCTCGGCTTGACGCGCGGCCATCGTAGCAACACGCCATTGGAAAGTCGTGCACGGGAGTGAAGCCCTGACGGGCTTACCCAGAGGGCATCTGCTTCGCTGGCAGACGCTCTATCCAACTGAGCTACCGGCGCGTCAATAAGGCCAATAGTATCACTCGGTTAGGAGCAGTTGTCTAGCAGCTTCTTCCTGCTCGTCTTCACTGTGCCCAATTTTGTGCCCACCCAGGCGCTCGATGGCGTTCTGGAGCGCATCATCCGAGGGGTGGACGTAGCGGCTAGAGACCGCCGTCGAGCTATGGCCGGCAACGCGAGCCAGCGTCCAGGGATCAGCGCCTGACTCAGCCAGCCGCGTGAGGAAAGTGCGCCTGAAGGAGTAGATGACGAACGGAGTAACCGGCGTCGCGGCAAGCGCGGCTTCGTGCTGCTTCCGGATGCTCGACGGCTCGATGTGACCGCTACGTGTCGGGCGGGCCATACCCAACCTTCGGCCGGCTTGCTGGCAGCATGCCACCGTGATTCCAAGACTGCGCGAACACGTGGTGTCATCGGGATAGGGCGCCTCGCTGCGGCGGTTTTACCGCGCGTCACGAACAGTACGCCATAGCGGCCGTTCACCCAGGTGATCGATTCCCAGCGCAGGCGGAAGCTTTCCTCTGGACGCATCCCAGTATCAGCCAGAACCACAGCCACGGACGCCAGGGGTTCGCGGGTAGTAGCGGCGAGGTACAGCGCCTCTTCCTTCCTGGTGATGACGCGATCGCGCATGTGTTCGCCACGGAGGCCGGCCGGAGATTGCCCATTAGTCATGACTTGAGGTTCTTGATTCAATGGAAGAGGTCGAAGACAGGAATGTTGTTATGGGTTGGTGCGGCCTGGATTTGGAATGGTCGCGGTTGCGTGGGACAAGTCAACGTGGGGCAGTGGATTCGAATCCTTCGTACACTACGTGGCCTTTATGCTGGCACTCTCCAAGTTCGTCGCGCGACACCCTTACAGAAGACGGCTCGCCCGCCGGGACAGACACGCAGCGCATGAATTCTTCATAACCAGGATCGGAAAAAACAAACGCGAGGTTGATATTCTCATTCCCCGTATTCTTAAGACTGATCCAGGTGTCGGAAGGGATGAAAACAATCGCTCCGTCGTGAACGTCACGTTCTTGCGTGCCCAGCCAAACGTGCGCGATGCCTGTTTGAATCAACAGGATTTCGTCCTGACCAAGATGCTTGTGCTTCGCGATAACGCCGCCGGGAGGAATTTCCTCCGTACCTAACCACATCTTCTGCGAGCCGCCATTCTTGCGATCGATCTTGATCGTGAACTGGCCGGTCGGTATGGGAGTCTCCCTGGGCCTTCGAATGCGATGCTCGCCATCGCTTTTCTCGAGAATGAGCGGAGTTGTTTTCGTATCTCCGGCTGTTTGGGAATGTCCACCGTTCGGTGCGATTCGATACGCGCCGAAGAGTATTGTAATAAGGCCCAACATCGAGATCCAAAATCGCATAAGTTCCCTCCCAGTTGCCTCATGCGCGCGCACATTATAGCGCCGCAATGTGCGATCCGAACGCGTTAAAGCAACTGGGGAACATGGTCAACAAGCTTTGAAGGTCTTCAGGTGCCTGTTTGCATGCACCGGTTGAGACCTGTGCATACCGTGCAATCGTGCATGCATGCACACTGGTGCACATGGGCCAGCCTAACCTTCTGATGAATAAGCTCGTTGCGGGAACTAGCAGCGAAACGCGAAAGCACGGTAAAGCACGGATAGCCTAAAACGCTGTACGCTTAATCGGTAGGTCACGCAGGGGGCGATCTGGATTGACCCGACTGTTTCCTCTCGCTAATAATTGGCCTCTGTTATGCGAAACCTTCTAGCTGTTCTCGCGTGCTTTGTCCTGGTTGTCCCTGTCCTGGCGCAGCAAGATAAGTTCCCGCTTACCGCCAAAGTCATTTCTTCCGGCGAGGAGACGGTCCCAAACACCGGCGGTGTCACTAAGGTGGATACCCCTGAGCAACTACGCAAGCAGTTTCCTAACGCGCCTAAGAGCAGCACGAAACGCGTTGCGCCAGAGACGTATATCGCCACAAAAGCGGAAATTGGCGACCGTGTCTACGTGTTTAGTGGTGGAACGCTGCTCGATCCCGGCGACTATCCGGCCAGCATCGACGGCCGCACAGTGCGACTACTGACGAAAGACAAAAAGGGCAAACCTAAAGTCCTGAAACTCTACGTGCTGTCCGTGGCGGCGAAGCAGTAGGCGGTTCCGAGGACTGCGAAAAAATCGACCGTTTTTGACGCAGTGCTCACGAAGAGAAAACAGCACT
>Ga0182037_10000545_pt1 | contig 18325 bp, 19 predicted proteins | sample sta12Cox44000082_FD_125974 | JGI IMG/M metagenome (GOLD analysis project Ga0182037, IMG submission 125974) | Lab enrichment of tropical soil microbial communities from Luquillo Experimental Forest, Puerto Rico - statoxic.12C.oxic.44.000.082 | ecosystem: Environmental > Terrestrial > Soil >... | reverse complement strand
GACAAAGAACGGTGTCTTAACGGCCAGCAATTTAGATCTCAAGTCGGCCAAATTAGATTTGACGGCTAAATTGATTTATCTGCGCGAAGATTTTCAAGTGCCGAAAGCGTTGAAACCAAAAAAAGGCGACATCATTTTATCGCGAGCCAGCGGTAGTCTCAAACACCTAGGAAAATGTGTTTACATCGACGAGGACGTTGACGCCGCTGTTGGAGGTTTCTTATCGATTCTGCGTCCCAGCAACGAACAGCTGGGGAAATATCAGTTAACACGCGTCAACGGAAAATGGGCAAGATTTAAGCCTTTTTACCTATGAAAATGCAGTTTCAGCTGGCATTGCGCCCGGCGGGGGTCGAACCCACAACCTTTGGCTCCGGAGGCCAACGCTCTATCCAGTTGAGCTACGGGCGCGACAGACCGCGATTATAATTCGCCGGTTCTATAATCACAAACGCGCCAGCTTGCTTTTTGCCGAGCTTGGACCAAAGTGAACGCCCTATCCCCCGAGACCGATTGTGAACCGCACTCTCGATATCATTGAAAAGGAGCAGCGGAAGGACGATGGCGCCAATTTCAAGGTCGGCGATAGCGTCCGTGTGCATACTCGCGTCGTCGAGGGAGATAAGGAGCGAATCCAAATCTTTTCGGGGATTGTGATCGGCAGGAAAGGCCGCGGTTTGAATGAGACATTCACCGTCCGCCGCATTTCTTATGGTGAAGGCGTCGAACGCGTTTTTCCGCTCAATTCGCCGCGCATCGCCAAGATCGAGATCGAAACCGAAGGCAAGGCTCGTCGCGCGAAACTGAATTATCTCCGTCGCCGGAAAGGCAAAGAAGCGACGATGGTTCGTGAATAATTTTAGCTTTTAGCTTTTCGGCTTTTCAGTATTTTCGCCGCAGATGTATCGGCGCTGCGGATTTCGTTACGAAAAGAAACTGCGCGCTACGGGAGTCGTTCGAATTGCCGGGGTTGACGAAGCGGGCCGCGGCGCGCTCGCCGGACCGGTAGTCGCAGCCGCAGTTGTTCTGCCAGAAAAGTTTCGGCATCGAAAGCTGAACGATTCCAAGCAATTGAACCCGGAGCTTCGCGAAAAAATTTACCACGAGCTCGTCTATAATTCGGAAATCGCCTGGGGCGTTGGTGTTGTCGATCATCTTGAGATTGACCGGATCAATATTTTGCGAGCGTCTCATGAAGCGATGCGAATCGCGCTCGCTGCGCTCACGGTTCTGCCGGAGCATGTTCTGATCGATGGGCTTCCCGTTTTTCCGTTTGCCTTTCCACAAACTGCAATCATCGACGGCGATTGCTACAGCTTGACCATCGCCGCCGCGAGCGTCATCGCGAAGGTCACGCGCGACCGAATCATGGACAACTTCTGCGCGCAATTTCCCGAGTATTGTTTCGGGCAACACAAGGGCTACAGCACCGAGCTGCATCTCTCGAGACTTCATGAATTTGGACCCTGTCCGATCCATCGCCGCTCCTTCGAACCGGTGGCGCAACCGCTTCTCGCGCTCGAAGGAATTGCCTGAACATCTCCGACGCGGTGCGCGCGGAGAAGAATTGGGTTGTCGATTCTTGCGGGATCAGGGCTACAAAATTCTTTTCCGCAATTTCAAAGATCGGCGCAGCAGCGAGATCGACATCGTCCGCCATGACGGCGAGACGCTCGTTTTCGTCGAAGCAAAAACGCGCGGTGACGAGGAACTTGGACGGCTGATCGAAGCAGTGGATCGACAGAAGCAATGTGCGTTTCCAAAGGCGGTCTCGCCGGGCTGCGAGTGCTCGACAATCCCGATCTGACCTTTCGGTTCGACGTAGTCGGAGTTTTGTTGCCGGAAGAAGCCGAATCGCAGCGCGAGCTAATTCAGAACGCCTTCTAACTGTCGCAACAACTGTCGCAACGGTACATCTATTGAGACTGAGAACCCGCCCCTGAGGCATGCGCGGCGCTGGCAAAGAATAATCACATTAGTTCGTAGGACAAGACACTAAGGCAATAAATGGCCGCCGTTTCCACACGCAGGATAATCGGGCCGAGGGTGATCGGCAGACAGCCGTGCGTTTTTGCTAACGCCAACTCCGCCGGCGTGAAATCACCTTCCGGCCCAACCATCATTAAAATACATTTCGGTCGATCCCGGTGTTGCTCGGCGAAATCACTCAGAATTTTCCTCAGATGGACCGCGTCCGGTTGAAGCGAACCGATCAATCGAAGATCGAAGGTGCCGGGGTGCGAAAAGAAATCCTTCAGTTTTTGCGGCGCCTGCACTGTCGGTAGCCAGTTTTGGCCGCACTGCTTGGCCGCTTCTGTGGCGACTTGCTGCCATTTGACGCGTTTCTGTTCCGCTTCTTTCTTGGTAAGATCAACGATCGTCCGCTCGGAAATAAGCGGTGCGATTTCCGCGGCGCCGATCTCCACCGCCTTCTGCACGATCAAGTCCATGTTTTTCCCTTTTGGAATCGCTTGTCCAAGCGTGACGCGACAGCGTAGCGGCCGTGATTCGCTCTCGCTCAATTTGCGGAGACGAATCTCTTTGCTAGAAAGATCGGCCACCTCAGCAGTGACCTCGTGGCCGCGACCGTTGAACAGAACAGCGCGATCGCCGCGTTTCATTCGCAAAACATCACGAGCATGGTGCGCCTCCGAATCCCGCAGTACAAGCGCATCCGGATTCCAATGTTCAGGCGCGATGTAGAACCGATACATTCAGCCGCGCCGGCAAATTATTTCTCGCTATGAAAACTGCGGGTCATTTCACGTAGTTCCTGGTTTTGCTTCGGCCAACGCGACCTTGTCGTCCAAGCGACGATTTGTTGAAAATAATCACCGTCATCCACGGTAGTATGAAGAAAAACCAGATTGATTCTCTGTTGTGTACCGCTGACTTCGTCCTGCAAGGCGGCGCGCCCATCAATGGTAAGCGAAGCCGCCTGTGTGGCTGATGCGTTCTCCATACTCTGCAACTTCCGGTCACGCGTAGTTTGATGGCGTCGGTCCAAAGTCATATCTCCGACCACAGACTTTGCGTCGGTGAACACTATCAAATACATGTCATTGCTTTTGTTCGCGACTTGTAGGGATGCCTGTTTATTGAGATCCGATGTTTTCACCCAAAATCCGGAAGCCGTAACCTTTAATTTGCCGTCGTCAGACGTGATCTCTTGTTGTTTGACCGCGAGATCATGCAGACGCCCCCGCTCCGACTTAATCATGTCGAAGAGCATTGTCATGGCGAGTGCATTAAACACGATTGCGACCGTGAGCCCAATGTATCCGACGATCAGGCCCGCAAGGGCGACCCTCATTCCGCGTAGCGCACCACCAGAATTGCGAATCTTCGAACGCGCGACGTGCCCGCAAATGATCGCAGAGATTGCGATAGGCAGCCCGAAAGGGAACAGAAACCTGAAAACGAAGGAAAGAATCCCGAGAACAAGGCTCCAGATCGCGATCGGCGCGGTCCGTGGCGCACTCTTAGCGGCTAAGGGCAACGGCGGAGGTATTGTTTCGTCGCCCATCGCGACGTTTTAGGTGCATCACAAAACAAAAGCAAGTCGTTAGGCGGAAATGAATTCCGTCAGGTTTGCTTAGCGAAAAAATTCTTTCGCCCGATCAAAGAAACTCTTGTGAATCGGGGTGTTTTCTTCGCCGCACAACTCGGCAAACTCCTGGAGCTTCGTGCGCTGCTCGGCGTTTAATTTTGTCGGCACTTCAACCATCACCCGCACCAGCAGATCGCCGCGCTCCCGTCCCTTCACGTGGACAACGCCCTTGCTCCGAAGTTTGAACACTTGTCCGCTTTGCGTTCCGGCAGGGATTTTCAAGTTCGCTTTGCCTTCCAACGTCGGCACTGGAACTTCGCCACCGAGCGTTGCCAGCGTGAAAGCAATCGGCACTTCGCAATACAAATTGTCCTCGTCGCGCTGGAAAATCTTGTGTTCCTGGACGTGGACCACCACGTAGAGATCTCCTCGCGGCCCGCCACGAATCCCGGCTTCGCCGTTGCGGGGCGAACGAAGCCGTGACCCATTCGCTATTCCGGCGGGAATTTTTAATTTAATCCGCGTCGGTTTTTCTAAACGCCCTTCGCCACCGCAGGTCCGACACGGCTTTTCCACAATGTGACCGACGCCGCGACAACGTGGACACGTTTGCGACACTTGAAAAAATCCACGCGAGCTAATCACCTGGCCGCGGCCGCCGCAAACAGGGCAATTGATGCTGCGCGATCCCGGCTCGGCGCCGGTGCCGTTGCACTTGTCGCAAGCATCGAGTTTTTGAACTTCGATTTCCTTTTCCGCGCCGAACGCCGCTTCTTCGAGGGCGATCTGCATGTCGTAGCGCAAATCGGCGCCGCGTTGTCGATCTTCTCCGTGGCCGGCCATGCCGCCAAAGAACGTTTCGAAAATGCCGCCACCGATTCCACCACCGCCGCCAAACACTTCGCGAAAAATGTCGAACGGATCGTGGAAACCGCCGCGGAATCCCCCGCCCTGCTCGAACGCAGCGTGACCGAAACGGTCGTAAGCCGCGCGTTTGTCCGCGTCCATTAACACGTCGTAGGCTTCGCCGAGCTCCTTGAATTTTTCCTCGGCGTGCGGGTCATCCGGGTTCTTGTCCGGATGAAACTTTACTGCGAGCTTTCGATAGGCGCGTTTTACTTCCTCACCGGAAGCGCTTCGCGTCACGCCAAGCACCTCGTAGTAATCGCGCTTCTTTGTCGTCGCCATCGTGATTAAACCTCTGGGCAGTTATTTTGCCGGTCCGCTGGAAACAACGACCGCCGATGGCCTCAACAGACGACCTTTGAACCGATAACCGCGGCGAGTTTGGCGAATCACGACCTCCTCTGGGGCTTCGTCGCTCGGCTCGTGTGCGATTGCTTCGTGCAAATTTGGATCGAACTTTTGGCCGATCGCTTCGATCGGCTGTAATCCCTTTTCGACGAGAAAATCCTGCAGCTGTTTCAAAACAAGACTCATGCCAGAATAAATCGGCGACTTTTCGCCCTCGCCGCGGGCAGCTTCGAGTCCGAGCTCGAAATGATCAACAATCGAAACCAGTCTTTCCAGCAAGTTCTTGTTGGCGTACCTGATCGCCTCTTCTTTTTCGCGCGCGCAGCGCTTCTTGTAGTTCTCGAAGTCGGCTTGGCTGCGCATCGCCAAGTCGCGGAATCGATCCAGATCTGCCTGCAAACGCGCTACCGGATCGTCGCCGTCGGTCTGATCTGCCGCCGGTGCGCCGTCAGGCGCGGAAGACGCCGATCTTGCCAGTGCGGCTGGCTCATCAGATTCTGTTACCGGAATTTTTTTCATATCTTTCGAATCGCAATCAAAGTGATGTCGTCGTTTTGTGGGGTCGAGCCGACGAAGTTTCGTAAATCGTCAACTAATCGCGTCACGATCGCTTGTGCTCCTTCTTTCGCACTGGATCGAACCGACTCAATCGTCCGATCCAATCCAAATTCGTTCCCTTCACTATTGAGGGCCTCAGTGATTCCATCCGTGTAAAGGAGGATGCAATCGCCGGGCCCGAGTCCCACCGCGACGTTTGTTGTTAACCTGTCGAACACATCCCCGCTGTCAATGCCGACGACCATTCCAGGGGTCTTCAACGGTTCGATCGTCTGCGTTGTCTGTTTGTAAAGAAGCGGCGAGTCGTGCCCAGCCCGCGCCAGCGTCACACAGCCGTGCCCATGATCGAGAACGAGGTAGGCCATGCTGATGAACATGTCCTCCTTGATGTCGGGATATAGTTGCCGGTTAACTTTTTGAAGAACATCGGCCGGCGAAGGATTTCCGACCGCCTGACTGCGCAGAACACTGCGGCAAATCGCCATAATCAGCGATGCGGGAACACCTTTGCCGGAAACATCAGCGATCGCGACGCCGAGCCGCGTATCGTCGATTTTAATGTAATCGAAATAATCGCCGCTCACCTGACGGGCCGGCACATTCATTCCGTTTATCTCGAATCCGTTCACGCTCGGCGATTCGGCGGGAAGAAGGATCCGCTGAATATCGCGCGCGATTTGCAAATCGTGATCGAGCCGCTTCTTTTCGTTCGCCTCGGAATAAATGATCGCATTGTAAAGCGCGAAAGCGGATTGCTCCGCGACCGATTTGAAAACGACGAAATCGTTTTGCGAAAACGGCGCGACCATCCGACCGTTCGCGACTGCGAGCACGCCCATGTTTTGTTTCGCGTAAAGAAGCGGCGCGACCATCACCGAGCTTGCGCCCAATGAACTGTCGCGTAGTTTGGTCAGCTCGGGAGCTTCCGAAAATTTATTCAAACAGACTGGCGTCGCCGTGTCCCAAACGCGGCCTAATAGTCCTTCGCTATGGCCGATATTGTGCAGCCGAAGAAAACTTTCCAGCGTAATCGGCGTGGCTGCAGCTTGCAGCAAAATGTGTGGTGGCACATCGACCAGTGGCGGACAACCTTTGGAAACAAACGTCGGTGCGAGTTTTGTCCCGGTGCGATCAACCAGATAAAGCGCACCGCCCTGCGCGTCGAGAACTCGCGTCGCACCCTCCACAATCAAGCGATGCAGATCGGCCGGGCGAATCGTTTCACTGAACGCTTCGCCGAGGCCGTGGAGAAAATCGAAAACGAGCGTTTCTTCGACCTGAATTTCTTCCTGCGACCGTTCCAGCCGTCGAATGGTGTGCCGTTGCCGCAGCAATGTAAAGACCCACAGCGCAAAGCAGCTGATGAGCAGCCAAAAGAGAACAGTAGGCGAGAGAGTAACCAATTACTTCCCCGCTGTCGTTTGATGAAGGTCCTGTTTTAGATACTCGAGAACGTCTTTAAATCGGGAAATATTTTCCGGCGCCGCTTGGCAGAGTGCCTCATGCGCCTCCAACATCGTCTCGGTGCGCTCCCTTTTTTCGGCGGCGGCACCGTCATAAGCGTTCTCTTTCACCTCTTCGCATTCCGGGGCCAACGCGCCATTGGAGTGAATATCGAAAATCTGGTCGAGCCCCAGTCCGGAGAGAAGCTCGCGGCTGCGCTCACCGACATGCACAACGCGAAGATACCCCTGCCCCAGCTCCTTCAATCTCAACGCAACCGCCGCCATGGTCCCCATAAAGGTCGAATCCATCATCACGCAATGTTCCAGGTCCATCACAAACTCGCGATAGCCGCGGTTAACCATCTGTTGCGCAAATTCTTTCAGGCTCCCGCTGTTGAGGAAGTTGCCCTTCCCTTCTACTCGCACCCAAACGGCGGGACCCTTGACGCCCACTAAAATCGATGACTGCACAGCTGAGTGATTAAGAATACAAGATCGATATCGGCACTGTCAAACGACACCCGGTAACCCCTCGGCAACAATGGGTTGCGTTATTCCCACATGTAGGAGTGTCTCTCGGCAACGATCCGACCATTTTCGATCAACGAGCAGCGCCACGCCGTCACCCGGCCATCATCGAGATAGTCGTCTCCCACCACTTTGAATTCCGTTTTGTAACTACCGCGCGCGTTCGGATAGGAAGCTTCCTGGGCTTGCACGTGCGCGTGGAGTTTCTCCTGCCGATACTCGAGTCTTACTGTTAAATTCGCCGCGCGGCGCGCCCTCCAGAAAAAATCAAAGTAATTTCCGTACCGGTCGCGTTGGTCGAGCTTCGTGGCTGCGCCAAAAAGCCGGTACTGCCGTTCAAAGCGGATCGACGCATCCTGCACGGTTGTTGATTTGCTCGAAGGCGCGGTGTTTGAAAGTTTGCCACTCTTGGTCGCACTCTGCACAGTTTGATCACTAGTGCTCGTGTTTTCCTGACCGGGCGCAGTTTCGGTCAAAAGATAAAGCTTGGTCTTTCGAAATTGGAAGTCGTCACTCAATGCCATAGGCAAAGGAACAACGCGGTCGAGCAAACGCGGCTGTTGCTGGGTCCCCCCAAAAGCGCCTACGAGCGGAATTAGAAGTAACAATACAATCGGAAGCCTCACGCCTAGTAATCAAACTGATCTAGGCGCAATCTGTCAATTCGGCCCACTTGGAACGGACTTGTCCCCGCGTTACCGTTTTTGATGATCGACGTGCGTTACGACCGCGGAGTTTATCTTCCAGCGCACGATTTGTGGCTCGATCCCTCGGAACCGAAGCGCTTTGCTTTCGTTTCACACGCGCACAGCGATCACATTGCGCCGCATAAGGAAATGGTTCTTTCCGAGGGGACTGCGGGTTTGCTGCAGCTAGGAATGCCCGGAACACGAATCGAACACGTGCTGTCGTTCGGGGAACAGCGGCGTGTGCACGGTGTCAATTTAACACTGCTCCCGGCCGGTCACATTTTCGGTTCGGCGCAGTTATTTCTCTCGGCTGACAGCGAAACGCTGCTTTACACCGGCGATTTCAAATTGCGTCGCGGTAAATCGGCCGAAGCTGTGGAGTGGCGGCAAGCCGACACCCTTATCATGGAAACGACGTTCGGTCTGCCGCGCTATCAATTTCCGCCAACCGAAAGAGTAATTGAAAAGATCGTTGCATTCGCGCGCAATGCAATCGATGACGGCGCGGTCCCAGTGCTACTCGGTTATTCGCTGGGTAAAGCCCAGGAGATTTTGTGCGCGCTCGACGGCGCGGGCCTCACCCCGATGCTGCACGGTTCTGTTTTCCAAATGACGCGGATCTATGAACAATTCGGGCAGTCGTTTTGTAAGTACGTGCGTTACAACAAAAACGATGTCGCCGGAAAAGTTCTCATCTGTCCGCCAAGCGCGAGTCATTCGCCGATGATCGAAAAAATACCGCGCAAACGCGTGGCGATGATCAGCGGTTGGGCGGTCGAGTCGAATGCGATTTATCGTTACCAGGTCGACGCTGCGTTCCCGCTCTCCGATCACGCCGACTACAACGATCTGATTCGATACGTCGATCTTGTGATACCGAAGCGCGTACTGACGCTACATGGATTCGCCGTGGAATTCGCCCGCGATCTGCGCGAACGTGGAACCGAAGCATGGGCGCTAAGCGAGCAAAACCAGATGGAGTTGAAACTGCGCAAGGTTATAGCCGCCGCCGTTTCTGGCGACAACAAACAGAGGCCGCTGAGGACGGCCGCCGGTACAGATTCGGAATTCTTAAATTTCGCCGAAGTCGGTGAGTCAATCGGGGCGACGCCAGCGAAGCTCGAGAAAGTTCGATTGCTCAGCGATTACTTGTACACGCTTAGAAACGAACAGTTACCGGTGGTTGCGATTTATCTGACGGGACGCCCATTCGCGCAGAGCGACCTTCGAACATTGCAAGTCGGATGGTCAGTGATCTACCGCGCGCTTCTTGGCGCTACAAAAAGCAGCGAAGCAGAATTTCACCGCACTGCCGCTACCCATGGTGACTTGGGCAAAACTAGTTTCGACGTTCTCGATGGTCGGACAACTCCGAAGCCGTTCTCGATCTTGGGATCCAAAAGACTTTTCGACGAACTTCATCGCGTCCGTGGGCCGATCGCGAAGACCGAATTGTTGCAAGCGAGCTTTGCGAATTTGTCCGCACGCGAAGGTCAATACGTGGTGAAGATTTTGACGGGCGATCTCCGGATCGGGTTGCGTGAAGGATTGGTAGAAGAAGCGATCTCACGCGCGTTCGAGGTCCCGCTCGAGCAAGTCAAAGAAGCGAACATGCTTCTCGGTGACATCGGCGCGACGGCGATGCTTGCTTCCCAAAAAAAACTCGATCGCGCCGAGTTGTCGATCTTTCGGCCGATAAAATGCATGCTCGCCACACCGAAGCCAACGGCCGAAGCGATTTGGGAGAGATTTTCCGAACAACACTTGGACGTCGTGTTCGTCGAAGACAAGTTTGACGGCATTCGTGCGCAGCTTCATCGCAATTCTGAGCGCGCAGAAATCTATTCGCGCGATTTGCGGCGGATTACCGATCAATTTCCCGAAATCGCCGATCAAGCGCGCAACTTCGGTGCCGATCTTATCCTCGACGGCGAAATCGTAGCATTCGAGGAAGGACGAAAACTGACGTTCTTCGACTTGCAAAAGCGTCTTGGGAGAAAGGGCGACGGCGCCGATTTGTTCGCAACCGCTTCGGCTAACGTTCCAGTCGCGTTCATAGCATTCGATATTCTTTGGCTCAACAAGCGCTCGTTGTTGAAAACTGTCCTGGAGGAGCGTCGCGGGTTGCTACGCGGCTTGACACTTCCGCCGCAATTTCAGATCGCCGAAGTTTTTCCGGCGGATTCGGCCGCCGCGATCGACAAACGCTTTCAAGAAGCGCGCCGCCGTTTGAACGAAGGCTTGATGATCAAAGACCCTAAAAGTTTTTATACACCCGGCGCGCGTGGGATGTTCTGGTTCAAACTAAAAAAAGAGCTCGCGACGCTCGATGTCGTGGTCGTCGGCGCGGAGTTAGGTCACGGCAAACGCAACAACGTGCTGAGCGATTACACGTTCGCCGTGCGCGACGAAACGACCGGCGAGCTCTTACCCATCGGAAAAGCGTACAGCGGATTGACCGATGTCGAGATCGTGGAACTTACCGAATACTTCAAACAGAATACGATTATCGATCACGGCCGCTATCGCGAAGTGAGACCGGAGATTGTCCTCGAGATTGCGTTCAATTCAATTCAGCCCAGCACGAGACACGCTAGCGGGTTAGCGCTGCGCTTTCCGCGAGTCAAAGCGATCCGGCGCGACAAAAGTGTCGACTCGATCGACACGCTCAGTTACGCCTGCGAGCTTGCCGTACAGGAAGCATCTTCAACTCGATAATCATCGAACAACCCTGACCCCCCGTTTTCGTGACTTCCTCTCGCTCAGGGAGAGGATTGAGGTGAGGGCAAAGGCGAACGGGCTTCAAATCCCTCTTTTCGCTCTCGCTTCATCCCGTTCTTTTCTTCGAGCTTTTGTTCTTTCTTTTCCTGCTTCGTCAAGTTCCCGCCGGGCGTTGTTGACGCAATGGCGGCCGCGGGCACCAACGTTGCCGATGTTGCTCTCGGTGACGGCGAAGCAGAAGGCATCGGTTCCACTTTTCGTGGCTGGAATCTTTGGGCCTGTGACTTGAAGTGCCCGCGAGCCAGCTCCCCTTGAGGCGAACCGGTGGGCACGAGTGCCGACGCCTGTGGCAGTGGAGTAATCTCAGTTGAAGGAACGGTATCGCTCACAACCGGCGAATCTGCGGCTTTCGGCCGCGGTATTGCGCTCGGTGGCGTTGGAGGTGACGGGGTTGTGTTCGGGACAAGCAATCGTCCGCGCCGATGCGATGCGGTTGGTGCACCCGACGCGGATGGAACCACTATCCGAATTGCCGACGCAGTCGTGACGGGCGTTACTCCTGCGACTGGTGTTGTCGTTGCTACCGCAGACGGGGTGGCAGTTGCGGTCTTCGACGTTGCCGCTGCTTCGCTCCTTTGAGTTGGCGTGCTCGTTGCCGCCGCGGTTTTTACAGATTTTTCAAGCAGCGCGTTCGGCGGTGGCGCAGCTTCGGATTTCATTTTCTCGCGGAGTTTCTTCGCCTCATCCTGATTTACAATTGCTGCCCAACCCAGATCGACCGCGGCGGCGGCGATCGTTTGTTTCACTGTCGGCGGACGTTCGTTAGCGACCGGTGCAGCAATCAGCGGCGCCGCAATCACGACTGTTTCGCCGCGCATTTCAGCTCGGGGCGGTTCGGCGGCAAGATCGATATTCAAGCGTCGCTCAAGTCGATATCGCTGCACTGGTTCGCGACTTATCGCGCGCAACTCGTCATAATTCGGACCCTCGTTTACGATCGTCGTGTTGTTGTAAGTGATGTTCGTGACGTTGGTCGTTTGATTGACAATCGTGCCGTTGCGCTCCGGTGGTAGCAGCGTTTGCTCAATCCGCGGCGCGCCAAATTCCCGACTCGCGACAAAGCAATATTGATCCGGACCGATGTCGTAGTAGCTGTCCGACCAATTGTGAATGCCGGTGCGCTGATCGAATCGTGCTTCCGGCGGCAGCGGCGCCCAGCCGACGTAATCATTGCTTTTACGCCACGAAACCCAGGCCGGCGCCCATTGATTGCCAGGGACCCAAACCCAGCCGATTCCGCGCAACCGCGTCCAGCGCCCATAGTGATACGTGGCCCAACCGAACGGCTCTTCCGAAATCCAGGTCCAACCAGCATCGGTGTAAACCCAACGACCGTTCGTGTAGGGCCGCCAATTGTGCGAGACTTCCACTTGCCGCGGTTGCCAAACGTAACCGTAATCGCTCGTCTCAAGCCACGCGCCGTAAGGTTCCAGCTTATTGTAGAACGTTGAATAGCCGGTTGTGATTGCACGCTCGCGTGGCTCACGCGGAGGCTGACGCGATTCAATTGATTCGGATTCAGAGCGCGTCGCGCGATTCGCCGGAGTCGCAACGATATTTTCTTTTTCGGCCAAAGCTTTTTCGCGCGCATCGAGGTCGGCCTGGCGCTGGTCGAGCTGCCGTTGCTGCTGCGCCTGATGTTCCGCGGCGAGTCGTTCCTGGACCCGACGCTCAACCTCCGCGTTTTTCTCCGCTTCGGTCTGCTGTTTTTGGCAGGAAACAAGAGCGGCGGCTGTTATCACAGCTGAGACAACAAAAAACGTTTTCATGGCGATAGTCAGACCTCTTCTTGATTGGTTATTCAACGCGTCGATGGCGTTGGTGTCGGTGTCTGAGCTGAAGCTGGCGTGAAAATGACCTTTTCAATCGTTGGCCGCCGCAATTCCTGGATGTTCGCGTAAAGCGCGACCAAAGCGAAACCGATTACGATGCCGACCATTATCCAGCCGGCATTCTTTGTCAGTCTCGGTTGCGAGCTCACACGAAACTATTCGATGCCGACCTTGCCGGCGCAAATGGTGTTCACGGCAATTGCAGGGCGCCGATCGCGTCCATGACGCGCTGGCTCAGCCGGGCGTAACGATCTTTGCCGTCACCAGCAACATCCGCCTCGGAAAAATGGATCGGCTCGCCGACAACAATCGTGATTTTACGCCAGAGATGGATTTTTCCGTGAATCGGCCAGGCGTCGTAGGCACCGAAGATTCGCATCGGAACAACCGGCGCCCGCGTTTTCGCGATCACCAAACCGACTCCGGGCAACGCCGGCTGCAAAGCTCCGTCCGGTGTGCGCGTTCCTTCCGGAAAAACGAGCGCGCATCCACCTGCGCCCAAAATTCGAATCAACGCTTTGAGTGCGCTGCGATCGATCCCGTCCAAATTCACCGGAATCACGTTCAGCTTGGGCAAAAGCCAGCCCAAGATCGGCACGTTCATTAGCGATTTTTTCGCGAGAAAATAGATCGCGCGGTCGCAGGCATTTCCGGCGAGAGGCGGATCGAGAAAACTTTGATGATTCACCGCCAGGATCACCGGGCCGGTCTGAATCACGCGCTCGCGATGAATGACTCTAAATCCGAAGAATAAACGGGCGAGCCAACGGCTAAGATGATAACCGAACCAGTAATAGAAATTCACGGGTTAAGCAACTGCGAAACCTTTGCGTCTCAATCGCGCGATAATTTCATCGACGACTTGATTGACCGTGAGATGAGAAGTATCGATCACTTGCGCGTCCTTCGCGACAATGAGCGGCGACGCGGAACGCAAGGAATCGGCGCGATCGCGTTGAGCAATTTCGTCGCGGTGCCCTTGGGCGACTCGCCGCTGAGCACGGACCTCCGGGGATGCATCGATGTAAAACTTGTAGGCCGTGTTCGGAAAAACGACGGAGCCAATGTCGCGGCCTTCAATGACCAAATCGTGGTTGCCAGCGTAGTCGCGCATTCGTTGGACAAGAAGTTCGCGAACTTCCGCCACAGTGCTGACACGCGAAACTTCCGCGTTCACACGATCTTCATGAAGATGATCGGTTAGATCGGCATCGTCGATCAGGAGATGGAATTCTCCGTCGAGAAACTTTCCGCCCAAACGCAAGCTGCCGATCAACTTTGCGATTCCCTCCCTATCGGCCGGATCAACACTGCGATTGATCACAGTCCAAGTAACCGCGCGATACATCGCGCCGGAATTCACGTAAACAAAGGTAAGACGACGCGCGAGCTCGCGCGCGACGCTGCTTTTCCCTGACGCAGCCGGACCATCGATGGCGATTACACTATGCCGATCTTGTCCTTCCATCTTTGATTTGCGCGCAACGAGCGCAGTTTTTCGCCGGGAGACGTGCGGAAGCAAGCGCGCGATTATTCTTCGACTGGCGCGGCTGGGACGAGCGTTCCGATCACTGGCGTGCTGGTGCGAACGCCTCGCGGACTCACGAATTCGTCCAATGTTTTTTCAAATCCAGGATACGATTCGCGAATGGATTCGGCATCCTGAATAATCGTTTCGCCATCGGCAAACAAACCGGCCACCGCAAACGCCATTGCGATCCGGTGATCACCAAAGCTAGACAAGCGCGCGCCGTGTAACGGCGCCGGGCCGTGAATCTCGAGGCCGTCGTTGAGCTCGATGACTTGCACACCCATACCGCGCAGGTTGTGCGCGATCGCGGCGATGCGATCCGTTTCTTTGACGCGCAGTTCGTTGGCGTGGCGAATGATTGTCGTGCCGCTCGCGAGCGCGCCGGCCACCGCGAGCACCGGCAACTCGTCAATCAACTGGGGAATTTCCTTTCCGTGAATCACGGTCCCTTTGAGTGGCACGCCGGTCACCTCAACGACGCCACGCGGTTCCATTTGATCGACATCTCCCACCGCTTCGCGAACTTGTGCGCCCATTCGGACCAAAACGCCAAGCAGCGCAGTGCGCGTGTCGTTCAATCCGATGTTGCGCACAAGCAAATGCCCCCCCGCTTGCGCAGCGGCAGCCACCAACCAAAACGCCGCGGACGAAATGTCACCAGGAATTGTGAAATCGCGCGATTCAGGGACCTGATCGCCGAAAACGCTGACTGTGTCGTCTTCGCCTTTCGCGGTGCGGATCAAAAAATAATTAAACATTAGCTCAGTGTGATTCCGACTGGCAGATGGCTCGTCCACGGTTGTCTTTCCCTTGGCGAACAGTCCGGCGAGTAAAATTGCGCTTTTGACCTGAGCACTGGCTATCGGCGATCGGTAATGAATTCCGCGCAGTAATCCGCCGCGGATACGCAACGGCGGCGTTTGGTCAGGACCTTCAGCGACAATGTCGGCGCCCATTTTGCGCAAGGGCTCAACCACGCGATCCATCGGACGGCGGGTCAGGGACGGATTTCCGACGAGTCGTGTTTCAAAAGTTTGGCCGGCCAGCAAACCGGCAAGTAAGCGCATGGTTGTGCCCGAGCCGCCGCAATCGATCTCCTCTTTCGGGGGTGTTAGAACGCGCTTTTTGCCATGCACGATCAAGACATCGGGTTTCGGGTGCTCGATCTGAATTCCGAGGGAGCGCAACGCGTTTACGGTGCGCATGCAATCATCGCTCGGCAGAAAACCGCCCAAGTTGCAAATGCCATTCGAAAGCGCGGCGATGATGGCAGCGCGATGCGAAATGCTCTTGTCGCCGGGGACAGTGATTTCAGCCTCGATTCGAGGCGCTCGTTTTACGCGCAACTCCATAAACCCATTGTAGGAAAAGGCCATGCTGTATTGCTCTGGCATTCAGCACCGCCCGCAACTGCCGTTACGGAACAAGAAAGATCTTATTTGTAAAGGGATCCTTTACCTCGGTCCCGGGCGGGAACCCACGCACATCAACCAGGCCCTGATCCGGCGCGTATGGGCTTTTCACAAAGCCGGGTTTCCCAGGGACAAGGGTTCCGTAAGGGTAATCGCCTTTTGCGGGTTTCGACGGCGCACCCCCACTCGGCGCAGGCGCCGAAGTCGAGGCTTGCGCGCCTGCTTCCCCATTCTCCGGCGGCGGCGCGTTTGGATTGAAGGGCTGCTGGGTCGGCGGACTTTCAGTACTGCCCGTCTCGGCCGGATACCGTGCTCCGACATGTCGCGCACTCGGGGGTGGCCCTTCATCACCGCCACAAGCTGAAAGAAAGAAGGCCGCAGGCAGCGCCAGCAAGAGCCACAGTTTCATAATTCTCGTGGACAGAATCTACACTGGTTCTATTTCAATACCAGTGCCTTGGAAATCGCAATTCATTTTGCAAGAGCCAATCGAACGGTCACATCCGAACCTGTTGCAATAATGGAGGCCAGTCTACACGTCCTGATTGTCGACGACGACGCGGCCAGCCGAAAGTTGCTGGCGCGCATACTCACGGCAGCCGGCTATGTGTGCCGCGAAACCGACAATGCCGCCGATGCATTGAAACTTGTTCAGGAAGAACAACCGGCGGTGATGCTGCTCGATTTTGTGATGCCGCAAATGGACGGGGCGGAAGCGCTCAGGCGCTTGCGCGCCGATCCCAATCCGGCCGTGGCCCACGTTCCAGTCATCATGCTGACGGGTCATGGCGAGAGCGAAGTGACATGTCTCGATGCGGGAGCTGACGATTTCGTGACTAAACCGGTCAATGCGGAGATCTTGCGCGCACGGATCGAAACCCACTTGCGGCTGCGTTCATTGCGTGTGCAGTTGCAACAGCAAAATCAGGAACTCGAAGCCTGGCAGCGAGACCTCGAACGTGATCTGGCGGCAGCACGGCTGACCCAACAATCGCTCATTCCGCAAAGACCGCCGACGCTGCCGGGATGGGCTGTTGCGGCGTGCTACCGTCCGGTTATTGAAGTCGGCGGCGATATCTACGGTTGGCTTCCGATAAAAAACAATCGCTGGTTATTTTGGATCGCCGACGCGACCGGTCACGGCGCGGCCGCGGCGCTGATGACGACTCTGGCCAAGCTGCTCTTTCATCATGGACACGAAGAGCATGAGCGACCGGCCGCGATCATGGGAGCCGTGAACAATGATTTGCAGGGAATCTTTAGCGGCCGTTCCTTTATGAGCGCGATGTGCGTCGCGCTGGACCCGAAGAGTGGACAGGCCACGGTCGTCGGCGCAGGCCATCCGCCATTGCTTGTTACGCGATTTGGACGCGGCACCGAGGCGATCGCATCTTGCGCACCGCCGCTCGGGTTAGTGGAGGAATCGCAATTCCCTGAAACGGTTCTCGAATTGAATCCGGGCGACGCATTCACACTTTACACGGACGGATTGTTTGGTCCGGCCAAGAACGGCCGGCAGCGTTCGACGCCAACGCAACTTGCTGGAATGATAAATCCTTTTGCTGCGAGCGCAGACGCATTGATCGAATCAATGCTGAAAGCGGCGACGCCCGAGACCAGCGAATCACCGCCGGACGATGTCGCTGCGGTTGTCGTCCGCCGATCCACTTAGCAAGAAAAATTTTTGTCGCCTAAAAATTAGTGTTGCTCTGCTGCAAACGAAGCATTAATCAGCCTGTATGCCCAAAACTAAAACACCTTCAAAACGCAAGCTGAATCCCGCCTTCATGAGACCCGTTCAACCGGACGACAAGCTCGCTGCTGTCGTTGGTTCAAAGCCGTTGCCGCGTTCCGAGCTCACGAAAAAGCTTTGGGACTACATCAAGAAGCACGGTCTTCAGGACAAAATGAAGAAAACTCAGATCAACGCCGACGATACGCTACGGCCGGTTTTTAACGGCAAGAGCCAAGTGAGCATGTTCGAGATGACCAAACTCGTCTCGGGCCACATTAGTTAGGCCGGAAATTGCAGTTTGAGCTCCGCGTGTACGTGGAGCGCAATTAAAGTGCCGCGCGCGGAGGCCGACGAAGGATGGCTTTGCGTTGGAGTGATGCATACTTGCGCCCCAGTCTGCATTGATCGACCTTCTGCGCGTGAAAAATCTGCTTCTTAGCGTTCTGCTCGCAGTCTTCTTGTCTCCCGCTTACGCGCACGCAGAATCGGGTTGGATCACAGATTACAAAAGAGCGCAAGAGGAGGCCAAAGCGAGCCACAAACTCTTGCTGGTCAATTTCACCGGCTCAGACTGGTGCGGCTATTGTATCCAACTCGACAGAGCGATTCTATCTCAACCGCTATTCAAGGATTATGCGGACAAGAATCTCATTCTTGTAGAAATTGATTTCCCCCGCCGCAAACCACAAAGCGTTGAAGTCAAAAAGCAGAACGCTGAGCTGGCAGAGCGATATCAGATTGAAGGGTTCCCGACTCTGGTCCTGCTGAATGGCGACGGAAAGACGCTCTGGCGCTACGACGCGTTGTACACCGGCGACATCACTGAATTCCTTGCGGAGTTAGACAAAGCGCGCAAAGGCTAAGCGCGTTTGCTGTTCGTTGTCGATCCGGACGAGATAAGAACTATTCCGTTTTGCTCGTTTCGAACGCGCGTTGGAGAACACTCGCCAGCTCGTGGCGGGTAAATGGCTTCGGAAGCGTCGCTCGAAAGCCGTAACTGAGAAATTCCG
>Ga0182037_10000542_pt1 | contig 18374 bp, 16 predicted proteins | sample sta12Cox44000082_FD_125974 | JGI IMG/M metagenome (GOLD analysis project Ga0182037, IMG submission 125974) | Lab enrichment of tropical soil microbial communities from Luquillo Experimental Forest, Puerto Rico - statoxic.12C.oxic.44.000.082 | ecosystem: Environmental > Terrestrial > Soil >... | reverse complement strand
TTCGGCTTACTTCACAACCCAGATGTCGAGTACAACTGTGTTGTCGTCTACTGTGGCGAGCACAAATCCGTCCTGGAGTGGCCTCAGTGCAAGACCAAATGCTCCTCCGGAGGCAGGATCGACCGAAAGCTGCGAAACGAATTGTCCTTTAGGGGTGAACTCGACAAGCTCGCTCGGCTGTTTTGGGTCAGGGTTCACGGCATCACCCTGCGTCGAAATCAAGTCTCCATTGCGGGCCAGCACCAAGCCTAGCGGACCATGTAAGTGATTCTGATCGGTCACAACAGGCTTGCCCATTCCCGCATCACTGGTTCTATCGCTTGCATCGGAGATGGCAAAGATCGCATTGTCTCCGGTAGATGATACGTAGAGAATGTCTTTCTTTTTATCCAGTGCGAGTCCCGTAGGCCCGACCACGAAGGCAGCGGGATCACACCGGTGAAGGTACCCCGAAGCGATTTGTGTCTCCTTTTCGACGATCAGGGCGTCCTTTTTGTCTCCATCCGCATCCCCGACTATGCGTACATCAAGCCGCGTGACCGTACCACTGAGCGCATTGGAAACAAAAACTTTCGCGCGCTTTCCGTCGTCTCTCACGGTCAAGTCCCACGGACCATTGAGCAGGCTGGGACTGGTCAGTTGATTCACAAGATTTCCGCTCTTGTCGATTACGAGCAGACTACCTTGGCCTACGTTTTGGTTTGGGCCAGTTTCGGCAACACAAGTTCCAGAACCGTCCGTGCTAGGCAGATTCCCGACAAGAACAAAGCCACCTTTCAGGGCCACCAGAGCGGTAGTCAGGCCTAAGCCTGTTTCTCCCTGGAAGAAGACGGTTGGCAAGTTCCCGTTGTTGACCCGTACGATGGTGGTTCCCGTACCCTGAAGGTTCCCACTGTTATTGAAGTTCGAAACAATAATGTCACCTGCCCGCAAGGGTCCGCCGCCCGGAAATCCATGGGGCACGAAGGCAACGCCATAGGGGTTGACGTCCCCATTGGGAGGCAATGTCGAGTCGGAAAAATTCGGCGATGGTGTGAGTTGCGGAATGACGGGCGCCTTCGCGTCGTCGGCAAAGGCCACACTAGCGGCAACTGAGGCCATAAGCGCGACAAGTCGGAACGGGCCGGACACGGTTCTTAGCTTCATTATCTTCCTCCTTCCACTGCAGGGGTGAACGCGAGAGTGCCGAGGCTACCCTTGCGAACGTTACTCCGAGGCTTGTTTTGTCGAGGCGGGGACTGCTGCAGCGACCGTCTTTTTAGCTCCGGACGTCAACAATACACAGCCCACGGTGCGTCCAAATGTCTACAATTCGTAAATTGTTCGTATCATCTGTCACCGTTCAGGAGCGGCCTCGAACCCCATGAGCCTCTAATGATTCTGATGGGCCTCGAAAACAAACCTGACATCTTTAGTCTCGTTGGCAGCAATCGTGACTTTCTGAGTCGACGTACCGAATTGTTCGTGCCAAGCCGTGATTGTGTAATTCCCTGGCGGAAGGTTCTTTAATGCAAACTTGCCATCTCCGTTTGTCACTGCAAAATAAGGGTGCTTGAATACAGCGATATACCCCTTCATCCAAGGGTGTATGTTGCATTTCACCGGGATCGCGACTTCTTCTCTCCCAAAGGTTGTTTCCAGGGGAGCCGCTCCCTGCGTTTGCGACTGATTCCATTTACGATTGTTGTTGGGCATTGGTGAATGTTGTGTGTTGTAGGATCGCTGTTCTCTACGAGCAATTTCTGTCCAGCCTCCACAGCGATCACGTGGGGACGATATTGGCAGCCCTTTTGTTCAATGACGGCCGGGTGATTTGGAGCCTCGGACGTGCGGCCAGATACTCCATCGGATACGTAGACGAGCACGTTAGCGACTGCATTGTCCGCGCCAGTTACCACCTCTTCGCTCATTGCCGCACCTGAATGCGATTTCGAGCAAACTGAGTCTGCGGCCATGTTGATGGAATGGTTCTTTGGCGCCTGACCAGCGAGCGTGACCCTTCCAGTCAATGTGGCTCCGTTAGACGCCTCGTCCGAAGCAGTCTCCGCCAGGCGATGTTCGCTTGAGGCCCGCACCGTGGAATTGTGTGTGTTGAAGAGAACTGTCGCGTACGTGAATGCTGCTACGATCAGTATGCTTAGATATTTTGGCTTCATGCTGTACTCCTTTTGACAAACTCAACGAGCGGATGGCTGAGTGTTGTCCGTCAACGTTCGGCTGAGGCCACACCTGAGGTCTTCTGTCTATTTGTTTTTTGCGCTGTCTCCTGGAAACCGGACCGGAATGAACGCACATAGTAGACCAGGTCCCACGCTTGTTCTGGCTTCAGCGAACTCGAGAAAGAAGGCATCGGCGATCCGTCCAGTCCAGTCATCAAAACCCGGTAGAGGTCCTCGTCGGATTCGCCACACTTAAACCTGCTGGCAGCGGTGAAATCGTAGGGCTGGATCGGGCGATTCTTATCGTCGGTCAGAGTGGCCGCCGATGGGCCGTCTCCGCGGCCTTCCTTGCCGTGACACTGCCAACATTTCGCCACCTCCTGATACCACTCCCGCCCGCGAGCAACGCTGTCCTCGTCGGAGGGCGTTTTTTTCGGGACATCCAAGGTTCCGGGTTTTTCCTCGGCGAACCGTGACGAAAAGCTTTTTACGTACGCGACGAGATCGGCTCGTTGCTGACGCGTGAGCGGGTGCCATGGCGGCATTGCGGTGGAGTAGAGGCCTCTGCCGATCGTATTAAACAAGTCCGTGTCTTGAGGGATGCTCCCCGAAGGCGTGGAACGGCATTTAAAGGTACCGACGGTAAAATCGCGAGGCTTTGGGTCTACATGAGGCGCGTTTTTCACCGCGTCCGTCTCCTTGCGCACCATGGCACCCAATGCAGTAGCGCCGATATAGTTGGTGGCCGCGTTTCGCTTCTCCCAAACTGGAGTGCACCCTTGAAATGAGACAGCCTCACGGCTGCGATCGTGGAGGAGTACGGAGGAGTTGTACAGTTTGTAAGGGTCATCGTGGAGTTGGGGATCAATGCCTTTCCGGCCGCCGAGAAGGGTCCCAAGATCTGCCGATTACCGAAAGCTGGGGTAAGACGACTGTCACGTTGGAACCGGTCGGCGTGGCTGGCCTGATTACCCCGTGGAACGCCAACGTGTTATTCATTTGTCTGGAGCTCAGGGAACTCATTTCGCTAGGCTTGATGACGACCGTACAACCGGCGGCCACAGCGGAAGCCGAGGATGAAGCGATACGGATCGCCAACGACTCTAAGTATGGTCTACATGCCGCTGTTCTCGGGACCGAGCTCCAGCGTGCCCGTCGGGTGGCCTCACAAATACGCGCCGGGCGCGTCGTGATAAACGGCATGGCCGATGATCCACAGGCACCGTGGGGAGGATCAAATACTCAGGAGTGGGCCGTGAATACGGACGATACGGGATCGAGGCCTTCCTCGAAACCCGTGCCATCCTTCAGTCCTAAGGAGGACAGCTCATGAGCAAACGCGTCACGATCTCGCCCGAGGAAGCTGCGGATCGCCTCGCGATTCGCGAACTCGTCGAAGCCTACGCGTGCTGCGCCGATCGACGCGATGCGAAAGGCCAGATGGCGCTCTTTACCGCCGACACCCACTTCGTGGTTTACATGAACGCCAAAGTTCCGGCGCCCACGCAGGAACTGCATTCGCGCGAGGCGCTCGCTCCCGTCTTCGACGATCTGAACCAGTACGCCGCGACCATGCACTTCCTTGGACAGACCACGATCCTCACGCTGACCAGCGACCGAGGCACAGGCGAAAGTTACTGCATGCCCCATCACCTCACGATCGACGGCGGAAAACGACGACTGATGATCGCGGCTCTCCGCTATACGGACACATTCGTGAAGAAGGACGGCACGTGGCTATTTGCGGAGCGGCTGCTCTACGTCGACTGGATCGAAGAGCGAGCGCTTTCGTGACAGCAATCATCCAGGAAAGATCGGCAGGTCAGAATCGCCTTGTGATCGTAGGCGCTACGGGGATGGTGGGCGGATACGCCCTTCGGTACGCGCTTGAGAATCCTGCCGTCAGAACTGTGACATCAATCGGTCGCAGAAAGCTCGGCATCTCGCATCCCAAGCTGAGAGAAATTCTTCATGGCGACTTCGCAGACTGCTCCGCCTTGGCCGAGGTGCTATCGACTCAGAGCGCAGCGGTCTTTTGTCTCGGCGCTTACACGGGAGCGGTGTCGTACGCGGAGCTCCGCAGCATAACCGTGGACTACACGATCGAGTTCGCGCGTGTTCTCCGTAGGAGCAGCCCCCACGCGGCGCTCTCATTCTTGAGCGGCAGCGGGGCGGACCCGACGGGACGAAGCCGAGTGGCGTCGCACGCTACAAGGGAGAAGCTGAAAAGGCGCTGCTCGCCCAGGGCTTTCCTTTCATTTACATTTTCCGACCCGCCTATATCTACCCAGTGGAGCCGCGAAAGGAACCGAACTTTGGTTACCGCCTGCTCCGCGCGATCTATCCAGCGTTTCGGGTGCTGTTTCCCAACCAGGTGATTCGCGTCGACGATCCAGCCAGAGCTATGATTGATATTGCCATCCGCGGAACTGGGGAGCGCCGGAGCTTGGTTCTGGAAAATCATGACATCCGAGCCATGGCCAAATCTGTTCATCAAAATGACGCAGCCCCTAAGCCCCAGGAACAGTAGCAAGTCGGGAGGTAGCGCACGTATGAATAAATGCAGCGTATTTGCAAGGCTCGCGACCAGGAGGAACTGGTCCCGCGGCAAACGTCAAAGAGATCTCGCGAGGGCTAGAACTCTCGAGTTGTCCATGCTCGTTCTGTGTCTGGTTGCGTTTTGCACTTTTCCGTCGGCAAGCCATGCACAGATTCCGGTCTACGAAGTCACACCCGTAGAAAGCACCATCAAATTTGGTGTCGAGTCTTCAGTCCCCATTAAAGGTAGTTTCAACAAATGGAACGCAAGCCTGAAGTTTTCGTCCGCGGATGTGAGGAGCGCCGTCTTGGAAATCGCGATTCAGGCAGAGAGCGTGGAGACTGGCAGTGGCATGAAAAACAACAAGTTAAAAGGAAAGGATTTCTTCGACGTGAAAAACTCCCCGGTGATCACATTCAAATCCACGAAAGTCGTTCAGACCGGTCCGAACACGTTCGACGTAGAGGGTGACTTTACCATTCGTGGCGTCACAAAATCGGAAAAACTCACAGTTACAGACAACGGCAAGGGAACAAGCTCCGGGAGCATCGACGGCACAATGGCCTTCGATCGCAAAGACTACGGCATGAATAGCAACATTCCCTTCATCAAAATCGCCAACCGTGTGGAAGTAAATGTCAGCCTGAAATGGAAGCGGATCAGCGGACCTCCGCCAGTTTTCCAACAATAAACGCGAGTTTCCAACGTAGGTATGCTCTGGTTTCCTTAAATTCTCGGGACAACTTCGGGACAATTGAGGAGCGGAAATTTCGTCGGTTTCTCACGTAAGCGACACCAAACAAAGCACTTAGTGTCTTCCCCAACCTGCTTTGCAAGCAGGGGGTCAGGGGTTCGAGCCCCTCACGTTCATCAAAATTTTCCTGAGTGCAAAGGACTTACCAAATCACTCATCTCCAAACCCGCCTTTGTTCGTGTAGGTTTTCATCAGGTGATTGCACCGCAGCGGAACTGTTTCATACTACCGGGGGCCGCTTCTATGCATCGCATACAGTGGATAGAAATCCACGAACAACCGTGGTTCCCTTCCTCGCTTCGAGATGAGATCACCGATGCGCTCTATTTCGGCTTAAGTCTCCTAAAAGCCTACGCGCCGATTGCCCCGCTGCTGCAAGAAGCGCTTGACTTTACCGGGAGTCAATCGATTGTTGATATGTGTTCTGGGGGCGGAGGGCCCTGGTCGGATCTTTCTCGAAGGATCCAAGGAGATGGTCACCCCTTCCGAATTTGGCTTACAGACAAATACCCGAACCTCACGGCGTCGCAAAATTTCACAAGCTCTGCGAATCACTGTAGTGTCTATCCGGACGCGGTTGACGCGATGAATGTTCCGCATGAATTAAAGGGGTTTCGAACGATATTCACGTCGTTTCACCATTTTTCGCCGGTAGAAGCTCAAGTAATACTTCAAAATGCCGTCGACGCGCGACAGGGCATCGGCGTATTTGAAATCACGAGACGGGCTCCGTTCACGATCGGCCTGATGTTTCTTTGGGCTCTGTTGCCCTTCGTTTGCACTCCGTTCATTCGTCCGTTCCGCCTATCACGGCTGTTCTGGACGTACGTAGTTCCGGTCATTCCCCTGGTACTGCTGTTCGACGGAGTGGTGTCTTGCCTTCGTACCTATCGCCCGCAAGAACTGCAGCAGATCATCGAAGAACTAAATACAACAGCATACCGATGGCAGATAGGCGAGCAATGCGGGGGCATTGGACGACTGACGATCACTTACTCGATTGGCTGTCCGAAGACGTAGGCGAGACCACGTCGATCCCGGGCCCCCATCGGGCGTCCCCAGGCAACGTGATCACTACCCAACCATGCGCCTTCGCTCAGCCTTCATCTTGGGATGTGGGATTGATGTTGAGCGTCGTGAGCAAGAACGCAGGGGGCTGCCTCTGCGTCTAGGCGTCATTCCTCATTTGGTCGTTGCGGAACAAGCAGCAATAACGCAAGAGCAACGGGGGTCGGACCCGCGCCGGACCGATCTTCGCTTGGCGGGAGCAGCGGAGCAATTATCTATTCCCTAGTTCGGAATTCGGTACAACTTCGGTACATTTGAGGAGCGGGAATTTCGTTGATTTTTCGTGTAAGCGACACCAGACAAAGCATTTAGTGTTTTCCCCAACCTGCTTTGCAAGCAGGGGGTCGCCGGTTCGATCCCGGTCCCGTCCACCAACTAATTCAAAGACTTACGGGAAGCACCCAAAGCGCTCGTTTCGCGTTGGTACACATTTTGGTGCGCAACCTCCCCAAAAACAGCTTGGTTTGGCTTTTGGAGGATAGCGTCAAGGGCCGCCCGCTTCGCCTCTGTCCGAATTTGGCTGTAGCGTTCCAGCATCCGACTTAGAAACGTGTCCAGCGATGGCCAAGATCGTCATATCGCTGACCTGTGACTCAGCCAACTTCGTGATACAGGTATGAAGTAGGTCGTGGAAGCGGCAATGGAGTCCAGCACGCCTTAGAGCATTACGCCAAGCGGTCCGCCAACCTCTTGTAGGACGGGCGGGGTCGATCTGTCTATTTTCGCACGAGGGGAAAACGAAATGTTCTGCCTTGGTCTCCGGAAAGCGGCCCGCCCAACGGACTAACGCATCGAAGGCAGCGGCGTTTAGGGGATCAGTCGTCTTGTGCCAGCCTCCGTCTTGGAATGACCCACTACAAGAATGCGATTGTCAAAGTCCACTTGTGCCCACTGAAGCCGGCGAATCTCGTCTTTTCGCATTGCTGTATTAAGGGCAAGGACGGTTGCCGTGTGGCACGTGGAGTCCGCTTCTGCAGTTGCATGCAGGAGAATCCGTTCCTGCTCTAGCGTAAGGGCCTTTGCGACGTCTCTCCGTTCACGAAGCATGCGCTCCTTGTTAGAGAATCGCAGCCAAAGATCATTCGCTTTCGGGAATTGGCGCAACGTAGCCACTTCGATATTTACCGTACGGCCTTGGGCGCCAGACTGGATGCGCTTGCGCTGGTAGTCTATATCTATGCAGTAGTTGCTGAGGTTGTTCCGATTCCGAAAAGCTCCGGAAACCATGGTTGCGCATACGAGCGACTTTGACTGGTTACCATGACAGATTTCTTCCATAAAGGAAACGACCGATCGAACAAGACGGGTACTCAGCTTGGTGCACAAGTTGGTGCACACTAGAGAAGTTGTAATCCTTTACTGAGTCCCCAAGGAAGGTTTACCCTGAGCTCCAAACCTCGCAGTAATCTGACGAGACTGGCCCAGACTAGGGCTACACACAGATTGCTGCGGTTTGCTATCACTTTTGATTTGGGTGTGCGCCAAGTTCTTATCTGCTCCGGAAGCCGGATTCGTCCGTTCCGTCAAAGGTATTCTTCTCGGAGGTTGCTGATGCCGAACAAAATTCGCACGTCGATTTCCGCTTGGTCGGTGGTGGCGGCCATTGCCGTCCTCACCTCTTTCTTCGCAGCGTTGCCCGTCGTTGCACAGTTGAGCAACCAATACGCGTTATTCCGCAAGCCGACTATCAGCAAAACGCAGATCGCGTTTAGCTACGGCGGCGACCTCTGGATTGTTGATCGTAATGGCGGCGAAGCGCGCCGGCTAACCAGCGATATTGGCATCGAGATCGATCCAATCTTCTCTCCAGACGGTACGATGATCGCGTTCACCGGTGAATATGACGGCAACGAAGATGTTTACGTTATTCCCGCGGCTGGTGGCGTGCCTAAACGGCTCACCACGCATCCTGGCTCGGACCAGGTGGTCGGCTGGACGCGCGATGGCCAGCGCATCCTCTTTCGTTCATCCCGACTCAGCTACGCCGGATTTCAGCAACTCTATAGCGTTGGCGTGAACGGCGGCCTCCCTGAAGTGCTGCCGCTTCCGATGGCGTACGACGGCTCGTATTCGCCCGACGGTTCGCACATCGCATACGTTCCCTTTACAAACTTCAATGAGTCTTCGCAGTTTCAGCGCGGCTTGAAGCATTACCGCGGCGGCACCGCCTCGCCCGTCTGGATTGCCAAACTGTCTGATTCAAGCATCATTAAAGTTCCGCGTACGAATTCTAACGATTCTTCGCCGATGTGGATCGGCAACAAAGTCTATTTCCTCTCTGATCGTGATGGGCCGGTAAGCCTCTACGTCTACGATACCGACACAAAGAATGTCAGTCGTGCCACGCCGAGCAACGGCGTGGATATAAAGTCCGCTTCGGCTGGGCCCGACGCGATCGTTTTCGAGCAGTTTGGCTCTATTCATGTCTTCGATCCCACCACGGGCAAAGAAAATGCTGTCAACATTCACGCCGTCGGCGATTTCCCGGCAACGCGCCCGCATTACGCAAACGTCGGTGACAAGATAGAGAATGCCAACATCTCTCCAAGTGGCGCGCGCGCCGTCTTTGAAGCCCACGGCGAGATTCTCACCGTGCCTGTCGAGCACGGAGACATCCGCAATCTGACCAACACCACCGGCGCGGCCGAGCGTGATCCTTCCTGGTCGCCCGATGGAAAGTGGATCGCCTATTTCTCTGACGTTTCCAGCGAGTACCAGCTGTATCTCGCTGCGCAGGACGGCCTGGGCGAAGTGCGGAAGATCGACCTAGGCACACCACCCACCTTTTACTACTCTCCGACCTGGTCGCCCGACAGCAAGAAAATCGCCTACTGCGACAAGCGTCTCAATCTTTGGTATCTCGAGCTCGATGGCGGCAAGCCTGTCCTTATCGACACGAATCCATACGACTCCGGTCCAATCGCTGCGCCGGTCTGGTCGGGCGACAGTCGCTGGATTACCTACGCACGCCAGCTCGATAGTTCGCTCCGCGCGGTCTTCATTTACGACACCGTGGGCAAATCGGCCCATCAAGTGACAGATGGCTTGAGCGACGCCTCCTCGCCCGCGTTCGACCGTAACGGCAAGTATCTCTACTTCCTTGCCAGCACCGATGATGGCCCTGCGATTGCCAGCAGCATGGGCTCCTACAAGGTGCCAGTCACTGCCAGCACCTACGTTGTCGTTCTCTCGAAGGACCTGAAATCGCCGCTCGCCCCACAGAGCGATGAAGAAAAGGTTAAGACCGACAAATCTGCGGCTACGAAGGCTCCTGCGGAAGCCGACGACTGCAAGCCTGAAGGCGAAGGCAAGTCTGGCGAAGCTGCTGCGGAGAAGCCCGCCAAGGAAGGCGACAAAGTCGCGGACAAGAAGGACAAGAAAGACGAAAAGTCTGCTAAGGAAAAGGAAGTAACTGAAGTCAAAATCGACTTCGAGAACATCAGCCAGCGCGTTTTGGCTCTGCCGGTTCCTGCGCGAAATTACGATTACATACTTGCGGGAAAGACGCACACGCTCTATCTGCTCGAATCGCCCGCGGTTATGGATTTCTCTTCCTTTGGACATCAGGTGCACAAGTTCGACGTCTGCACACGCAAAGTCGAGAAACTGCTCGACAACATCGGCGCCTTCCGCATTTCCGCCAACGGCGAGAAGGCGCTCTATGAGCAGCTGCCGCCTCCAAATCCCATGGCCGGGCCGAGCGACGGCGAACCTCCTCGCGGGCAGTGGGCCATCAAGCCCGTCGATGCGCTCGGCAAACCTGCGGAGCCCGGCAAGCCCGATGGAACGCTGCATCTCGGGAATATGAAGGTCTACGTCGACCCGCGCTCGGAGTGGGAACAGATGTTCCACGAGATGGTGCGCATCGAGCGCGATTGGTTCTACGATCCCAATCTGCATGGCGCGGATCTGAGAGCCCTCGTGAGGCAATATCAGCCCTACGTCGACAGCGTCATGAGCCGCACCGACCTCAACTACATTTTTGGCGACATGCTCGGCGAAATCACGGCGCAGCATATCTACATCTACGGTGGCGACCGGCCCGAAGTGAAGCCGATGGCCGTGGGCCTTCTCGGGGCGGACTACACGATCGACCACGATCGCTACCGCTTCTCCAAGGTGTATTTCGGCGAGAATTGGAATCCCGGACTGCGCGCGCCGCTCACCGAACCCGGCGTCAACGTCAAGGAAGGCGAGTATCTTCTGGCCGTGGACGGCCGTGAAGTTCATGGCAGCGACGAAGTCTACAGCTTCTTCCAGGAGCGCGCGGGCAAGGCCGTGCAGTTGAAGGTCGGCCCGGACCCAAGTGGCAAGGACGCGCGCACCGCGACGGCGGTGCCGATCGGCAACGAGCGCTCTCTTCGTCAGCGCGAGTGGATCGCCTCGAATCGCAAAAAGGTGGACGAGCTCAGCGGCGGCAAACTGGCGTATGTCTACGTGCCGGACACGGCCGTCAACGGCTACACCTTCTTCACGCGTTATTACTTCCCGCAAAATGGCAAGCAGGGAGCAATTATCGACGAACGATTCAACGGCGGTGGCTGGATCGCCGATTACATCGTGGACTGGCTCAAGCGTCCCCTGTTGATGGCCGCGATGACGCGCGAAGGCAAGGACAACGTTATCCCCCAAGTGATCTATGGCCCGAAAGTGATGCTCATCAACGAACACGCGGGCTCGGGCGGCGACGCGCTGCCTTGGATGTTCAAGAAGCTACAAACTGGGCCGCTCGTCGGTACACGCACCTGGGGTGGCCTGATCGGCATCGGCGGCTATCCGAACTTGATGGACGGTGGCGGCGTCACAGCTCCGCGATGGGGCGGCTACAATCCTGACACGGGCGAATTCGACATCGAGAACAAAGGCGTCGCACCGGACATCGAAGTGGAATTCGCTCCCGCGCTTTGGCGCAAGGGTGAGGACCCACAACTCGAGAAGGGTGTCGCGGTCGCGATGCAGGAACTGAAGGATCATCCAGTCCCACCGATCAAGCGGCCTAAGTATCCAGTCTACAACTGGACCAAAGTCCGCGCCGACGCAGCCAGCGGCACGAGCGATTCTGCCGCCAGCGCCTCACCAAAACAAATAACACCGAAAGACGACGAGTAATCGGATGCGTCCGTCGCTTTCGTCCTCGCGCGAAAGCTCGGCCTCATTTACGAAGCAGCGGCGGGTGCCTAGGATGGCCGAGCGAAATAAGTTTGGGATGCGCTTGGGAGGAAGTGAAGAATGCGAGCATCAAAAGGCGTGAGCTGGAGCGTGAGAGCTGCAACCGTAGTGGTCGCCATCGGTTCGCTCGGTTTTGCCGTAGGGGCAAACCCGCAGGGACTCGCGAGCAGTGACCTGTCGCGGTTGAGGTCGGTGGACGGAGTGGCTGCATCAACCGATGGGAAGCGCCTGGCGTACACCGTAGTCATGCGCGACCGGCCAGGGCGTCCGTACGGACAATTGTGGATCATGGATTTGTCCACCCAGAAATCCGTACGTGTCGGGGGAGACAAGGACAGCGGCGGAAGCGGAGTCTGGTCGCCGGACAGCAAGCGGATCGCCTTTTCTGGACATCAGGGAGACAAGGGCGGACTGTTCGTCGTGCGGCCGGACGGATCGGAGGTGACGCTTCTGGCCGAGGCGCATGGGACAAACAGTCCCTTGCCGGGCATGGGCAACGAGATTTCCTGGTCCCCAGACAGCAGGCAGATCGCATTTGTTTCCTCGACGCCAGATCCGCGAGCGGCCGAGGCTAGCGGCGATCCGATGGTGATTACTCGCTATCTCTACAAGCCCGACGCAGGCGAGGGCATGACCCGCTTCAACGACAATCAGCGGCTCCATATTTTTGTCGTTGACGTGGCGACAAAGCAGGTGCGGCAACTGACGCAGGGCGATTTCGACGAGCATTCCGTGGACTGGTCGCCGGACGGCATGAAGATTTTGTTCGGCTCGAATCGCGAACCGAATCAGGATGAATTCTTCAACTACGATCTGTTCACCCTGAATGTCTCCGACGGAAGCATTCAGCGCATTACCGCCACGGAATACAACGAGTACAACGCCGTCTGGTCACCGGACGGAAAACAGATCGCGTATCGCGGCACTCGCCGCGGAATTACCGACCGCGAGACCACGATGGAGGACACCCACGTCTGGGTAACGAATGCCAACGGAAGCAGCCGCCGCGAAATTGGAGCGGTGATTGACAACCGGCAAGGCGCGCCACACTGGTCGACGGATAGCAGCGCACTGTACTTCACAGTTCAGGAGCGCGGGAACAATGTGCTGATGCGTCTGCCAGTAAGCGGTGGTACAGCGCAATATGTCGTGAAAGAAAGAGGGGGCGTCTTTTCCTTTTCGGTGAGCAAGGATGGCGTACTCTACTACGCTTATAGTTCGCCAAGCGATTTGCCACAGCTCTATCAGAAGACCGGAAGCGGCGCGCCAAAGAAGCTAACCGACCTGAACGCGGACGTATTGGCGGGAAAGCAGTTGGGCGAAGTCGAATCGCTCACCTTTATCAGCAACGACAACAAGTTCGAAGTTGAAGCCTTTCTGACCAGGCCAATTGGCATGACCGCCAGTTCAAAGCACCCGCTCATCGTGAATATTCACGGCGGCCCCCATGGACAAAACGGCCCGGCCTTTACGATTCGCAATCAGGTCTTTGCGGCGCATGGCTTCGCGGTGCTGAACGTGAACTTCCGAGGTTCGACCGGATATGGCCAAAAATTCGCCGATGCGGTCTTCGGTGACCAGAACGGAAACGAAGCCCAGGACGTGTTATACGGTGTTAGCGCGGCGGTGAGGCGAAATCTCTGGATCGACCGCGAGCGCATGGGCATCGAAGGCGTCAGCTACGGCGGCCAACTCACCGAATGGCTCATCACCCAGACGAACGAGTTCAAGGCGGCGATTCCCACGGCCGGAATCGTGAATCTGGTCACTTACAACTACATGACTTACTACAACCAATATGAAGAAATGGAATTCGGCCAATTCTTACATCAGGGCACGCTGATGGATGAAGCCTGGAAGCGCTCGGCCCTGAAATATGTGTCTGCGGCCCACACGCCGACACTCATCGTTCACGGCGAAAACGATAACGACGTTCCGATCGCTGAGGCCGAGCAATTCTTCATCGGATTGAAAGACGTCGGCACGGAGGCCGTTTTTGTCCGCTACCCTCGCGAAGGCCACGGCCTCCAAGAGGTCAAGCATCAGATTGATTGGACCGACCGTTCCATCGCCTGGTACGAGAAGCACTTCCCGAAGCCCGGCGCTGAAGGCGTCACCAATGTCCAGCCGTGAGTGTCAGCTGGCTGATGTAGCCGGCCTATGGGTACATGTTTACGAGTTTCGACAATCCGAGATTGCGAATGCTTCGGCGTTACGTTCCGAGTAGCCCGTCAGAACGTAGCCGCCTTGAGGTAATCGGGATATTCGGCGTTAGGTCGGGCCAGGGCGTGGAAGGAGTGGTTCGGAAAAATAAACTAAGATGCTGGAACAAGAATCGGCTCAGAAATTTATCGAGACCGCGAAAGGCCTTGTTATTGCGGACCTTCACCGAGCAGTACATCCTTCCAGGTGACATGCTTCTGGTCCTTGAGTTTGTGCCACTCGTCAATGGAGACGACAACCGCGGTATCGATTCCGCGGCGGGTGACGACTTGCGGTCCTTTTTCGAGGGTGTCGTCAATCAATTCGCTTGAATTGAGGGAGGTGCTGTGTGTTCCGACTCCTAAGGAGCGTCCTTCGCATACCAACATGGCGCCATTACTTGATTCACCACGTTGCCCGAGACTAAGCTGGGCACAGCCGAAGTCCTCCGAAGAACATGCACTCCTCTCGTTCGATCACTAGGGTCGCGCGTCATCTCTCGGCCTATCTCTTTGCCGCGCTTGCCACGTCTTACGCGCTTGTCTGGATCGGGCACATCAGGCATGCGCAGCCCGGGCCAGGCTTCACAGAGTACGAATATTCACAAACCACTCGGTCCATGACTGTGGGCGCTGTGATCCCAAGGAGCCCTGCTGACCAAGCCGGCCTTCGGCCTGGGGACCAGATCGTGGGCATAGATAGAAAGACTCTCGACAATTTGCGCCCGTTCTACGACTCAGTGATCGTCGGCGGAAATGCATTTCTCGATCTTGTTATCAAGGATCCCGGTTCGACTTCCGGTTTTAGACAATTGCGTCTCGTCCTGCATGGCCGAAGACCAGAGTCCAGGCCCACAAACCGGCTCGAAAATCTGTTGACTGTGCCGCTGAATTATTACCCGTTAGGATTTCTCCTTGTTGGTGTTGCTGTTTTGCTGTTGCGCCCAGATGATCCGAACGCCTGGCTGCTGGCGTTGCTTTTTGGTGGTTTCGTGGGCGCGGGGCCGCTGTTTGAGTCCGCTGTTCCTGTTTACCTCAGGGGATTCGCGGTCGCTTACAAAATGATCATGGCCTCAGCCGCGGGCTCACTTTTCTATTACTTTTTTGCTGTATTTCCCGCTGCATCTCATATCGACCGCAAGATTCCTTGGCTGAAACACGCTTTGCTGGCCGTCGTGGTGATCGACACCGTTCCGATAGCCGTGTGGTGTCTGATCGCCGGCGGATCGCTGCCGCTTTACCTCAACGCGCATTGGCCAGCCGGCACCACGCTAATCTGGGCTCTTGTAGGGCAGACCGGATTGCCGGTGCCTGGATCCCACCGCTGGCCGTCTCCGCAATCTGCCTTCTTTGCTTACTTCTTCGGCACCTCGGCTCTCGGATTGGCGTCATTGATCTCGAACAGCTTTCTGGCCTCCGATGCGCAGACGCGGCGAAAAGCCCGCGTGATCCTTTGGGGCACGGTGATTGGCGTCAGTGCTGTCGTTCTAATTTTCGGAGCCGCAACGGTGCGTGGTGCAGCAGTCGTTCCCATGCTTGCTTGGGAGATAAGCATTGTGCTGCTGTCCACGGTATGGCCACTGTCGTTCGCGTATGCGGTGGTAAAGCACCGCGTTCTTGAAATTCCGGTCCTCTTGAGGCGGAGCGCCCGCTATGTGCTGGTGCAGCGCGGGTTCACCATCTCGCTCCTGGTGCTGTGGCTCGCAGCTATAAGACTATTCTTCTACATTGTTTCTAGGCTGGTTGGAACGTTCTCGAATACCGTCCTCGTGCTCGGTTTGGTCTTCGGTCTCGCCCTCGTATGGATTTCCGCACCGACAGTGAAGCGGACGACAACCCGAATCGATCGCGCCTTCTTCCGCAGCGCCTACGACGCTCGCGTGACGCTGCAAGAGTTGGCGGAAAAGACGCGTTCGGTCACAAATCGACGTGAACTCGCCAGATTGTTGGAGATTCAGATCGAAGGAGCGTTGCATCCACAGTCCCTGGCTGTTTACCTCGAAGCGGCAGATGGCAGCTTCGTCGCGCAACCAGTGTTGCCGTCCGACGAGCGGGCCTCAACCGCACATAGGCTCGCTGGACCAACATTTCCGTTCCGCTTTGGAGCCGTGTTTGTTCCGCGCGAGTTGGACACAATTCCAGCTACGCTGCCTCTCGTCCGAGAAATCGCCCAGCGGGGAAAGGCCTGGGACGTCCCGCAGGCTCACGAAGCGGCGGGGGATTTAGGGCCCCTTGCACCAGAATGTGTGGTGCCAATATTGGGGCGCAATAGCAGCTTGCTCGGCTTAGTGGTCCTGGGGCCGCGGCTCTCCGAAGAGCCTTACTCGACTGAAGATAAGTCTTTGCTGGATTTCGTGGCCAGTCAAGCGGGCATTACCTTGGAAAACATCGATCTCGCGGAGAAGATGGCTGAGCGCATGGAAGCAGAGCGTCGCGCCTCGCGTGATATGGAAATCGCCAAAGAGGTGCAGGCTCGCCTTTTCCCGCAGAAGTTCCCTTCGCTGCAAACCGTGGAATACGCCGGTCGGTGTATTCAAGCCCGCGACGTGGGTGGCGATTACTACGATTTCCTAAGCCTGGGTCCTGGGCGCATGGGAATTGTCCTCGCGGATATCGTTGGTAAAGGTATTCCCGCCGCATTGCTGATGGCCAACTTACAGGCAGACGTGCGCAGTCAGTCCCTGATCGCTGCGCAAAACCTGGCGCAATTTCTGAAGTCCGTAAATCAATCCTTCTACGACAGTACGAGCGACGGGACTTACGCGACGCTTTTCTTCGGTGATTATCAGGACTCCACACGCCGGCTGCGCTTTGCAAATTGCGGACACAATCCCCCGTTTCTGGTGCGGGTGGGTGGTGCACTAGAGCGCCTAGGTGCGACAGCTACCGTTCTCGGGTTGTTTGAAGACTGGAGTTCGTCGATTTGCGAGGTGGAAATCGGCATTGGCGACGTTCTGGTGATGTATACCGACGGTATTACCGAGGCCGAAAATGCTGCTGGAGATCAATTTGGCGACGAGCGGTTGCTTGACACAATTTGCGCAAATCTCGACTTGTCACCTTCCGCTTTGCTCGATTCCATCGTTGTCGCCACCCTGGGGTTCAGTGGCGGTGAGCGCAAGATGAAAGACGATTTCACTCTGGTCGTCGCCCGCGGTCGTTAAGGTTTTTTTTTGCCGGAGTAACTCGGTTGTGATCGCGGGACATCCCTTCCGGTTCGCGCTAACCCCGACATCCCATCCTGATGCATGAATACGCCCAGTTGCGCTTGAAGAGCTTTCCGCGAGCTACAGAACTCGGCATCCACGGGTGTTTCGACGATGACGCGTCGCGCGTTCTTGTCTGCCTCTGCGAGATTTCGATATGAATGCCAGAATCGTCGCGGTTGACGCTGACTTCCTGCACAAGGGCATCCGCAACCTGGAAAACTTGAAGTTCGAGTCCGGTCCGAGGAGGCTCGAGCGAGCCGGGGTCGTTTTCCGGCCAGCTATAAATCGTGTCTATCGTAATCTCCTCAGGAGTCGTGTTGAGATAGGGACGTGCTTCTCGTCCTGGCGGTATTCGACGCCTTGACCGACTTACAGGACTTCATTCATCCCGGTAGGTCTCAGCGACTTGGGCACAAGTGTGACCGAGCAACTGCGTTCGCAGTTGTCGCCGGAGTGGAGCATGTGATTCGCGACCTGCGTTAACACGGTCTCGATGTCGCTGCCTGCGGCGATTGCCTTGATGCACAGGTTGCGCCGAACCCTGCCCTTCTTCTGGCGAAAGAGACTGGCGGACAAAAGCGATAAAGACCAGCCGCTCTTGCCTTGGAGGGGAAGGTTCGTTACTGGCCGTAAACCAGCACACGAAACGTCCCCGGCATCGCCGCTGCCCGGGGATGCGGGTGTTCCACGGTAGGGGCAGGGGGCGGCGCGAAGTCTGTGGTGTCCAGAAACAGGTTGTGAGTTTTGGTATCGAGGCCCATCGTCTTAGCGCCGATTTCGGTCTTGATCGTTCCGGCTTCGTTGAATTTGCCGGGCGAGGCTTCGTGGAAGATGTGCACCATGCCATCGCGCGTAGAGGCGAAGATCAGGTCGGTTTCGGGATCGTAGGCTGCGGCATCGACTCCGCCTGAGATCGGGAAAGACTGAAGCACTTTTCCGTTGTCGGAATCGAGCACGACCAGCATCTGAGGATCTCGGCCGGCACTGAAGAGCCGGTGGTGTTGAAGGTCCATGGCGAGAGCCGTCGGTCCACCGGCGGGAGCGACCGGCCAGCGCGATTTGATCTTTAGCGAGCCAGATTCCACGGCGACAAGTTCGCTCTTGTCTTCGAGGTTGATGTAAACCGTGCCTTTGCCATCAGCCACCGCGAACTCCGGGCCTCCGCCAAGGTCAATCTTGCCGACGACGGTGCCGCCCTTGGCGTCAATCACCGTCGCGTTGTGCGGATCGCCATCCATCACGAAAACGCGCTTCGAGAAGGGATCATAAATGACG
>Ga0182037_10000539_pt1 | contig 18386 bp, 11 predicted proteins | sample sta12Cox44000082_FD_125974 | JGI IMG/M metagenome (GOLD analysis project Ga0182037, IMG submission 125974) | Lab enrichment of tropical soil microbial communities from Luquillo Experimental Forest, Puerto Rico - statoxic.12C.oxic.44.000.082 | ecosystem: Environmental > Terrestrial > Soil >... | reverse complement strand
CATACTTTCAAGGCAACCAGCCGCAAAAGCAGGTCCTCGGGTTCGACGGCGCGGTCGGCTACAACGTCTCGCCGAACGGGACGGCCACGCGCGTCAGCACGACGGTCGCGAACGACCGCCGCGCCGAGATCTACCATCATCCAATCACCGTCATTCGCGCCGCGCTCGGTCCTTCGGCGACGCTGTCCAATCCCCACGCGCTGGGCAACGAGCGAATCGTCGATGTAGCGACCGAGAACGGGCTGAAGTTCACGCTGGCCGTCGACGCCACCACCCGACTGCCCACACGCGTCGTGTCGATGACGGACAACGTCAACCTCGGCGACGTCGCCATCGAGACGCGCTTCGACGAGTACCAGAACGTCGGCGGCGTCCAGTTGCCCGCGCATTTGACGACGACAACCGACAAATACAAGACGGCGGAGCTCCGCCTCACGAAGCAATCCATTGATGGAGACGTCGGCGATCTGGATGCGCCTGCGGAAGCCCGGTCTGCCCCTGCGGTCGCGGGCCCTCCGCCGGCGAACGTCACGGTCGAAGAAGTCGGCAAGGGGATCTGGTTTCTGGCCGGTCAATCGCATCATAGCGTCCTCGTTGAATTCGCCGATCACCTGTCGCTCATCGAGGCGCCGCAGAACGACGTGCGCACGCTGGCGGTCATCGCGAAAGCCCGCGAGCTCCGGCCCGATAAACCGCTGACGTCGGTCATCAACACCCATCACCATTTCGATCACTCCGGCGGCCTACGTGCGGCCGTGTCAGAGGGATTGACGGTCGTCACGCAGACGCAGAACGTCCCGTTCTATGAAGCCGCGATTCGCCGCTCGCATTCCATCGCGCCGGACGCGCTGGCGAAGAACCCGAAACCCTTGAAGATCGAAGCGGTCGCTGAGGAGCTGACGCTGAAAGACGCAGCGATGACGATGACCCTCTATCGCATTGCGGGCAGCCCGCACGCGGACACGCTGCTGATGGCATACTTCCCGAAGGAAAGACTGCTGGTAGAAGCGGATGTCTTCAGCCCGGGATCGGCGGTGCAGCCGTACGCGGCAAATCTCCTCGAGAACATCAAGAGGCACAATTTGAAGATCGATCGGATTGTGCCCATCCACGGAACGATTGCGCGATATGCGGATTTCCTGAAGGTGGTACCGGCTCAGTAGTATCGCTCGGTCGCACACCCGCCAGCGTGCACGGTCTCGGCCGCCGCCCGGTGACCGAACGGTTGGCCACCGCAGATCAAGACTCTCTGACGGCGCACTTTAGTCACCATGTTTATGAGCGTGAGCGCCCTCGCGTCATAACGGATTTGTCAGAAGCGTGCGATTTTCGAGCGGCTTGGTGCATCGCTTGCGGTCTGGTGATGACAACGTGTGCACTTCATCAAGCAACGTTTCGCGTCCCGTGGACAAGTGGCGATGGCACCCCAATTGCGATGCGCTTCCCGAACTAGAGGACATCGCATGAACGAGAAACGAACGTTGGGGAGAAGGCTCGGGTTGGGAATGTTCGCCGTGCTGGCGACGGTTGCGTTGAATGCCGCCGCGAGGACGTCGCCCAATGTGGATCGCCTCGCGCGGTTCACGCCGGTCGCGCCAGGGCGACACAGTCCCGTCAAGATTCACCAGCGTCAATCTGACAGTTCGTGGGACAGCTACAACTGGAGCGGCTACGCCGTGACCGGCGCGGCGGGTTCGGTCACGGACGCAAGGGCGTCATGGACCGTTCCACCGGTCAGCTGCCCAATAGGATCAAAGCCCAGACAAAACCAGTACTCGTCCTTCTGGGTCGGCATCGACGGGTTCAACGACAACACGGTGGAACAAATCGGCACCGACTCGGATTGCCAGCGCGGGAGACCCACGTACTACGCGTGGTTCGAGTTCTATCCGAACCCGATGTTCATCATCAACAGCGTCACCATTCACCCAAACGATGTGATTTCGGCCGAAGTCGTTTCGAACGGCGGTGGCTGGTTTACCGTATCCCTCACGAACGTCACGACCAATCAGCCCTCGGGCAGCGTCAGTACCCAGGTGCCGGGCGCGCAGCAATCGTCGGCCGAATGGATCGCAGAGGCTCCCTCGAGCTCGAGCGGCGTTTGACCGCTGGCCGACTTCGGCACCGCGGTGTTCAGTCAAAATGGCGCGACCGTGGGAGGAGCCACAGGGTCCATCGGATCGTTTGGTTCCAACGTGCAGGACATCACGATGGTGGGGCAGCGCGCACCTCACCCGATCAAAGCGCAGCCTTCATCGCTCTCAACCGACGGCACGAGCTTCTGGGTGACGTGGCTCAGCACCGGACCCTGACGCTCACCAGGCCTCTACGGAACCGGATGTTGCCGTAACGGCTCAACGGTCATCTCGTACTGGCGCGCCAGATGAAGCACTGTCCCTTCATCCCATGGTTTGCCAACAATCTGCAAGCCTATGGGAAGACCGTGTTTATCAAAACCGCAAGGAACGCTGACCGCCGGCAACCCGAAGTAGTTGGCGAATACGGTGTTTTGCGCGGAGAGCGCTTGCGGGCTCGAGCCCGCGTCCTTCACGGTGGGCACCGTCGTGGCAGTGGTCGGCAACAGCAGGATATCGATGTCTCTGAACGCACGCTCAGAGACCGTCTTCCGGTCCGCTTCAATGGCGTGCAAGTCACCGAATGGCGGGATGTCAAACGGTGCTCGAGCGGCAACGACGTCATGACCGATGCTTTGGAGTTGCTCAACGGCGGTGGTGAATGCGCGAGTGATTTCCTTGTCAGCCTTGAAATTGTCCGCGATGCCAATTCGTAATCGTCGCTCTTTTGAGAGTTCGCCGCGATAGTCGCGGACGTGCGCCATTGCGTTCGGCTCCGCCAGCACGTTCAAGACAATCGCCGCGTCCTCCACGGTCCTCGTAGTGATCCCCGGATGCGACAGCCACAGGATGGCTTCGTCGGCTTTTTCGCCCTCGAGAATGCCATTGGGGCTAATGAGTCCGTATGTGCCCTTGAACCCGACGACGCCGCAGCAGGCGGCCGGGAGACGGCAGGAGCCGATCGCGTCGGTATCCAGCGTCGCGTGGCACAGGCCGGCTGCAACCGCCGCAGCGGAGCCGGAGGATGATCCGCCGGGAATGTACCCGTCATTCCAGGGATTCCGGACCGCGCCGAAATAGCTCTCGAGACCCGTCGTGCCCATGCCCAGTCGATGCATGTTCATCTTGCCGACAACGATTGCGCCAGCCTCTTTCAATTTCGCGACGCCTGCGGCGTCCTTCTTGGGGACGCGATTCTTGAACCCTTCGAACGCAGCCGTCGTTCGCACATTGGCGAGATCGTAGAAATCTTTGACCCCCACCGGAACGCCGTGCAGCGGGCCGCGCCAGTTGCCGGCCTTGATCTCGGCTGCTGCCTCCTCGGCGTTTTCGCGGGCCTGATCAGCCAGCACCGTCGCAAACGTGTTGAGTCGTTCACTGAGTTGATCTATCCGCGCGAGGCACGCGGTGATGACGGCGACGGGCGTGGTTTCTCTCGCGCGCAGACGTTGGCTCAGTTCGCGGATACTCATGTAATGAAACGTTTCGTTCATAGGGAACAACAGGTCTGAGCGCAGACGGCTGGACCGGACTGAAGTGACACCGGCGCTTCGTACGCTGACGGGTTGGCCGTACGCTGACGGGTTGGCCCGTTTGACGCAAGTGTTGCGTCAGTCTCTATTCGATCAACGGGCAGATGCCAAGTCAGTGGTCGTTGTCGCGTCAAGTGGCTCGAGCTTGATGATGGACGCGCCGTGGTTGTTGCCCACCCAGAAGGTGACCGGCGTCGTGCGGTTGTCGACGAACACTCTCCGCACGTTTGTCGAACGCGGGAGGAGGTACTCGACGAACGTCCCGCTTTTGGGGTCGAGGCGCAGGATCCGGTCGCTGTACTCGCCGCCTGTCCAGACATTGCCGTCCCTGTCCGACGTCACGTCGTATGGCCAGAAGCCTGGCGTCGGCACCTGCCATTCCTGAAACTGTTCTGTCCGCGTGTCGAACATGCCGATGCGATCGCCGTTGTTCTCGCCGAACCACAATCGATCCTGACCGTCCATCATTCCGCGTCGTGGTCCGGATCGCGGCGTTGGCGTTTTGAAAATGCGAATCGCGCCGGTCTTCGCATCGATTCTCCCGACGTCCTGGCTGCCCAGGACCAGAAAGTAACCGTTGTTCGCGGAATCAGGGATCACGTCGTAGACGTTCGGCCGGGGGATGGTGTACGGCTCGAAGAGGTCGAACTTGCCCGACGCGACGTTCAGGCGAAGCACGGTGTACGTCCCGGCATCCTGGAGCCAGACCTTGCCGTCAACGTGCGATTGGCCCGGGCTGATCTGATTGATTTGCACGTGCGGTCCATTCAACTCGGGCGGAAGGCTCCACGTCTGGAACGTCTGGCTCTTGCGCTCAAACTTTGCGATGCCGCCCTGAAACTGCATGGCGAGCCACGGGTTCTCGTTCTCGTCGAAGCGGACCCCGAGAATGCCGGTCGGCGCGTTCGGCTTCAGCATTGGTACGGGGTACTCCTTGACGACTCCGGTTTTCGGATCAAGCGCTCCGAGGATCTGCTCGCCGAAACTCGCATACCACGCCAGACCCTTCGAATCGACGATCACATCGTGCGGTTGTCGCGTGCGTTGCGGCAGGTCGTATTCGGTGTAGATGACCTGCGTTGCCCGCCCTTTCGGCCGAGGCAGCACCTTGAGAGGATAGGTCCATTCGGGACCAGCGCTCAGATTCAGCGTTGCTAGATACTCGGCCTGACGGCGCCACGCGGCGCGGCGATCGTCGGCGGACTCCTGGCCGCCGCCGATCCTGGGTGCCGGCAACTTCTGGACCTTCAGCGGAAACGACAGCTGCGGATAGGTCGACATCCGCTCGATGACCGAGACCAACCGCTCCGCGTCGTAGCGTGAGCGAACAATTCGTTCGAGTGTGTGGCAGTGCGTGCATCCGCGGATCGACGCTTTTTGTCCGTCCGTTCCCGGGAAACTCGCGAACCACTCTGCGTTTGTGAGCTGAGCCGCCACGTCACGGCTCTTGCGCAGTTTGAGATCGACGATTCGCGGCGTACCGGCAACGAGCGTGGCGGATACGTCGCCCTCCAGGTCGTACCCGGCGCCACGAATCCTGATCGCGTACTCCCCCGGTTCCAATCTCGACTGCGGAAACCGATAGCGACCGTCGCGATCACTGACGACGGTAATCGTCGTGGTGGACGCGGTTCTTTTGGCGCTGACGAGCACGCCTTCCATCGGCCCTTCCTCATCGGAAGTGACCAGACCTGACAACGAGGGAGGCGCCGGCGTCTGGGCGAGGAGGCTCTCGAACCATGGCAGCGAGATTAGGGGGCCACCCAAGACCGAGACCGCCATGAGCCACCAGATTCGTGATCGCATGTGTCCCTTTCCCGTGAGAGTAGCTGCCGCTCTAATTGTGGGATCCTTCGGCCCTTCTGATAAACCAAAATAGAAAGATACCAGAAGGAATGGCCGACGCCGGCAATACGGTCGCCTTGCGCCTGGCACGAGTGCATCTTCGTCGATGGCGTTCCGAGCGGCCTTCGTTGACGGGAGAGCGGCAACTGGCTGGCGCGATCCGGATGAGCCTGCCGGAAATCCGGCAAGCGCCGTGGATCGCTGGGAAAAACGCCGGGCGGACTGCCCCCGCCGGTGGAATCGCGCTTGCGTTTCGGCATGTGAACCGCACGCTGGAGGATTAAATCGACGTTCCCGCTGCGCCAGCCCAAGGTTGCAAATCGCACATGACCGAAGTCGAGATTCCCAAGTACCTCTTCGATGACTCGCCGCTCAACGTGTACTGGGAGACCACGATCGCGTGCAGCCTGGCCTGCCAGCATTGCCGCGCCGCAGCGATCTCCCAGCGCGATCCTGATGAGCTGACGACCGAGGAAGGCTGCCGCCTGATCGACGATGTTGGTCGGCTGGGCAGCCTGCTCATATTAACCGGCGGGGATCCTCTCGAGCGGCCAGACCTCATTGATCTGGTGGCATACGCCCGATCGCGTCGCGTGAGCGTGGCGGTCACGCCGAGTACGACACCCAGCTTGAAGCGTGACACCGTTGCCCGCTTGAAGGAGCTTGGGATTACAGCGCTTGGAGTGAGTCTCGATGGGCCGACGCCCGACGTGCATGACGCATTCAGGGGCGTAGCGGGCACCTTCGTCCACTCGCAGTCCGCGCTCGCCTGGGCGAGGGAGTACGGCGTCACCGTTCAAGTGAATTCGACCGTCACGCAATTCACGCGCCCTCATCTAGACGCGATGTTCGAGCTCCTCGTCAGAAACAGTCCTCCGGTCCGCCGCTGGAGTCTCTTCCTGCTCATCCCAGCGGGCCGCGGCCGCAATTTGATGGCGCTCGACGCCCGCCAGGTGGAGGAGCTGTTCGAGTGGACGTATAAGGTGTCCGAGAAGGCTCCGTTTCATATAAGTACGGTGGAGGCTCCCCACTACCGGCGATATTGGATCGAGCGCAAGCTGGCCGAAGGTTCCACGGAGGCCCAACTGGCGCGGCTGGGCCCACGAATGGGGTTCGGGGTCCGCGACGGCAACGGCGTGATTTTCGTGGCCCGGAACGGCGACGTGTTTCCAGCCGGGTTCCTTCCGTATCCCATGCTTGGCAATGTCAGGCGGACGCCGTTGTCCGACCTGTATCGCAAGTCGCCGGATCTCGTCGCTTTACGCGACATGGATGCGCTCGAAGGCCGCTGCGGGAGGTGCCGGTATCGCTGGGTGTGCGGCGGATCACGTGCGCGCGCCTGGGCTGTCACGGGGCACCTGCGTGGCGAGGATCCAGCGTGCGCCTATCAACCGCCATCAACCGCCGAACCGCCGTGGCCTGGGTTTCCATTGACCGCGGCCAAGCCGGGAGGCACCCGCGGGCACGGTCATCCGGGCGGCCTCCAGACCGCATAGGCGGCGAATCGGGGCCACTGCCGGTTCTCCGGCACCCGCGCGCATCCTGCGCGGCGCCTCGGACATAAGGCGTCGGAAGCATCCCGCCTTCAATCGGTTGGCCGTGCGCACGCAAGCGGCATGGCGGTTGCCTAGATCTCTTCATCGATGTGCGTTTATTGACCGGAGAAGAGGAGGTTCCGAGATGATCAGACACATGCTCGTCGGGTTGGTAGCGCTGGCGATCTCGGCGGGCGCGGCAAACGCGCAGACGACGATCAAGAAGGCACCGATCAAACCCACTCCCGCGACGGACGCCAAGAAGATGTTCGACAGCTACTGTGCCGTCTGCCATGGCAACGACGGTACGGGAAACGGGCCGGCCGCCAAGGCGTTGACCAAAGCACCCGCCGACCTGACCAAGATCAGCGCGCGCAACGGTGGCACATTTCCCGATGTCCGCGTACGACGCTACATCGAAGGCGTGGACGAAGTCGCAGCGCACGGCACGCGCGACATGCCGATGTGGGGAACCCTGTTCCGATCCCTCAATTCGGACACTGACCAGCTCCGCATCGCGGCGCTGACCGAATACCTGAAGTCGATGCAGAAATAAACGCTGGGCTTGCGATTACGGCGCGTATTGCATCATGGCCATGAAGCCCATGTCCATGTGAAATTGCTGGTGACAGTGAAACAGCGTGAGGCCGGGGTGGACGGCAGGCACGTCCACCTCGACGTCCTTCCACGCAGGCACGATCACGACGTCCTTTCGAATTCCTGACATCCGCTGCCCCGCCACTCGGACAACTTCAAAGGTATGGCGGTGCAGGTGCATCGGGTGATTCTCGCCGCTCTGATTGTCCACTCTCCAGCGGTAGCGCTTGTTCGCTCTCACCATGATCGGCGCCGTATGGGGAAACGACTTTCCATTCATCGTCCAATGCTGGCCATCGCTCGCAGGGCGGATTACGATCGTGTGCCTATCGTCGGGTTCGGCAGGGGCTTCGGTCCCGCCGAACAGCCCGTACTCCCAAATGAATGGTGCCGGCTGACTCCACTGCGGGGGGCCCTGATGTCCGGCGTACTCGATCACGATGCCCATGCCGGCAGTGCGCCAATCTCCCCGCTCGGCGCCGAGAATCCACACCCCGGGGCGGTTCATGTCGACGACCGCGTCAATGCGCTCGCCTGGTCCCAATTCCAACACCGGAACCTCGTGCGGAGTAGGAACAGCATTGCCGTCGAGCGCCGTCACACGAAACGTGTGACCCGGCAGCGCAAGACGATGCTGCAGCGTGGCGCTGGCGTTCACGACGCGGAACTGGACGCGCTGTGATTCTCGAACGCGGACAGGCTCTCCTGCGCCGAGCATCCTGCCGTTGATCGAGAAATAGCGAAACTCGATCTCGAGCGGTCCCTGCTCGACAAACCGTGGCTCCCATTCGTGAAGAAGGATCGGCACCTCGAGATCATAGGCTCCCGGATCCTGATCGGCCTCCACTATAAACATGCCGAACTGTCCAGTGTACGTGCTCTTCCGCAGGTTCCGTCCCGCTCTGCCGTGACTGTGATACCACCGCGTGCCGGCCGGGTCCGGAGTAAACGTATAGCGACGGAATCCGCCGTTCGGAGGAATCGTTGGCGTCCCTTCCTCCATCGAGCCGTCTACATCGGAAGGGATCTGGAAGCCGTGCCAGTGGACGAGTTCCTCATCCTTCAGGTCGTTCCACACGTCGACCGCGAGCGGTTTGCCGAGCGGTGCCCGAAGAAGCGGGCCCGGGACCTGGCCGTTGTAAGCGGCTGTTTTTATCGAACGTTTCGGGGCCAACTCCCAGGCAATTTCGCCGATTCGGAGTTTGATATCCGCATCGGTGGCCGGCTGAACCGGGGGCCCGGCGAGCCGCGCTTCCTGACGAGCGTGCCGCCCGGACGCGAGTGCAGCCGTCGACAGCCAACCGCATGACAACGCCAGAAACCGGCGGCGGATCAATTCGCTCACAACTCCAAGAAAGCTGTCACGACGCTGACAACAGGAGTATATGTCGAGCGCCTTGGCGCGCGTCCTGCAACCCGATTCTTTACGCGCTTCGCCGGTTCGGGTTTGGGAATCCCCTACTCGGCCCTGAGCGTGGCGAAGTACTTGTTTGCCGTCGTCACCGCCCCATCTGCCTGGGCGAAGAGCGTCTCACCCTGCTTGTTCAGCGTCTCGGCCTGTGGCTTCAATGACGCGGCAGCGGAGGGCGTGAGCTCCGCGCCGAGGTACTTAATATGGTCAGAAAGGTCTTTTGTGAAGGGCGCGAGCGCGTCTCCCGCGCTCTTGAGCGATGTCTTCACGTTGTCGTACGCCATCTTGCTCGCCTCGAGCCTCGATTTGGCCTGGTCGCGCATCGTCAGGTCCTGAATCTGGCCAATCGCTTCCGACCGGGCCGCGAAGTAGACGCCCGCCTGCTTGTCCATCTCGTCCACGGTCTTCCGCGTATCCGCCACGTGGTTGTTCATGTCCTTCTGGGCGTTCTGCAACTTCTTGTAGTCGCCCTTCATGTCCTTCGAGTTGCCCTGCAACAGCGCATTGTACGCATCCAGCGCGCTCTTGGTCTGGAGGCTCGTCTGGGCTACCGCCTGTGCAGTCGCTCCACCGGCCTTGATGAACCGATCGGTCTCCTTGATGCTATCGGTCTGCGCGAAGATCGACAGGGAAGCCGACAGCCCCATTGCGGCAAACACAACGGTCTTCATCTTTATCATGGCGCGCTCTCCTTCCACTCCAAGTCGATGAGCGCAAGCAGGATAGGAGCCGAACAGCCGCCGAGCTATGCGAATTCGGCAAGAACGCTGGTGCCCACTCTCGGACGGCGCTCCATGCCCTGCGAGCTGTCAGATCTAGCTGGCTCTCCGTGTACGGAATCCGCTAGAAACTTCATCTTCGCTGGAACGACTTGCAACGGGCCATGTCACGCTCAGCCGTTCCCGTTGAGCATGCGATCGCCACCGGTACGGCGACGACGCCCAACACGATCAACCCGATCGCCACGAACCCAACGACTCTGAGCGAGCGTCGCATCACATTCTCCACTGCTACCAACGCCGTCATGCGAATCGAGCAGATGGGCTGGGCTCCAACAGGCCATCGTGCATCTCAGCGACGGGGGCCGGTGCGCACCGGACCGGACACCCGGGCCACTCGGTACCTCGATAACGGCCGAGGATCGTGCCGACCAACACGATGAGCGGCACGACGATAGCCTGCACCCACCGCGGTGCGAAAAGGACCGCCTGCGTCTTGCGATGCCTCCAGGCAAGGTGGGCGATGTAGAAGAGCGGCGGCCGGTTCGCCGGACCGCTGTTGAGCACCTCGAACGCAGCCGCAAAGTACACGTCGAGATCGACGACGGGCTTGGCCAGGCCTTCGAGTACGAGAGTCTCGTCGCCGGCGTTCCACCGACCCCGCCGGCAGCACCGCCGTGCCACCCGCCTCAACCTGCAGCTGACGGCCATCCACTTCGGCTGACAGCGTCCCGGCCACGACGGTGCCCTCCTCGTGCTCGTAGTAGTGGACGTGCAGCGGAGGACCGTCCTGCCGCGGAGGCAGTGTCCCTCTCAGCTCCAGGCACATCGTGCCATCGCGCACGATCCGGCGCAGCTGCAGGCATTCGCCAGTATGCCGATTGTTGAGGGTGCGCCATCCCTGCGAGGGGGCGGCGGGAGATGCTTGCGCGGTAGCCATGTCGATATTCTCCTTGAGTCCGGATAGACTTGACATGATGTCAAGTTCACGCTCAAAGAATAACCTTGAGCTTGACACCGTGTCAAGTACGAATTCGGCTCGTCGCGGGACACACGATGACATGGGTCCGTCGCCGCGCCATTTCACTCGACGTAGGAGGCGAGCTCCACGACACGAAGGCCGGGAATTGGAGGCAGTCGTCAATTCCTGGACGATCGAAATTCAAGAACCCGGCCTGCCGCGGAGGGGCCGGCCCGGTGTGTAGGGAGCTCCGAGCCGTTCCAGCTCGGTTTCGATCGCTGGCAGATCGGTCTCGACGAGCGTCTTGAGCTTCGCGCGCTCGACCGCGAACAGCTCCGCGGCAATCGCGTACTGCTGCTCGTGGGTCGTCGTCTGCCGGGCGAGGGTGCGCGTCCGCTCGCCCGAAATCGTGTTCGCCCGCTCCGAAATGGCCATCGGCGTCGGGACGCTCCGGGATCCGAGCCGGCGATCGCCTTCGAGGGCGACGAGGATGATGGTCAGGCGACGCTGAACCTCGCGCGCCTGATCGTGCAGCACGCGCGTCGCGGCGGGTGTGGCGTCGAGCGCCTTCCGAATGGCGTCGAGGCTCGTGTTGGTGGTATGCGCCAGCTCCAATGCCCCCGCGATGTCGCGTCGCAGGGCCTGCAGCTTGTTATCGAACTGCCAGCGCGCCGCTTGCTCGTCTCCTTCGAACGCCGCTTGCGAATCCATGACGACGGCGAACGACGCCGGACCATCGAGCTGGGTGACCACGCCGCCGACGCGCTGTGACAGCGTGACGCTGTAGCGCCCCGGCACGACGTACGGGCCGACGAGCGGATCGCCGAATAGTTCCTCGGTCTCCCCGCGCGGCCGGTTCGGCGGCAGCCGGTGCGCCGGCAACCGGAGATCCCACGCCACGCGTTGCAGACCCCTGGTCACGGGGCCGGTGAGTACGCGGATGGCCGCGCCACCAGCGTCGCGGATCGTGAGGAGAATCGCCGGCGGTTCTTCGTCTTCTTCGGCTCGCAGCTCGTCGGCGGAGGGGTATCGAATCGGTTGCCCGGCTTTTTGGGCATCTTTCTCCGCGTCCATCCGCTTCTCTTTGAGCGTCTTGATGGTATCCGCAAGCTGATAGCTCACGAGCGCGCCGTAGGGTGGGTTATCCCCCTCGTAGAACGCCTCGCCCTGGGAACCCTTGCCGGGCATTCCATACTGCAGCGTCGGAACGAACAACACCGCGTCCCGCACCGGATACAGCTTCGTGGATGCGGCCCTCGCGGCGGCAGGCGTCGCGTCCGTTCGGGCTCGCAGCGGCGAATAGTCGTCGACGATGTAGATACCGCGGCCGAACGTGCCGAGCACGAGATCGCTCTCGCGTTTCTGGATCGCGATCTCCCGGACGGCGATCGTCGGTAGCCCGGCAATCTTGTGCCAGTGCTGGCCGCTGTCCTGGCTGAAGTAGGCGCCGAACTCTGTCCCCGCGAAGAGCAATCGGCCGTCGCGATAGTCCTCGGCAATGGCGTACGTCGACCCGCGTGCGGGCAGATCGCCGGCGATCGATTTCCACGTACGACCCGTGTCCGTGCTCTTGAGGAGGTAGGGGGCGAAGTCTCCGTTTTGATGGTTCTCCACGGCCGCGTAGACGGTCGCCTCGTCGTGCTCGGAGGCGCGAATCCGCGCGACGTACCCGTCGCGTGGCACGCCCGGCAGCCGATCGATCTTTCGCCAGTGCGATCCCCCATCATCGCTGACCTGGATCAATCCGTCATCGGTCCCGGCGTAGAGCAGACCCTCTTTCTTCGGGCTCTCCGAGATAGCTGAAATATTGCCGTAGATGGCGGTCGACGTGTTCTTCGCGACCGCGTCGGGCCCCCACACCCGGCCCATGACCGGCAGGGTGTTGCGATCGACCTGCCTCGTCAGATCGGGCGAGATCGTCTTCCACGAATTGCCACGGTCGTCGGATCGGTAAAGCATTTGCGAAGCGAAGTACAAACGAGTGTGCGAGTGCGGCGAGATGATGAAAGGCGCGTCCCAGTTCCAGCGTAGCGGGACGCCGCCTTTGTCCTCCTGCGGCTGAATGCCTATCCGCTCGCCCGTTCGCTTGTCGTAGCGCACGATCACGCCGTGCTGCAGCTCCGCATAGATCGTATTGGGATCCTCAGGGTCGACACGGGAGACGAACCCGTCGCCGCCCTGAGTGACGAACCAGTCCTGGTTCAGAATCCCGTGCTGGGATCGGGTGCGCGAAGGTCCGCCGAGCGAGAAGTTGTCCTGAAGCCCGCCGTACACGTTGTAGAACGGCGCCGCATTGTCGACATCCACGTCGTAGTACTGCGCCAGGGGCAGGTTCGCAAAAAACGTCCACGTCGCGGCGCGATCAAACGAGCGATACAGCCCGCCGTCATTTCCGACGAGCAGGTGATTCGTATTCTTTGGGTCCACCCAGATGATGTGATTGTCGACGTGCATGTTGCGCTGACCGAGCGCTCTGAGCGTCTTCCCCCCATCGTCGGACACCTGAAAGATGACGTCCGGGATGTACACGCGATCCACGTTCACCGGATCGGCAAAGATATCGCCGTAGTACATGGCCCCCTGGTTGAAGTCGCTGCGCTTTTCCCAGGTGACGCCGTTGTCCGACGATCGAAAGATGCCGCCCTTGCCGTTGGCGGCCTCCACGTTGGCATAGAGCACGTCGGGATTGACCGGGGAAATCGTCAACCCGATCCGGCCGAGCTCTTCAGCCGGCAAGCCGGCGGTGACTTTCTTCCAGGTCTTTCCGCCGTCGGTGCTTCGATGGATGGCGCTCTCCGGCCCGCCGTCGATCAACGTATAGAAATGGCGGCGCCGCTGGTACGCCGCCGCGACGAGTACGTCCGGGTTGCGCGGATCGAGCACAACGTCCGTCACGCCGGTGTTCTCGGAAATCTTCAGGACCTGGGTCCACGATTTGCCGCCGTCGGTCGTTTTGAATAGTCCCCGGTCGCCACCCGGCGACCACAGCGGGCCCTGCGCCGCGACGTACACCACGTTTCCGTCCTTCGGGTTGATGACGATGCGGCCGATGTGCTCGGAGGTCGTGAGCCCCATGTTCATCCAGGACCGTCCGCCGTCTTCGCTCTTGTAGACGCCGTCGCCGTACGCGACCGATCGCTGCGAGTTCCGCTCGCCCGTCCCGACCCACACGACGTTCGGCCGAGCCGCCTCGATGGCGACCCATCCGATGGAGAACGATCCCTGGGTGTCGAAAACAGGCTGAAACGACGCGCCGCCGTTCACCGTCTTCCACACGCCGCCCGAAGCCGAACCCACATAGAACACGGCTGTGTTCGAAGGATCGATCGCGATCGTCATGACACGACCCGAGGTGACCGCAGGCCCGATCGAGCGGGCGCGGAGGCCCGAGAACGAGTCCGGAGCAGATTGGGGGCTGGATGGGGAAAAGCCGGATTGAGAAGGGCTCGCTTGGAAAAAGACACTGGGGACTGCGGTCACCCATAAAACGAACGTGAGCACCGTCACACGGGTCATTCGAGTCTCCTCCGACGATGACTCGTGACACATGTCACGAGTCATCATTCACGATTCAGCGATTCATCGTGACCCGCCGGTTGATGGCGAAGTCCTGGGCGGATGAGCGAGCTTCCAAGTCACGGTCGTTGGAGCGTCCATAGGGAAGCTGGCAAGACGCGGCACGTCTCGCAACGGAGGCGAGACATGATGAACGGACATCACCACCTTCGTCGACTCTCTTCTCATCACTCGCCCCCCACACCCCAATGTTTTTTCCGGTCGCCGTTTGTATGAACCTGATTGGGCCGCGATTATAGTCCGACACGTCGCGCGATCAGCTCACGCTCTTGGTCATCACGCGCGCATATTTTTTTTCGTGGATATCTTCGCATGCGGTGACTCGCTCGGCTTTCCCATCCTGAAGCCCGACAAAAAGGGCGCGCGAAGGCGCGACGACCTGTTGGCGAGATCGCATCAGATACCCGCGGGCTGAGTGCGAGTCGCCCTGGGGAGCTAAAAGTTGAATCGAACTTGAAATTGCAGCTGTCGGCCTGGATCAATGCTCGCGAGGCCCGGTGTGGCCTGTCCGAATGAGGCGAGCGGCGTGCCCGTGTCACCATAGGTGCCGTTTCGCGCCAGCACGTTAGCGTGATTGAACACGTTAAAGCCCTCGATGCGTACGGTGATCGTTCGGTTCGCCTGAATCCGGATCCGGTACTCTCCGAACAGATCCGTGCTGGAGATCGGCGTCCCCCGGAAGGAATACCGGCCCGCGACGACGCCGTTGATAACCGGGCGATCGTTGTTGGTGCCATCCCCGTTGTTGTCGACGCCGGTCGTCGGATTGAACGGCTTCGCCGTCGCCAGCGACACGACGGTGCCCGCCATCACGTCCAATGGCAGACGGTATGTGCCGACGATGACGGCGCGATGCCGTTGATCGAGGAGACTTGGCCCACGTTCGACTTCGCCCAGCTGGTTGAAGTCGTTCGGTCCTGCGCCGTTGCCGTTCGGCTCGGTCGTATTCGTCGCCTTCGAGAGGGTATAACTTGCCGACAGCAAGCCGCGTTCGGTTTGCCAGCGCAGCATCGTCTGCAGCCCGTCGTAGTCGGCCACGCCGAGGTTCTCGACCACATTGATTTGGCGATACCCGCCGTTGACCGGCGGGATCGGTCGGGTCAAATCGGCAACGGCGACCGAGCGGACCTGGCCGGGCGCCGTGCGCACGAATAAGGAGGGCGCGTTCAGATCGACGGTCTCATCGAGGCCGGTCCAATGCTGCGTAACGTAGTCGGCCGACACAAAGACGCGCGGGGCGACCTCGCGTTCGATACCGATAGACGTCACCTGGCTTCTGGGGTTGACGAAGCTAGCGCCCGGGTAGCCGGGCAGGGCGGAAATGTTGAAAAACTGGGCATAGTGGGACGCCATGCCTGGACGGATCGTGATGTTTCGCGGGGGCAGGGTGGAGGCCGCAGTGCCCGAATTGAACGGCACCGGTGTGCAGGTCAGGCACATCGGGAAGCCGGTCTGTCCCGGTGTCGCGCTATACGTGAAGATGCCCTGCGGGCCCCCGAGGGTGAAGTTTGCCTCGATGTTCGCGCGCAGCATCGTGTAGTAGCGGCCATAGCCTCCCCTGACGGATGTCTTCGCATCACCGCCGGGGTGCCAGCCGAAGCCGACGCGTGGCGCGACGTTCTTCGTCCCGTCGCTGAAGGTCTGGCGGTCATACCGCAGCCCGAGATCGAGCGTGAGGTCGTCGCGCGCGCGATAGCTCTCCTGGAGAAAAACATCATAGATCCATTGCGAGAGTGCGTACGTGCCGGCGCCGAGATTGAAACTCTGCTGGTACCGCTGCATATCGGCCAGTGTGAGCTGATCGATCGGCTTCGTCGAGGTGGCGTTGACCGTGAACTGCCCGAGGACGAAGGCACTGCCGAACTCCGTGCCGTCGCCGCTGGACGTGTGTTCGGCAAGGCTGCCGCCGATCCGCACGGTGTGCCGCTGTTTGGTCCACGACAGCGTGTCCGAGACCTGGCCGATTCGGCTGGCAATGTGGGCGAAGCGCGACTCGCCCGAGGTGAAAGGCACCGAACCAGCGCGCGTAAATTGCGTCGATGGCGTCAGCGGATCGAAGGCTGTGACCGGTTCCGCGTTCTGGAACTCGGCCCGCGCTTCGTTCAGCATGGACGACGAGAGCACCGCGGTCTCGTTCATCTGCGCCGTGTAGCCGTGGCGCGAGAACTGGCGGCCGGCGCTCGGGAGCACGTTGCCGCCAACCGCATCTTGTGGGTTCGTGTCGTAAAAGCGATCGAGATTGACCCGCGCCATCAGGCCGTTGGTGGCGGTGATGGCGTAATCGACGCGGCCATTGACCAGCGCCTGGCGATAATGGCCCAGGTACGTCGTGCCGCTGGGGACGAGCGGCGATGTCACGACGGCCCTCCGATCCTGCCACGTTCCCTCGGCCGCCACGAAGTAATGCCACCGATCGTTCACGAACGGACCACCCACCGCAAACGATCCCTGCGCAAGCGCATCAGGCGTATCGGGCGGCACGAGGTTTTGCGCCACGCCGCCCACTGACGGCGGCACGCACGTGACGATGGAGTCGGGGCACTGCGCGTCGCTCGAAAGCGTGCTCGCCTGCGTGCTCCCCGGCCTTCCCAGAAAGAGCGCTTCTCCATGCGGGCTGTTCGTCCCCGACTTGGTCACGATGTTGATGGCTGCGCTCGACGTCCAGCCGAACTCAGGCGAGAGCGCACGGGACAGGACGTTCATTTCCTCCACGGCGCTGAGCGGAATCGTCGAGAACATCGTTTGGCGCCCCCACGGCTCGTCACCGGTCGCGCCGTCGACGATGTAGTCGGCCTCACGTCGGCCGCCAGCGCCGGCGACGACGTAGACCGAGTTCATAAAGAGGTCACCTGTGCCCTTGGCGTTGCGGAACCCTGCGTTCAGGAGCGGCAGGTAGGAGATCTTCCGGCCGAGCACCGGCGTCTGCTCGATCTCGGCAGCGTCGAGGCGCCTGCCGAGTTCGGGGTCGGTGCGCACTCCCTGCGCGGTGCCGTACACGGTCACCTCGCTGGTGCCGCCGCTCACGGTCAGCTTCACCCGAACTGTCGCGGTTTCTCCAGCGCGCAGAATCACCGGTCGCAGGGTCTCGAGCTGGAAGCCCTCCTTCGTCACCGGCACGGCAGACGCGCCGACGATCGACAATGCAGTAATCGTGACGGAGCCGTCATCGCCGGTCGTCGTGTCGCGCGACACCCCGACGTCACTGTTGACAATCGATACCTGTGCTCCGGGCACCACACCGCCGCTTTGATCGAGGACGACGACGACCAAGGTGGCAGTATTGGGCGACTGAGCCAACAGCAATGCCGCCAGGAGCGCACGCATCATGTCGCGATAACCAGGCCGTTGTTCCGACCGCCCTTGTTCGACTCGATCGACCCGGCTGACTGACCGGATCGGTATCCCTCTTTCTGCTGACTTCTCAACGGATTTCCGACCAGTCTAGTGATGTGTACGCATTACTACCAGTCAACGTAACGGGACCGGATGCGGGCACGGCCGATTTCCGCTTAGAAATCCGCGCGCGCCCTGACAGCGACACTCCTGGGCGGAGCGAGGGCTGTTCCGGAAAACAGGCCGGCAAAATTGATGACGTTGAGGTGGTCCGTGAGGTTGCGGAGATCGACCTGGAGGCCGAGGCGTCGTGTCGGTCGCTTCACGATCGTGAGGCCCACCGACCCATCCAGCGAATAATTGGGTCGGACACGTCCGGTCTGGAAATCGACCTGATCGACAATGCGTGGCCCGTACTGCGCGACGGCCTGCGCGTAATCACCCGTAAACTCGACCGGCAGCCCACTCCCGTACGCAACGGCCAGAGCCGCCCACGTGGATGCTGTGAGATCACACCGAAGTCGGCCCCGAACCGTGTGTCGCTCGTCTTGGGAAACTGGAAACTGACTGGTGGAGGCGAGCAGCGACTGAGCGTCCTGGCCAAGAAACAGACCGCCGGTGATCGGGAGCGTCCCGGTCCCCTTCTGAAGCGCATAGCTGGCTGAGGTCGAGAGACGCTTCCAGTGGGGCACGGCGAGCTTTATCTCGGTGCCGCGGATGTCCGCACGCTGAAACGCAATAGGAAAACTGACGCCCGTATTGAGGAGAAGGTCGTCATCCGCAAAGTTCGTCATGTGCCGCT
>Ga0182037_10000536_pt1 | contig 18488 bp, 20 predicted proteins | sample sta12Cox44000082_FD_125974 | JGI IMG/M metagenome (GOLD analysis project Ga0182037, IMG submission 125974) | Lab enrichment of tropical soil microbial communities from Luquillo Experimental Forest, Puerto Rico - statoxic.12C.oxic.44.000.082 | ecosystem: Environmental > Terrestrial > Soil >... | reverse complement strand
GCCCCGCGGTTTCCGAAGTGGCCATGACTCAGCTCCCGCCTCCGGCGGGCTTTCCGCCGCTCGCCGGCGCGGCCGTTCCAGCGGGCGCCGCGGCCGGCGCCGCCCCCGGGGCTCCCGCCGCGCTTGCAAGCGCCGCGGCTCTCTCCGCCACCTTCGTGGTGTGCCCCTTGAAGATCTTGGTCGGCGCGAACTCACCCACCTTGTGGCCCACCATGTTCTCGGTGATATAGACGGGGATGAACTTCTTGCCGTTGTGCACGGCAAGCGTGTGCCCGACCATCTCCGGAATGACGGTGGATCGCCGTGACCACGTCTTGATGACCTTCTTGTCGACGCCGGCTCGATTCATCGCCTCGACCTTCTCGAGAAGCGGCGTGTCGACGAACGGACCCTTTTTCAACGATCTGCCCATAGTCGTTACTCGTGGCTCACTTCCCGCGCCTCTGCACGATGAACTTGTCGGTTGCCTTCCGGTTGCGCGTCTTGTACCCCTTCGTCGGCAGACCCCACGGCGACACCGGATGCCGGCCGCCGGACGTCTTGCCCTCGCCGCCGCCCAACGGATGATCCACAGGGTTCATCGCTACGCCGCGCACATGAGGACGCCGGCCCAGCCAGCGGCTCCGCCCGGCCTTGCCGATCGACACGTTCTCGTGCTCCAGATTGCCGACCTGACCGATCGTGGCGTAGCACTCCATGTTGATGTTGCGGATCTCGCCTGACGGCATCTTGACCGACGCGTAATCTCCCTCTTTTGCTACCACCTGCACGAACGATCCGGCGCTGCGCGCAATTTGCCCGCCCTTCCCAGACTTCAGCTCCACGTTGTGCACCAGCGTCCCGAGCGGGATGTTCTTGAGCGGCAGGGCGTTGCCCGGCAGGATGTCGGCCGTCTCGCCCGCGACGATCGTGTCGCCGACCTTCAGGCCGATCGGCTGCAGGATGTAGCGCTTCTCGCCGTCGGCGTAGGTCACGAGCGCGATCCGCGCCGAGCGATTCGGGTCGTACTCGATCGTCGCGACCTTGGCCGGAATGTCGCGCTTGTCCCGCTTGAAATCAACGTTCCGGTACATCCGCTTGTGGCCGCCGCCGCGCCACCACGACGTCAGCTCGCCGCGGTTGTTGCGTCCGCCGGACCGGTGGAGCGGTTCGACGAGCGGCTTGTACGGCTCTTCGGAGGTGATCTCGTCGAAGAGCTGCACTGTCTGAAACCGTTGACCGGGCGTCGTTGGATTGAACTTGCGAACAGGCATGCTATGCCCCTTCCAGGAATTCCGGCATTTTGGCGCCTTTGGCCAGGCGCACGTACGCCTTCTTCCAGTCCGAGCGCCGGCCGGCGAAGCGGCCCTGACGCTTGACCTTCCCATGGGCGATGCTCGTGCGCACGCTCTCGACCTTGGCGCCGAGGAGCTTCTCGATCGCGCGCTTGACCTCCATCTTGTTCGCGTTCGGCGCGACCTGGAACACGATCGTCCGCCCATCCTCGCGGAGAATGGATGTTTTCTCCGTGATGAGCGGCCGGCGGATGACGTCTGTCAGTTTCATCGTCGATTCCAATGGCGCTCGGCAGGCGCTACGCGAGCGCCTCCTGCAGCCTTTCGAGTGCGCCCCGCGTGGCGACGACGCGGCGGGCATCGATCACGTCGCGGGCGGTCAGCCGCGCGCTCGCCACGAACGACACGCCGGGAATGTTCTTGACCGACCGCGACAGCTTCTCGTCGACGGCCACATCGACCAGGACCGCCTTGTCCACGCAGCCCAGACGCTTGAGCAGCTCCACAGCCGCCTTGGTCTTGATTTCCTCGGCCGCGAGCGCGTCCACCACGACGAGCGCCTGATCCTTGACTTTCTGGGCGAGCGCCGCGCGAAGCGCTCCGCGCTCGACTCTCTTCGGCAGGCGGAAGTCGTAGCTGCGCGGTCGCGGTCCGAACACGGTGCCTCCCTTGCGCCACAGCGGGTTCCGGATCTCGCCGACGCGCGCGCGCCCGGTGCCCTTCTGGCGCCACGGCTTCTTGCCGCTGCCGCTGACGAGCGCTCGGTTCTTGGTCATGTGCGTGCCGCGTCGCTCCGCCGCGTTCGCGTGCACGACCGACTCCCACATCAGGTCGGTGTTCACACGCCCGCCGAACACATCCTCACGCACATCGACGGTGCCGACTTTCTCGTTCTCCTGGTTCACGACATCCAGTTGCATGGCTCGTTACTCGCAGCTCGTCATTACTTCTTCGCTTTCTTCGGCTTCTCGACCTGCGCCACCTTGACGCGCTTGGCGGCGACTGCTTTCCGAACCATCACGTAGCTCGCCGGCGCGCCCGGAATGCCGCCTTCGACGACGATGAGGTGGTTGTCCGGATCCACGCGCAGGACCTTCAGGTTGCGAACCGTGACGCGCCCGCCGCCCATCCGCCCCGCCGCCCGCATCCCCTTCACGACGCGGGACGGAAACGACGACGCGCCAATCGAGCCGGGCGCGCGATGGAACATCGACCCGTGCGTTGCGGCGCCGCCGCCGAAATGGTGCCGTCGGACGACGCCCTGGTAGCCCTTGCCTCGTCCCGTCCCGACGATGTCGACGCGCTCCCCGTTCGCGAAGATCGAGGCGAGCACCTGATCGCCGACCTGGGGCCGAGCGGCGCCGTCTGGACCTCCAGGGCCCGCCGCCAGCCTCACCTCTCGCCTCACCCGCGTCGGCGGCACATTCGCCTTCTTGAAATGCCCCGACGTCGGCTTGTTGGTCTTGCTGGGTGTTTCTTCGACGAGCCCGAGCTGCACCGCCTCGTACCCGTCGGTCTCGGCGGTCTTGGCCTGGACGACGACGCAAGGGCCGGCCTTGATGACCGTCGCCGGGTGGACGGTGCCGTCGGCGTCGAACACCTGCGTCATCCCGACTTTTCTGCCGATGATGCCTGTCACCATCTCGTGACGCTCCGTGATTCGGAATTCGTGATTCGGGATTCGGCAGTGGCAGCGCCACGAGTCCCAAATCCCGAGCCACGACTACTTGTGTTCCTTGCCGAAAGCCTTGATCTCGACGTCCACGCCCGCCGGCAGATCCAGCTTCATGAGCGCGTCGACCGTCTGCGGCGTCGGCTCGAAGATGTCGATGAGCCGCTTGTGCGTGCGGATCTCGAACTGCTCCCGCGATTTCTTGTCCACGTGCGGCGAGCGCAGCACCGTCCACTTGTTCTTCGATGTCGGCAGCGGAATCGGCCCTGCCAGCTGCGCGCCCGTGCGCTTGGCCGTGTCGACGATTTCCGTGGTGGACTGGTCGAGGACGCGGTAGTCGTATGCCTTCAACCGGATGCGAATCTTGTCGCTGAATGATGACGTCGCCATATCGTTTATCTCTCTGGTGATTCGGGATTCGCCGCGTCACTTGCCCTGCATGCGCGCAACGACTTCCTCGCTCACGTTGGCGGGCGCCGGCTCGTACCGATCGAAGTGCATCGAGTAGGTCGCGCGCCCCTGCGTCCGGGAGCGCAGATCCGTCGCATAGCCAAACATCTCCGACAGCGGCACTCTTGCCGAAATGATCTGCGAGCCGCCGCGATCTTCCTGCGACTGAATCTGGCCGCGACGGCTCGAGAGGTTGCCCATCACGTCGCCCATGTACTCCTTCGGGACGACGACCTCCACGCGCATGATTGGCTCGAGGAGCACCGGCCTCGCCTTCTTGGCCGCGTCCTGAAACGCCATCGATCCCGCAATCTTGAACGCCATCTCCGACGAGTCGACGTCGTGGAATGACCCGTCGTACAGCTCGATGCGGACATCGTCCACCGGGTAGCCGGCGAGGACGCCGCGCGTGAGCGCCTCCTTGATGCCCTCGTCGACCGGCTTGATGAACTCCTTGGGGATCGCGCCGCCCACGATCTCGTTCTCGAACACGTAGCCCGTGCCCGGCTCGCCGGGATGCAGGTGAATCTTCGCGTGGCCGTACTGCCCGCGGCCGCCCGTCTGCCGCACGTACCGACCCTCGCCATCGGCCGCGCGCGTGAGCGTCTCTTTGTACGCGACCTGCGGCTTGCCGACCGCCGCCTCGACGTTGAACTCGCGCTTCAGCCGGTCGACGATGATCTCGAGGTGAAGCTCGCCCATCCCGCGGATGATCGTCTGGCCGGTCTGCGTATCGGAGTTGACGCGGAAGGTGGGGTCCTCGGCCATCAGCTTCTGCAGGCCGGTGCCGAGCTTCTCCTGGTCGGCTTTCGTCTTCGGCTCAATCGCAAGCGAGATGACCGGATCGGGGAAGTCCATCGACTCGAGGATGATCGGGTGCTTTTCGTCGCAGAGCGTCTCTCCGGTCGAGACGCTGCGGAGCCCGACGGCCGCCGCGATGTCGCCCGCGTACACCTCCTTGATCTCTTCGCGCTTGTTCGCGTGCATCTTGAGCAGCCGCCCGATGCGCTCGGTTCGCTGCTTGGTCGCGTTGTAGACGCCGGCGCCCGAACGGAGGACACCCGAGTAGACACGGAAGAACGTCAGCTGACCGACGAAGGGGTCGGTCATGATCTTGAACGCCAGGGCCGAGAACGGCGCATCGTCGGAGGCGGCGCGTTCGATGAGAGTCTCTTCCTTCTTGGTGGGATCGATGCCGACAATCGACGGCACGTCGAGCGGCGACGGGAGAAAGTCGACGACCGCGTCGAGCAGCGGCTGCACGCCCTTGTTCTTGAAGGCGGATCCGCAGATGACCGGGACGAACGGCGCCTCGCCCTTGGGGCGCACGGATCTGACGGTGCGCTTGCGAAGGGCGTCCTTGATCTCGGCTTCACTGATCTCTTCGCCGTGCAGATACTTCTCGAGAATCTTGTCGTCGGCCTCGCTGACCTTCTCGATGAGCTGCTCGCGATAGTGCTTCGCCTCGTCCAGCATGTCGGCCGGAATGTCGCCGATGACGTAGTCCGCGCCCAAGGTCTCATCTTTATAGGTAATCGACTGCATCCTGATGAGATCGACCACCCCGACGAATTTGTCCTCGGAGCCGATGGGGAGCTGAATCGCGACCGGATTGCCTTCCAGCTTGGTGATGATCTGGTCGAACGTCCGCTTGAAGTCCGCCCCGACGCGGTCCATCTTGTTGACGAAACAGATGCGCGGCACGCGATATTTGTCGGCCTGCCGCCAGACGGTCTCCGATTGAGGCTCGACGCCCGCCACCGAATCGAACACCGCGACAGCGCCGTCGAGCACGCGAAGCGACCGCTCGACTTCCGCCGTGAAATCAACATGGCCCGGCGTATCGATGATATTGATCCGGTGATCGCGCCAGAAACACGTCGTCGCCGCGGACGTGATCGTGATGCCGCGCTCCTGTTCCTGCTCCATCCAGTCCATCACGGCAGTCCCCTCGTGGACCTCACCGAGCTTGTAGGTGATGCCGGTGTAGAAGAGGATGCGCTCGGTCGTCGTGGTCTTGCCGGCATCGATGTGCGCCATGATGCCGATGTTGCGCGTTTTCGCTAATGGAGATTGCCTGGGCATTGCTCAAATCCCGAAACACCGAGACACAGAGGCTCTCTGTGTTTCACCATCTGTAGTGCGCGAAAGCCTTGTTGGCCTCCGCCATCCGGTGCGTATCTTCGCGCTTCTTCACCGCCCCGCCCCGCAGGTTCGACGCGTCGAGGAACTCATTGGCCAGCTTCTCCTGCATCGTCTTGCCGTCGCCGCGCTCGCGCGCGTAGCCGACCAGCCAGCGGATGCTCAGAGAGAGACGGCGGTTGGGGTTGACCTCGACCGGGACCTGATAGTTCGAGCCGCCGACGCGACGAGACTTCACTTCGAGACTCGGCTTGACGTTGTCGATAGCCTTCTTGAACACCTTCAGCGGATCGTCGCCGGTCTTGTCCTTGATGATGTCGAAGCTGTCGTAGATGATCCGCTCCGCGGTGCTCCGCTTGCCGTTGGTCATCACGCAGTTGATGAACTTGGTGACAAGCGGGCTCTGATAGATCGGATCGGCCGGAATGTCACGCTTCGGAATCTCTCTTCGTCTCGGCATGCGCGGTCTCTTGTCTCAAACCTGAATCACGAATCCTGAATCACGCCTTCTTAGGCCGCTTCGCCCCGTACTTCGATCGACCCTGCATCCGCCCCTGAACGCCGACCGCGTCGAGCGTCCCGCGCACGACGTGATAGCGCACGCCGGGCAGATCCTTCACGCGGCCGCCGCGAATGAGCACGAGCGAGTGCTCCTGCAGGTTGTGGCCGACGCCCGGGATGTAGGTCGTGACCTCGATCCCGTTGGTCAGCCGCACGCGCGCGACCTTGCGCAGCGCGGAGTTCGGCTTTTTTGGCGTCTGCGTAAACACGCGCACGCACACGCCGCGTTTCTGCGGGCTGTCCTGCAGCGCGGGGCTCTTGGTCTTGCTGACAATCTTCTTCCGTCCCGCCCGCACAAGCTGGCTGATAGTCGGCATATCTCACTTCGGATTGCGGATTGAGGATGGCGGATTCCGGAATGCGGAGTGAATCACACACTCAATCCGCAACCTTCAATCCGCGATCCTCAATCCGCAATGATGTGTTTCAGGCCTGAAAGCCAGTGGCTTGGCACCTGAAAACCCTAGTAAATCGCGTCGGATTGATCGTTCCCGGTAAACGGTCAGGGCCGGGACGGCTAGTCCTTCTTGCGGTGAAGCTAGATAGGGTGTCCTAGCTCCAACAGAACCTGACGAATATAGCATGCAGCGCGACAGCGGCGCAACCTGGCGGGGCGTCACGACTTGGCAACCCTGGGGACGCAACCGGGGAGGCAGGCGACTTGATATATTGATGCGGTATGGGTTTTCAAAAGACCGAGAAAATCTGGTTCAACGGCACGCTCGTCAACTGGGACGATGCGAACGTCCACGTCCTGGCGCACGGCCTCCATTACGGGTCCGGTGTGTTCGAGGGCATGCGCTGCTATGCCACCGCGGACGGTCCCGCAGTCTTCCGGCTGGAAAGCCACCTCGACCGTTTCTTCCAGTCGGCCGACTTGTACGAGATGTCCATTCCTTACAGTAAGGGGGCGCTCGCCGACGCCACGCTCCAGCTCATCAGAGCGAACCGGTTGGAGGCGGCATATTTACGGCCAATCGCCTTCTTCGACGTCGCGACGTTGAGCGTCTGGACGAAAGAGTGCCCCGTGACGGTGGCCATTGCCGGCTATCCGACAGGCACCTACCTGGCGGATGCTGACAAGGGCGTCCGCGTGACGATCTCGTCGGTGCGGAAGTTCGATAATGCGGCGATTCCCGCTTGGGGCAAGGCGTGCGGGCAGTATGTCAATTCCGTGCGGGCCGTCCAGGAGGCTCAGCGGCGGGGCTTCGACGAGGCGCTTCTGCTCAATTCGCGCGGAGAAGTTTCCGAGGGCTCCGGCGAGAACCTCTTTCTCGTCCGAGACGGCGCGATCGTCACCAACGATCGCGACGCCAGCATCCTGATGGGCGTTACCCGTGCCTCGATCCTCGAGCTTGCCAACGACATGGGGATTCCGACGCTCGTCGCCCCCATCTCGGTGGAGGATGTGTACCACGCCGACGAGCTGTTCTTCACCGGGACGGCGGTTGAAGTCACCGCGATTCGCGAGGTTGACGGCCATGTCATCAGTGGCGGTAAACCTGGTCCGGTGACGCGTCGTATTCAAGAGACATTTAACGCCGTCACCCGCGGGGAACGGCCCGAATACCGCCGCTGGCTGTCGTACGCCAGGCAGAGACAAACGGTGACATCGTAGAGGAGACGAGTTATGCGACGTGTGATCTCCACGATCCCAGCGATCGCGCTGCTGTCGGCTGCAGCGGCTTTCGCCCAGACGCCCGCCGGCAGGCCCGCCGCGGCGAAACAGTCGGCGACGGCTGCCAGGAAGCCCGCGCTCGTCGAGTTCGAGATGATGACGTGGCCGGAGGTGCGCGACGCGTTCGCAGCGGGCAAGACGACCGCGCTCATCTACACAGGTGGGACCGAGCAGCGGGGCCCGCAGAACGTCAACGGGGGTCACACGCTCATGGCCCACGAAATCGTCAAGGCGATCGCCTTGCGGCTCGGGAACGCGTTGTTCCTGCCGGTCCTGCCCTACACGCCGAACAACGCCAGCGCGCAGCTTCCGGGCACGATCGGCTTGACACCCGAGCTGCTCGGTGCCGTCCTCGAACGTGTCACCGAGCAGGCGATGACAACGGGATTCAGGAACGTCATCCTCATGGGCGACCACGGCGGCGGCCAACCCGCAACATATGCTGAGGTCGCCAGGAAGATGGACGCGAAGTACGCCCCCGAAGGCAAGCACGTGTACTTCTGCGACGAGGTGTACGCGAAGGCACAGGGCGACTTCGACAAGTGGCTCGTCGAGCATGGGTATCCGAGCAGCTCGCACGCCGGAATCCCCGATACGTCCACGATGCTGTATCTCGGCGGCGACAAAGGCTGGGTGCGCAAGGAACTGATTGCGACTGCCGAAGGCGATCCCGTTCCGCCGCCCGGCGAACGAGGACAGCGGGGGCGAGGAAACGGAGCGGCAGACCCCAACGCGCCGCCCCGCAAGAACAACGGCATTAGCGGCGACGCGCGCCGATCGACGGCCGCTCTCGGCAAGATGGCGTTCGACATAAAAGTCGATTACGCGGTGAAGCAGATTCAGGGCTTCCTCGCCAGCCAGGGGAAGACAACCGCGCAGTAAGTATGGATTTCCAGCAACTCCTTCGCGATCGCAGCCTGCGGCTGGCCGGCGGGTTGGCTATCGCTGTCGCCATCCCGGTGGCGATTCTCTTCTACTTCCAGTTTCGCTCGTTGTCGGACCTGAGACAGTCCTCAACGGTCGTCCTGCGTCAACTGAGCCAGGAGACCGCCGACGCCGTCACCAAGTCGCTTCAAGACGCACTAGGGGCGCCACGCACCGACGTTCTCCTCAAAATCGGCCAGCGACAGACCGAGCCGCTCGATCTCCCGTTCATCGAGAACACGTTCGAGCAGGGCCTTGTCGCGGATCCTTTCGTCGACGGTTTTTACGTGTGGTCCGACGTCACCGTCGAGCACCATGACGACGTCCTGTCGTTCGATCGCGCGACGCACACATTCGTGATCGACCCTCCGGAATCGGCGTTGCTCGTCAGACAATTCCGCAGCCTCGCGCCCCAGAAGCACGCCATTGCCGTGTTCGAGGCGCCGCTGAACGGCCGGCGGACCTATTTCCTGGCGCAGCTGCGGTTCACTTTCCCCTCTCGCGAACGGATGACGAGCTTCACCGCCCTGCGGGTCGACGCCGAGCGGCTTCGAACCGAGTACATCCCGCAACTCGTGGCAAGCAAATTTGCCAACGTCGAGGGGCCCATTGGATTCCCGCCGCTCGTGGTGACGGTGCTCGACGGCGAGAACCGCGTCATCTTGCCGCCGGGCGGCTCGACAGGCCGGGGATTCGTCGACGAACGCACGTTCCCGCTGGTCTTCTACGAGGCCGATCTGGGTTCGTTCGCAGCGCCCGAGGACCGCAAGCCCGAAACATGGCGCGTGCGAACGGGGTATGGCGGTCAGTCGATTCCTCAAATCGTCACGGCCCGCGAGCGACCCCAGCGGGCGATGATGGCCGTGCTCGCAGGCGTCATGGCACTCGGCGTGTTCTTCGTCGCACGCGCAGCCGCCCGGGAGGTCCGTCTCGCGGAGTTGAAATCGAGTTTCGTCTCGGGCGTCTCACACGATCTGAAGACCCCTCTCGCCCTCATTCAACTCTTTGCGGAGACCCTCGAGCTCGGCCGGCTGAAGAGCACCGAGCGCGCCCAGGAGTATTACCGGATCATCAACAGCGAAGCGCGCAAGCTCACGCGGCTCATCGACAACCTTTTGGACTTCTCCAAGATCGAAGCGGGACTCCGCCTGTACAAGCGCGAACCGAAAGATCTCGCCGCCGTCACGGGGCGCGTCCTCGAGTCGCTCCAGAGTCAGTTCCGCCACAACCAGTTCCACGTCACCTCGCGGCTGGCAGCGCCCGTGCCCGTGCTGATCGACCACGAAGCGGCGGAACAGGCGCTCGAGAACCTGCTCTCGAACGCCATGAAGTATTCGCCAGAAAACCGGAATATCGTCGTCGAGGTCGACCGGGATGGACAGTTCGGGGTCATTCGGATCACCGACCGCGGCGTCGGTATTCCCGCGCGGCTGCAACGCAAGATCTTCCGGAAGTTTTATCGGATTCAAACCGACGCAGGATCGGGCCCCCAGGGCACGGGCCTCGGTCTCGCCATCGTCGACCACATCATGCGGGGACACGGCGGGTTCGTGCGCGTCGACAGCGAGCCGGGACGAGGCAGCACGTTCGCGCTGCACTTCCCGCTCTATGCAGGAGAAATGGCACGTGACGAAGCGAATTCTGGTGATCGAGGACGAACCGCAGATGTTGCTCGGTCTGCGTGACAACCTCGAGCTCGAAGGATATGAGGTCGTAACGGCGGCGGACGGCGAGGACGGGTTGGCTAAGGCGATCTCGGCCGCGCCCGACCTGGTGGTCCTCGATATCACGCTGCCGCGGAAGAACGGATTCGAGGTCTGCCGGGAGCTGCGCGCCCGGGCAAACCCCACGCCCGTGGTCATGCTGACGGCCCGCTCGCAAGAGACGGAAAAGGTCCTCGGCCTCGAGCTCGGAGCGGATGACTACGTCACCAAGCCGTTCAGCATCACCGAGCTGCTCGCCCGCGTCCGCGCCGTGCTGCGCCGGGCCGGTGGGCGTCCCTCAGGCCTCGAGACGTGCCGGATCGGGGACATCGAGATCGACTTCCGCACGCACCAGGCGCATCGCGCGGGCCAGCGTATTGACTTCACGGCTCGCGAGTTCGATCTGCTCCGCTACCTTGTGGCGCACACCGGCCAGGTCGTCACGCGCGAACAGATCCTCAATCAGGTCTGGGGGTACGAGGAGTCGCCAACGACTCGAACGATCGACAACTTCGTGGCGAAGCTGCGGCAGAAGATCGAGAAGGCCCCGCACGAGCCTGAGCACATTCTCACCGTTCACGGCGCGGGCTACAAGTTCGTCGGATAGTACCGCGCAACGATCGCCGTGCAGTTGTCGCGCGTCCCCTGCGCGAGAGCCGCCTCGATGATGCTCTCGGCGATGGCTGCGGGCTCGCCTCCTCGCACCGCCAATTCGTGGAGCCGCCCGTCCTCGACGACCCCGTGCACGCCGTCTGTCGTCAGCAACAGGAGATCTCCTTCGCTCAGACGCTCTTCGGCGATATGCACGTCCATCGGCGTCCGGCGACCGACGACGTTCGTCAGCGCGTGGCGCATCGGATGGTGCCGGTAGATCAGCGGATCGACCGACGGTTCCTGCGCCAGCATCACCGCCATCCACGAATCGTCGGTCGTCAGCAGGCGGAGCGTATTGCCTGACAGCAGGTAGAGCCGGCTGTCCCCGACATGTCCGACAGTCAGCCGGTTGCCGACGACACACGCCGCGACCACGGTCGTCCCCATGCCGGCGCAGTCGTCGGTCGTGACCGCCGTCTCGAGGATCCGGAGGCTTGCCTGAAGAATGGAGGTCCGCAGTACGTTGGCGGCGTGTGAGACCTTCGCATCGAAGCCAAAGGGCCACGACGGCTGGAGGCAGGCCGATTCGAGGCCTGAACGCACGGCGAGCCTGAAGTCGTGGCTGACGGCATCCACCACCATGCGGGCGGCCACTTCACCTGCGTTGTGACCGCCCATCCCGTCCGCGACGATGCAGAGGCCGAGGTCTTCGTGAATGGCGAAGCAGTCTTCATTGGCGGGCCGAACCCGACCCCTGTCCGACACCCCGAACGCGCGCAGTGCCACCGGTATCGACCGAGTACCGAGCCACGAGACCTAAAGCGGATGATCCGGGAAGATCATCGACCGCCACATGTGCGCGACCGGACTGCCGTCGAACCCCAGCCCTTCTTTCGGCTGCTTAAAATGACGTCCCATAATGTCGATGAACGGATCGAGCGACACCTTCATGTCCGGCTGGAACGCATACAGGTCATGGACGGTGATCATCCGCGCTTCCATGTACCACTTGTGGTTCCGCGCGTAGTCATACGTCTTCTTGATATAGGGCTCAGGCACGTAGTCCTTCCCGAAGATCCGGACGTACAGCTCCGGGTACTCGTACCCCACCGACGTATCGGGATAGAACCGCAGTGCCTGGTGATGGCGGATGGCCCACGACACCTTCTCGGACACGTACGGCTCGAGCATCTGAGCGCCCCACCAGCCGTGATCGACCTTGATGAGGTTAAGGACAACGTCGTGGAGCAGGCACGCGAGAATCGTCTCTTCTTTCTCGCCCTTCCTCAGCGCGTCGGTCGCGCTCTGGAGCACGTGCGTTGCCGGCGCGAACCGCAGCTTGTAGAAGTCGACGAGGGTTGGCTTCTCAGGCATCCGCTCGAGCGGGCGCAGCGGCCGCGGTGCGCCGCCCGAGGGCGACCCCGCGGAGCCGAACAAGTCACCTGAGCCGCGGCGGATCATCAGCTCGTTGCCGGTCGCCTGCTGGTCGAGCATTCCCGTCATGTAGTGCTCGAGAGCCTCGGCTTTCTCCTCGTCCGGCATCCGATTGATGATGGCCGTCGACCCCAGGGTCGCAAGAAACGCTCGTCGATCGATCTCCATGCGGCCTCCTCAAACAAGTTAGCGAGAGGGTAACGCCGTCACCGGCGTGTGTAAACCCTATTTTGCCCCCTCGCGCTGGCGCACCGAGTGCCGGAGCGCGAAGCTGGGCGGCGGCTCGATGGCCACCATTCGACCCTCGTCGCCCCAACCGCCCCCTTGACGCTTCCCGGCGTCGCGATCACACTCTAACCAACCTTCTGAGGAGTGTCCATGCTCGGAGTGCTTATGGCCGCAGCTGCATTCGCCATCACCAGCCCCGCGTTCACCAACAACGGCAATATCCCCCCGAAGTACACCTGCGACGCGGGCGCGCAGAATCCATCTCCCGCGCTGGCGTGGAAGGAGGCGCCGGCGGGAACAAAATCATTTGTCCTGATCATGCACGACCCTGACGCCCCCCTGGCGGGCGGCTTCACGCATTGGGTCCTCTTTGATATTCCAGCGTCGACCACCGGGCTGCCGGAAGCCTTCCAGCCGGGTTCGATTGGTGTGTCGGGCAATAGCGGCTTCCGACGCGCCGGCTATGGGGGACCCTGCCCACCCTCGGGCGAGCATCACTATCATTTCATGTTGTCGGCGCTCGACACCCCGTCTCTGGGACTGGCGACAGGAGCGACGAAGGCCGACGTCGAGAAGGCGATGCAAGGGCACGTGCTCGGCACGACCGAGCTCGTCGGGCTTTATCAGCGACAGCCTAAATGACGCGCGCTGACCAGGAGCGGACGCGCAGCCGCTCATTTCATCTCGACGACGACGAGCTCGAGTGTCTTGTCCGTGTCGTTCACGTCTTTGTGCATCACGCCGGGCGGCATGGGCGCCTGCCAATAGGCTCTCCCGGTTTCGTAGTGTGTGACGGTCGCCTGGCCTGCGGCGGTCACGGTCGTCAGGTCTCCGCCGGCGATGGCAATCACCGTACGGTAGCGATCGTGCCGGTGCAACGTTGACTCCGTGTGCGCCGGAAGGACGCTCTTCCACGACACGGCGCGATCGTTCTCGAATTGCGGGATACGCTCCATTTGCGATTGAGGCGCCTGTGCCAGCAACGCGAGCACGACGCCGTGGCGCCACATCATCACCGAGTCCTCCAGTCAGATTGCCACGACGGTAACTTCACTCGTCCCTAGAGCTCACGGGCTTCGCCGAGGCCCAGAAGCCGCGCGGCGTTCGCGCCGAGGATGCCGGCGCGCTCCGCGTCCGTAACCGGCAGTTCGGCGATTCGGTCCAGCATCGAAGGGATGCTGCCGATTTTGTGCGGGTAATCGCTCCCGGCGAGGATACGATCCGCTCCTGCGAAATCAATCGCCAGCTTCAGCGCCCCCTGATTGAAGTTGACCGTGTCATAGTAAAACTGCTTCAAATAGCGACTCGGCTCGCGGTCGATGTTCGCGCGACACTCCTTGAACGCGTGAAACCCGCGATCCAGGCGTTCCGCCAGGTACGGAATCGTCCCGCCCAGATGGCAGAGCGCCCACCGGACGCGCGGAAACCGCTCGACGACGCCGCTGAAGACGAGTGACGCGGCGGCGAGCGTGGTATCGAACAGGAAGCCGCAGAGCGGCATCAACCAGTAATCGAGCATGGCCTCGACGCCTACGGGGGGCGCCGGATGGATGTAGAGGACTGCGTGGAGCTCGTCGGCCACCTCATACATCGGCCAGAAGCGCCGATCGCTCAGCGCGACGCCATTGACATTGCTGAACAGCATCGCACCGCGCATCCCGAGCTGGCTCACCGCGCGTCGAAGCTCCGTGATCGACGCCGCCGGATCGTTCAATGGCAGCGTCGCGAGCGCCGTGAAATACCGGCCCCGCGCCTCCACAGCCTCTTTGAGCTCGTCATTGACCAGCGACGCCAGATGCACCGCGCGGTCCCGCGTCTCGACATGCGTCCCCGGCGTCGTCAACGTCAACACCTGCATCATCGCGGCCTGGTGAGCCGCTTCGATGTTCTCGAGAACACCCTGGCGGTACGCGAGGTCGCGATGGCCCAGGACGGCGACGTTGTAGTCGCCTGGATAATGAATGTTGGGGTTGCCGTCAGCGTCGATCGTCACGCGGACGCTCGTCTGTCCCGACTCCAGCGCCCGCAGGTACTTCGGTGGGTAATAGTGGCTGTGAAAGTCGATCATGCGCATGCGAGCGTCTCCAGACCAGATACACAGGAAGTCCCGCCAGAACAATCGCCAGACCGATCACGCTCGTTCCCGGATCGGCGAGGATCTGGTTCACGACGATAGCCAGGCATGTCAGCGAAAACAGGATGGGCGTCAGTGGAAAGCCGGCCGCGCGAAATGCCGGCCGATATCCGGCCGCCCCGCGGCGACTCATGGTCCCGAGCGCGAGCGCGCCGAAGAAGATCCACTCCGTATACACCACCCGCGACACGATCGCGCTGTAGGTGCCCGTCAGCACGAGCAGCGAAGACCAGGCTGCCTGCGCGCCGATGGCGATGGCCGGCGTTTTGTAGGTTGCATGGAGCCGTCCCATCCAGTTGAACAGCAATCCGTCATCGGCCATGGCGAGATAGACGCGCGGTCCTGCGAGGATGATGCCGCTCATCGCGCCGAACGACGAGACGATGACGAGTACCGCGATGGCTGATGCGGCTCGGGGCCCCATCGTCTCCTGCGTCGCGTCGAAAGCGACGTGCGTGGACATGAGCACGCGGTCGAGCGGCAGAACGAGAAGGTAGGCGGCGTTCAAAGAGAGGTAAATGACGACGACGAGCGCCGTCCCGATCATCAGCGCGCGCGGAATGGTCCGCTCGGGCTCGCGGGTCTCTTCCGCCGCGTACGTCACCATATGCCAGCCGCCAAAGGCGAAGAGTCCGGCAACGAGGGCGCGGAGGAAGGGCGCTGCCTGGACGGCCGCCGTCGCAACGGGAACGTGCAGTGAGCCCCCGCCAACGAGCAGGGCCAGCAGCGCGAGAACGGCGGCGACTTTGAGGACAGTCAACCCCGTCTGTACGGCGCTGCCGGGCCTCACGCCGAAGTAGTTGATGATGGAAAGGACCAGAATGCCGCCGACGGCGGTGAGCCGCACGCCGAGATCGCCGAGCGGCGCGATCGTCGACATATAGCGACCGAAGACCATGGCGATCGCGGCGATGATGCCGGAGTGCATGCTCCAGAACATGGCCCAGCCCCAGAGGAACCCCACTGCAGGCGAGAACAGCTCGCACAGGAACACGTAGACGCCGCCCGTGCGCGGATAGGCAGACGTCAGCTCGGCGCAGATGCTGGCGCCGAACCAGGTCAACGCGCCGGCCACCAACCACACCAACAGCATCCCCGAGAAGCTCGGCACCGCGCGGCTGACCTCGGACGGCTGAACGAAGATGGATGCCCCCACGATGGTTCCGACCACCATGGCTGTGGCCTGTGTGAGTCCGATCGAGCGGGAGAGTCTGATGGGCCTTCTTTACTCCGGGCCGGATGCTATCACCGAACCGGCGCCGCCTGGCCGGTCGTCTGGCGGTAGATCGCCTGAATTGTTTCAAACGTGTCCGCGTCCGCGACGCTTTTGTCGGGCCGATAGCCCTTCACCCGCGCGAACCTGAGCGCCAGGCCACCTGGATACTGCGAGCTGGCCTGGATGTCGTTGAAGGCGATCTCGGCGACCACTTCAGGCTTGACGTAGACGGTGTAGGCGTCGCGCGCGATCTCGATCTCCAGAAACCGTTTGGTCTGCCACGCGAGCATTTCGTCGGTCAGCCCCTTGAAGGTTTTGCCGAGCATGACGAACCCGCCACGCTCGGCGTCCCGTGCACCGAGGTGCAGGTTGCTGAGCGTCCCCTGGCGCCGCCCGTTTCCCCACTCGGCGGCCAGGATGACAAGATCGAGCGTCCGGGCCTGCTTCACCTTCAGCCATGCCGATCCGCGGCGTCCCGCCCGGTAGCCCGCATCCAGTGCTTTCGCCATGACACCCTCGTGACCGGCCGCCAGGGCGCGCGCTGCGAACTCCATGGCGTCGGCCGCGTTTGCGGTGACGATTCCCGGCACGGCGTGAGGGGGGCCAACCTGACCGCGGAGGGCCGCGATCCGGGTGACCAGCGGCTCATCAATCAGCACGCCGCCGTCGAGATACAGCACGTCGAAGAAGAACGGGGTGATCGGCAGCGTCTCCTTCAGCCGGTCGACGTCGAGCTTGCGGCCGAACCGCCGCATCGTGACCTGGAAAGGCTGCGGCACGCCGTCGGAACGCATGACGATCGCCTCGCCGTCGACCACGATCTCTCGCGCGGGCATGGCCCGCGCAACGGCCACGACCTCGGGAACGGCCACTGTCACGTCCCGCAGATTGCGGGAGAAGACCCTGACTTCGTCGTCCTGCTTGTGAACCTGGATTCGCGCGCCGTCCAGCTTGTACTCGAAGGAGGCCTCGCCGAGGCTCGCGAGCGCCTCGGACACATCCGCCGCCGAATCGGCGAGCATCGGCTGAACAGGCTTGAACAGCTGGAGCACGAACCGCGAGAGGCCCGCTTCGCCCTCGACCAGCGCGGCTCGCGCCACGACCGGAAGGCTGCCGGCCAACATCGCGGCACGCCGGACCTGAGCGGGGGAGATTTTCGCCGCGCGCGCGACCGCGTCGACGAGCACTCCTTCCAACGCGCCCTGCCGGAGCTCGCCGAAGAGCAGCCGGACGAGAAAGTCCTGTTCGTCGCGCGTCGCCCGGCCGAGGAGTTCCCGAAGCACGTCGCTCCGCGTGGCCGTGGAGCCGGCCCCGGCCGCGCTCGCGAGACGCTCGAACGCCGCGTCGACGTCGCGAAGATCCAGCGCGTCCGGAGCGTGTGAGCCGGCGGAGGGCGCGGCGGCGGGAGACGAGGCCGGAAGCACGTCGCGCGCCGCCTTCCACCACGGGGCAAGCGTCGCGCCGCCCACTCCCACTCTTCCTTGACGTGGCTCGCCTGTCAGGAACGACACGACGATCTCGAGTTCGCCGGGCGGTGTGCGAACCAGCAGGTCGGCCAGATAACCAATCTTCTCGAGCCGTCCCGAAGTGCCGGCGACAGCGGCCGACGCCGCGACGACTTCCGACAGGCGCACCGGTTGATCGTATCGAAATCAACCGGCGCCTGCCTCCGCTATCATGACACGGTGATGTTCACGGTCGGCCCTCGGTGAGACTGTCGTCGTCCTCGCGGCTGGCGCCGGCGGCGGTCCTGGCCGTGCACACTTTCGTCTTCTCCGCGCTGACATGGTGGAGCTGGGGCAAGTGGACTGACCCTCTGGTCGACTTCGGACGGGAGCTCTACAGCCCATGGCAGATCACGCAGGGGAAGGTCCTCGACCGGGACATCGCGACGCTCTTCGGTCCGTTGTCCCCTTACATCAACGCGCTGTGGTTTCGGCTGTTCGGTGTTTCGCTGACGACGCTTGTGCTATGCAATATCGCCATTCTGGCGGCAACAAGCGCGGGGATTTACCATCTGCTGCGTACTTCGACCGATCGCGTGACGGCCAGCGTCGCCACTCTCACCGGGCTCCTCTTATACGGGTTTTCGCAGTACCTCGACGTCGGCAACTACAACTTCGTGTCGCCCTACTCGCATGATGCGACACATGGCTTCGCGCTTGGCGTTGCGGCGCTCGTCGCGTTCTACCACGGCGCGCGGACCCGTCGGTGGTGGTTGTACGCACTGTCCGGTTTGTGTCTTGGCCTCGTCCTGCTGACCAAGCCCGAGACCGCGCTGGCGACGGCAGCGGCTCTTGGCGTTGGTTGGATGGTTGGAATGTCGATCGACCGCGGAGATCCCGAACGTTTCCACCGCGGCACGGTGCCGCGTGTTCTCGCGTTCTCTCTGTCGACGGCGTTCGCTCCGCTGTTGTTCTCGCTGTATTTTCATTTCGGCGCAGGGATGTCCGGCGTACGCGCGCTCGAGGCCGTTGC
>Ga0182037_10000532_pt1 | contig 18530 bp, 23 predicted proteins | sample sta12Cox44000082_FD_125974 | JGI IMG/M metagenome (GOLD analysis project Ga0182037, IMG submission 125974) | Lab enrichment of tropical soil microbial communities from Luquillo Experimental Forest, Puerto Rico - statoxic.12C.oxic.44.000.082 | ecosystem: Environmental > Terrestrial > Soil >... | reverse complement strand
GAGCGCCGAGTTCTTGGAGACCGGTTCGCTTCGGCTTCGGTCGTTCTTTGCTTTTGCCGCTGGATCCTGGCTTTCACCCGCGGCATGGTTCGCGGCGAGCATGCCCGCCGCCAGGGCTGCCGAGCTCGCTCCCAGGAATCCGCGCCGCGTCCAACGCTCCTTTTCCGACTCGTCAAGCATGTATGCTGCCTCCCGCTTGGTTTTACCCGGCTATCTCTTGAAGGATCCGGTGCCCGATAACCTACCTTGATAGCTGCCGCGATACAACCCCAAGATTAAACAAGGTGAAAGAGGGCCTCTCGTATGCCCCTTCAAGCGCCCCGGCCTTCCATTTCTTCCCAACGGCGCAAGTTTCCGGTCGATATCGACGCGGTGCTACCAGGTTCTCCCCAAGCCAAAATCAGGGACCTGCCTGATTTCATTGCAGGGGTTTTCGGATTGTGCTTAGGAATCTTCCTTGGCAGATTGGGCGCCTATTTTATGAAAGTGCTACTCACCGATGATAGGTGTGGTAACCGGGATTCTTTGCGCAGACTCGTCCAGCGTGAACCTGAGGTGCAGGTCAGCGGAATCGCCGAAGACGCCGAGAACGCTCCGGCAGTGTGATGGCGCGCCAGTTGCGGCTTACTTTGGACGGCCGCCCTGTCTGCCAACGGCGGGTATCGCGACCATTCCATTGTGATTCTCGCCACCGTGGCCATCGAGCCACAATGGCAAAGCGCCCTCCACGTGAAGCAGTATTACGATCTTCTTGACGAGCGTCGCTGGCAGGAACTTCTGAGCATGCGGAGGGATTGACGCGGCGGATACGCTGATTGGCTTTGCGTTTCGTTGTGCCGGGGGACGCGTGAGAATCGTCACCATGCATAGGTCCGGCGAGGCCCGGCTTAACCCGACACTCCGTTGCATTATGTGATCCTCCCCGGGGAGGAAGGGAACAGCCTGCTCACGCTCATGCCAACCCGAAAAGTGGCATCCCTTGCGGTCAACTTCTCCCACCCCACCGTAAGCTATACTTCTCCAGGGGGTGCCTTGCCGCTTCACACGTTTGTTCGTTTCGAGCCTGTGCCCGGAAAAGAGGACCTGCTCCGCGAAGAGTTAAGGCTGCTCTTGGCGCCGACGCGGGCCGAGCCCGGCTGCATCCGCATTCACCTCTACGAAGCGCTGCGCGGGCCGCTGGCCTTTTACATTCACTCGGAGTGGGTAGACGAAGGGGCGTTCGAGGCCCACCCCAAATTGCCGCACATGACGCGCTTTCTCGGCCTGGTGGGAGAGCTTACCACGCATCCGGTAAAGGGCATTCGCACCAAACAAATCGGCTAACCGCAAACACTCGACCCGCCACGCCGTGCTCAGCTCATCTCCCGGCGACCTTAAGCCGCCGATCCTCCGGCCTTGGGCGCGCGCATTTGCTTCACCACTTCCTCGAATTGCCGCGTCAGATGCGGCACGATTCCCAGCTGGCGCTCGATAAGCATCAACTGCGCGCGGTGATGCATCTCATGCTCTTTCGCGGACAGCAGCCTTTCAAAGCGCGTTTTGGTCGTCTTCCCGTCGGGTTCGGTCACGTTTTCGGCAAGGGATTCCGGGGTCAGCGTCTCCAACCAAGCGGCAAACTGCTCGCCTTCCTTTCGCAGCAGCTCCAGGATCTCTGCCTTCGTTCTTGGCTTGGCCTCCTCGGCGTTGAACTTGTCCACCATTCCAAGGAAATCAAAGCCCACCAGCGTGGTCAGGCGCTTTTTGTCCACCTCTTCCCAGATTCGCGTGGAAATCGCCACGTGCGTCAGCATCCGCGCCACGGTCCGCACTTCGGGGGCGAACGCGAAACTGTATTTGTCTTCGGGAATATCCTGTGCCACCTGGATGGTGTTTTTTCGAACGGTGCGAAACGCGTTTGCCAATTGTTTTCCGCCGTAAATGCTCATCGAGTCACCTCACTACTGAAATCGGTCTGCTTGGGGCAGCGCAAACTACTTGCTTCGATGCGGCGCACTCGTCCCTCGTCACGCCGCCCGAGGGCAGCTCTCCTCTTAGCCTTCTTCGCCGCTGCGGACCTCGCCCGACCGGCCGCCAACGATCTGACTATAGGCCGCCCGGCGCGTCAGGCCGCGTTCCTTGGCCGCCAGCTTGAGGGCCTCTTTGCGATCCAGTTTGGCCTGGTGAATCAATTCTTCGACGCGTGCCGCAAGCGATTGTGCTGAGTCGCTTTGTGCGCGGCCCTCGGCCGCCTCGGGGGGGCCAACAATGAGGGTAATCTCGCCGCGGGCCGGGCGTTGTGCGAGCGCGGTCGAAATCTCAGAGAGCTTGCCGCGCACAAATTCTTCGTGGAGCTTGGTCACTTCGCGGGCCAGGCACGCCTGCCGGTCACCCAGAATCCCCAGCGCTTCCCGGACGCATTCGGTGACGCGGTGCGGCGCCTCGTACAGGATGATGGTGCGCTCCTCGATGCGCAGGCGTTCGAGGGCGCGTCGCCGCTCGCCACTTCGCGCCGGCAAAAATCCGACAAAGAGGAATTCTTCGCTGGGCATCCCGGAAGCGGAGAGGGAAGCGAGCAACGCGGACGGCCCGGGAATCGGTATTACGGGAATACGGTGCCGCAGACAGAGCGAGACCAGCCGGTGTCCGGGGTCTGATACCAGCGGCATGCCCGCGTCACTCACCAGTGCGATTTTCGCCCCTTGCTCCATGGCCACCACTAGTTCCGGCGCGCGCGTCAGTTCGTTGTGCTCGTGGTAGCTGACCAAAGGCTTGTGAATGCCGTAGTGCGTGAGCAGCTTCTGCGTGTGGCGCGTGTCCTCGCACGCGATTTGATCGGTTTCTTTGAGGATGCGCAGGGCGCGCAGCGTGATGTCCTCCAGGTTGCCAATCGGCGTGCCCACAAGGTACAAACAGCCCGCGGTGGTCTGCGGCTCTCGGGCGGGATCCGTCGAGGTCATGGCGACCAGTCTAGCATGTGCGCAGCCGCGAACGAGATCGCAACTACAAAAACGCCGCCGCGCCGCGGCAGGCTCTGTAGCAATGCTATACTTCATTTTTTGTAGTTCTTGAGGAGGAGCATCCGTGCCCCTGTACGAGTACAAGTGCCTGAAATGCCGCCGGAGAACGGAGAAAATTGAAAATGTTGACGGCCCGCACTTGAGGAGATGCCCGCACTGCGGCGGCAAGGTGGAACCGATGATATCGGCGCCCGCGATTCAATTCAAAGGGGCAGGATGGTACGTGACCGACTATGCGAGCAAAACCGGCGGCAATCCGGATAAGCCGGCTTCGGGAGCCACCGAAACAGCGAGCAAAGGCGCCGAAACCAAAGAAACGGGTTCCAAGGACTCAAAAGAAAAGAAATCCAGTAATAAAAAGTAAATCGCGTGAGGAGCCGGAATGGCCGAAACAACCCAGGGAAAGAGCGCCGCGGGACGCAAAGTGCGCAAGGCCGTTTTGCCGGCTGCCGGGCTCGGCACGCGATTCCTGCCCGCGACCAAAGCACAGCCCAAGGAAATGCTTGCCGTCGTCGATAAGCCGCAGATCCAATACGTTGTTGAAGAATGCGCGGTTTCCGGCATTGAGCACATTATTATCGTTACGGGCAAAGGGAAGAACTCGATCGAGGATCACTTTGACTATTCACCGACGCTCGAGCGCTTCCTCGAAGAAAGAGGAAAAATAGAACAGGCGGCGATGGTGCGAAAGATCAGCGACATGGTGCAGGTGAGTTACACGCGCCAGAAAGAGCCGCTCGGCTTGGGACACGCGGTGCTGGTAGCAAGGGACCTCGTCGGTGACGAGCCCTTCGCGGTTTTGTTGGGTGACGTGCTGATCCCCGGTCCCAATCCGGCCACCAAGCAGCTCATAGATGTCTATGCCGCGACGGGTGTAGGGGCCATCGCCGTCGAAGAAGTGCCTAAGGAGAGAACGCATCTCTATGGCGTCATCGATGGGGAGCCGGCGCCGCAGCCACCCTTCGGGGCGCGCCTCCTGCGAATTCGCGACGTGGTGGAAAAGCCGAAGCCAGAGAACGCTCCGTCCAATCTGGCGATCACCGGCCGCTACGTTCTGCCGCCGCAGATTTTTGATTGTCTGGCGCGCACCAAGCCCGGCGCAGGTAACGAGATCCAGTTGACCGACGCGCTGCGCATCCTGGCGCAGGAAGATGGTTTGTGGGCGTACATTTATGATGGCGCGTCTTACGATGCTGGCGACAAATTGGGATTCTTGAAAGCGACGGTGGAAATCGCCCTGCAGAACCCGGAGTTTGGGGGAGAGTTTCGCGAGTACCTGAAGGGGCTAAACTTCTAGTCGTGGAAGCGAACACGCGCATTTTGGGCATTGAATCTTCCTGTGACGAGACCGCTGCGGCCGTGGTTGTCGACGGGCGCGAGATTCTGTCCAGTATCGTGGCGTCACAAGTCGACGTGCACCGCAAATATGGCGGCGTCGTGCCGGAACTGGCTTCCCGCGAGCATTTGCGGCAAATCGTGCCGGTGGTCCGCGAAGCGCTCGGGCAAGCGAAGCTGAAGTTCGAAGAAGTGGATGCCATCGGCGTGACCCAGGGGCCGGGCCTGGTCGGCGCGCTGCTTGTGGGAATTACCTACGGGAAGACCCTGGCTGAGTCACTGGGAAAGCCGCTCGTGCCTGTCAACCATCTGGAGGGCCACGTCCACGCCGTCTTTCTGGAAGCGCACAAAGCCGGGCGCATCCCCCAATTGCCGTCGGTGTGTCTGATCGTTTCCGGCGGGCACACGGTTCTTTACGAAGTGAACGCCGAAGACCCTCCGTTTGCGAGTGCGCCTTTTCGTTACCGCAAGCTCGGACAAACGCGGGACGACGCGGCGGGCGAAGCCTATGACAAAGTGGCCAAGTTGCTCGCGCTTGGCTATCCCGGAGGACCAATTCTTGACCGGCTGGCGGCTGCCGCGGGCCTAGCCCCCGCGGCGGTGAAGTTTGGCCCGACAAAAACCCGCGGCAACCCGCTCGACTTCAGCTTCAGTGGCCTGAAGACCGCAGTGCTCTATCATTTGCGCGAACATGCGGAATACTCCGACGAGATTCGCAAGCGAGAAGAGGCTCTTGCGCGCGGCGAACGAGAATTCGATCAACTGCTCGCGCTTTGCAGCAAAACCACGCTTGGGCTTGTGCGGGAATTTCAAAATGCGGTGGTTCGCGATCTGGTGGACCGCACCATGACCGCCGCAGATGAACTCGGGGTTGCGACGGTTTTGGTGTCTGGCGGTGTGGCCGCCAACAGCCAGCTGCGCACCACATTTGAGGAACGCACGCGCTCCGCCGGTATCGAAGTGTTTTTTCCCAGCCGCGCGCTGTCTACGGATAACGCCGCCATGATCGCGGCCGCGGCGTATTCGCGACTTCGGGCGGGCAGGCTTGCGGATGTCACTCTGAATGCCGACCCAAGCCTCCCGCTCGCCTAGGAAATGGTGGAGAATCATTCGTGAGAATCGCGAAGCCTCTTCTTTTGAGCACAATGCTATGGTGCGCGGTGTCTTCGACGGGCGCGCCCGCGGCCCCTACGTCGCGATGGACCGAGCCAAGGGCGAACGAATGGTACGCCAAGCAGCCGTGGCTTATTGGGAGCAATTACATTCCGCGCTCGGCGATCAATGAGCTGGAAATGTGGCAGGAGGCGACTTTTAATCCCGAGCAAATCGACCAGGAATTGGGCTGGGCCGAATCCCTCGGCATGAACACCATGCGCGTCTTCCTGCATGACTTGCTCTGGCAACAGGACGCGGATGGCTTTAAGAAGCGCATCGACCAGTTTTTGACGATTGCGGCGAAACATCACATCCGGCCCTTCTTTGTGCTCTTCGATTCTTGCTGGGATCCTCTGCCGCACCTGGGGCCGCAGCATCCTCCGATCCCGGGCGTCCACAATTCCGGCTGGGTACAAAGCCCGGGCGCCGTCGCGCTGGGGGATCCGAGGCAGTACCCGCGGCTCAAAGCCTATGTGCAAGGAGTCGTCGGAGCATTTGCGAAGGATGATCGGATTCTGGCCTGGGACATTTGGAACGAACCCGGCAACGGCAACATGGGCAGCTATGCGAAAGAGGAATTGCAGGATAAAACTGCGCGCGTGCTGGTGCTTCTGCCGCAGGCGTTTGCATGGGCGCGCGAAGTGAGTCCCACGCAACCACTGACAAGCGGGGTCTGCTGCGTGGATCAGGCGCCGGATGGGTCCCATCTTGGCGCGATCGAGCAGATTCAATTACGCGAATCGGACATCGTAACGTTTCACAACTACAGCTGGCCCGAATACTTCAAGAGGGAGGTAGGCTGGCTAAAGAAGTACAACCGGCCCGTCATTTGCACGGAGTTTATGGCGCGCTCGGTGGGCAGCACCTTCGACACGATTTTGCCCATCGCCAAGGAAGAAAAAGTGGGAGCGATCAACTGGGGATTCGTCGTCGGCAGGACGCAAACGAACTTACCCTGGGAATCGTGGCAGCATCCCTACATCCTCGAGCGGCCTCCGGTGTGGTTCCATGAAGTGCTCGATCCCGACGGAAAGCCCTATCGCGAGGCGGAGGCGGATCTGATCCGCCAGCTCACCGGACGAAAGTGATCGCCCATCTGGGAAAACCGAAGAGGGTGAAATCCGGGAACCGAAAATGGATCGCAGCGCTCCGGTTGGCTCGAGGCCCTTCGACGAAACTCGCGTGGACGGGATGACTTTTGGCGGCGTGTCGGCGGTATACTTTCGCGAACATGCCCACGAAGAAGAGCGCCGGCGCGCGATTTGAACGAGCAAGCGATCAGTCGCTGCTCATCTATTTTGGCGAGCAGATCACACTCGAAGCAAACGAGAGCGTCAGAAGGCTTCTGCATCTGCTGGAGCAAGAACCGATTGCCGGTGTCGACAATCTGCATCCCGCGTATTGCTCGCTGCTCGTAAAGTTTGCGGCGTTGAAGTGGCGGCACGTGGAGCTGGAACGAAAGCTGCGCAAATACCTCGGCCGGCTAAACCAAGTGAGGTTGCCCGAGCCGAGGCTCGTGGAGATTCCCGTGTGCTACGGTCGGGAGTTTGCGCCAGACCTTGAGGAAGTAGCCGCAATGCACGGAATGACGCCGGAACGCGTCATTGAATTACACACCCGGCCGACTTACCTTGTCTATTTCTTAGGATTTGTCCCGGGTTTCGCCTATCTCGGCGAGTTGCCGCGAGAATTAGTGACCCCGCGATTGCCATCGCCCCGCCGGAAAGTGCCGGCCGGAAGCGTAGGGATTGCCGGAAACCAGACCGGAGTCTATCCGTTCGAAACTCCGGGCGGTTGGAGATTGCTGGGGCGCTCGCCCGTGGCGATGTTCCGAACCGATAGGGACGGTCTGAGCCTTCTCTCCATCGGCGATCGGGTAAGATTTGTGCCGGTTTCGCGGGAACGGTTCGCGGAGTTCGAACACGCATGAGGGTGATGGAAGTCCTGGCGCCGGGGCTGCTCACAACCGTGCAGGATTTGGGACGAGAAGGCTTTGGCCCGCTGGGCGTCTCGCCTTCGGGTGCGGCGGACCCTGTCGCACTGCGAATCGGCAACCGGCTGGTGGGAAACGCCGAAAGTGCCGCCGCACTCGAGATGACGCTGCTCGGCGGAACGTTTCTATTCCCGGAAGGCGCTCTGGCCGCTCTAACGGGCTCGGATTTCGGTGCGGCACTGGAGGGCAAGGATGTTCCGCCGTGGACTTCGTTCGAAGTGAAGCCTGGCCAAACGCTTCGGCTGGGACCAACGCGTTCCGGCGCCCGGTGTTATTTGTGCATACAAGGCGGAATCGCCGTGAAGCCGTTTCTCGGAAGCGCCTCCACGCATCTTCTCAGCGGTCTTGGCGGTTACGAGGGCAGAGCCTTGCGCAAAGGAGACGTGCTCGAGAAGGCAGACTCAGATGGCGCAACGGGAACAGACCTTCCTGCCTTTTCTGCTGGTTCGAACCGCACTCTTCGTACGAATGGCTGCAAAAAAGTCACGCCAAAGATCCAAGAACGTTTTCGGCCGCGCAAGATCCTGCGCGTCACCTCCGGCCCGCAAAGCGGTTGGTTTTCGCGAGCGGCGGAGAAAGTCCTTTATGGCGGAACCTACCGCGTTTCCGAAGAGGCCAATCGCATGGGTCTCAGGCTCCACGGCCCGCCCATTCCCGAAGGTGCACACGGCGGAATGATTAGCGAAGGCGTGTCGCTCGGGGCGGTGCAAATCGCCGCGGGCGGGATGCCCATTATCCTGTTTGTGGAGCAGCAAACCACCGGCGGATATGCGAAGATAGCCAACGTTATTTCGGCTGACTTCGGCAGCCTCGGGCAGCTTCGCCCGCGCGATGAAATTCGATTCAAGCGGGTGACGTTTGAAACCGCCCGCAAGCTGCTGATGGAGCAGGAGAAGTTGCTGACCGCGGAAGACTTGATTGTGCAAACGAAGGGAGATCGTTAAGCGCCTGGGGTCATTCGCCGTAGCGAAAGCGAGCAAGCGTGGTTTAATCCTTTGGCGGAAGGGTTCCCAGGAATCCGGGGGAAACGGAAGCGAGTGCTCGAATGACGCGTATCGACCTCAATTGCGACATGGGCGAACTGCCCGAGGCCATTGGCGACGGCACGCAGGAAGCCCTGCTGCGGTCCATCACCTCTGCCAACGTGGCCTGCGGCGGGCACGCGGGGGACGAAGGCACGATGCGAACCACGGTCGAGCAGGCTCTACGCGCTCGAGTGGCGGTTGGAGCGCATCCGGGCTATCCGGATCGCAAGAACTTCGGCCGGCTTGAGTTGCAGATGCCTTTGGACGAGGTTCGCGATTCCGTCAGCAAGCAAGTTTGCGCTCTCGCAAGCATTGCTAGGTCGTGCGGCGCGAAGCTCGTTCACGTAAAGCCACACGGTGCGCTTTACAATCAGGCGGTGAGCAATCGCGAACTGGCGGAAGCTATCGCGAAGGGTGTCAGGAAGGCTGCTCACGCCGAAAGCGACAGCTTGGGCAAGGACGTAGTCCTGGTTGGACTTGCAGGGTCGCCAATGCTCAATGTTTTCCGGCAAGCCGGCTTTGCCGTCGCCGCCGAAGCCTTCGCCGACCGCCGCTACGAATCCGATGGAACCTTGCGCTCCCGTAAATTTGAAGACGCACTGATCCGAGACCCGGCGGAAGCCGCCAAGCAAGCCCTCGGCATCGCCGAGCGCGGCCTCGTGACCGCCCACGACGGCAGCGAAGTGATGCTTCGCGCGCAAACCATTTGCATCCACGGCGACACTCCCGGCGCCCCGCAAATTGCCGCGGCGGTCGCCCGCACTCTCCGCGATGCCGGCGTAAGTCTAGGTGCGCTTGTGGTAGCGGCGAATCAGACGGGGGAATGCGCGCCGTGAAGGTGAGCTTTTATTTCTTCTTGTCCGCATTCGGCGACTCGACGTAGACAAGCTCGAGGGTGCTGCCCGCGCCGCTAGGTTGGATTCCCACGATGTGCTGCTTTTCCTTGGTTCCCGCCTTCATGGTGATTTCGCCTGGGGCGGGTTTATCCGTTTCGCAGGTGATCTGGTTCGAGGAGTGGCTCTGGTTTTTGTCCCTGGCTTCGGACGAGGAGGCGCCACAGTCCAGTACCGTCCCATACTTTGCCAAAGCCTTTTTGTAGAATTCGGCGACTTTTTGTGGCGAATCGCTGGACTCCAGCTTGACGACGGCGAGCTTGAACGCGAACGAGCCTCCCCAAAGCCCGAACTTCACCGAGGATTGCTTGTCGTCCTTGTCTCGATGAGAGCGGGCTCCCGGATAGATTGGTAATCCAACATCTTTGGCGTTTGGTTCCGCGTCGAAGTAAATGCCCGCGCCCTCGGAGCCCTTGCCGCTCCCCGATTCCTTGTCCGGCCTTTCCTGAGCCGCCAGAGAGAAAGCAAAGCAGAGCATCCCACCGGTCACAACCAATGCGAGCGCTGTTCGCCGGGCATGAACGCTTTTGCCAGAGTCGGGCAATTCTTCGCAACGCAATGTTCTTGTGCTCATGGAATTCCCCTGTCCATGGTACGTGCAACGTCTCTCGAAAGTTCCCCGCTATCGGCGAAACAAAAAGCGGGCAAGATGAACTTGCCCGCTTGGAAAAGAGCTGTCGCGAAAGCCTTACAAACTATTCAAATTTCTCGGTCATGATGGGGAACTGCAGCTTGGCCTTGGCAAGAGACTTTACAACCAAGCCCTCGGCCAGTTCGGCAGTGGTGTTCTTGGCGGTGGCCATTTCGCTCACGAGCAGGTACTTGGCGCGCTCGAGCATTTTCTTTTCACGAAAGGAGAGCGGCTTGCTGCGGCTGAGGGAAACGAGGCTCTTCAGTACGGCGGCCACTTCAATGAGCGACCCCGTGCGCATGCGTTCGGAGTTCTCCTTGAAGCGGTGCTTCCAATCCGGATGCGAGTTGAGTTTGCCCTTTTCAAGAAAGCCCAGGACTTTGGTGGATTCATTTGAGCGAATGACGGACCGTAGGCCCACCGTGCCGGCGTTCGACTGCGGCACCATCACGCGCAATCCGCTGGAAACAATACGGATCATATAGTAACGCTCAGTTCTGCCATTCAACACGCCGTAGTTGATCTGCTCCACAATGCCTACACCATGATTCGGGTAAACGACTTTGTCGCCTATCTTATAGTCCATGATTTTGGATGCCCCCCCGCGAAGCTAGGTGCAGTATAGAAACTTGTGTTGCAAGAGTCAAGATATATCCTGTGGAATGAAGAGGTTAGAGAAAAATTGATCCAAATTTGGCAGCCGAATTGCTAAGGCAATCATCCTTGGAGGTGCCCGCGCAGGGCCATTCGCTCCCAAAAATCTGCGGTTCGGTGTTGAAATCCGACCACACACTGATGAAACAGGTGTTTCTTTTCCTTCTTTAATCTTGAGCAGGTCTGGATGTCTCCAGAGGTTAGGGTAGAATGCGCATGTGATTGTCCTGTCGATAGATACGTGCGATGAGCGGGGGAGCGTGGCGGTCCTCGAAGACGACGTGGTTCGCGCCGTGTCGGCTCATGAAACGAATCAGGAGTACTCGTCCTGGCTGCTTCCAGCAGTCGGCGCGGTGCTCGGAAGGGCTGGAGTTCGGATGGATGAGGTGAGCGGCTATGCGGTGGCCGCTGGGCCCGGATCGTTTACCGGGGTGCGGGTGGGGTTGACGAGCGTCAAGGCTTGGGCCGAACGGTACGGCAAACCGGTGGCAGGCGTTTCGCGGCTGGAGGCATTTGCCGCGCAGGCGAGTCGCCCGTCACACTATGTGGCGGCGTTTGTGGACGCCAAACGCGGACAACTTTTCGGAGCAGTTTATCGGTACGACGGTTCCGTGTTGGCTAAGATCGGCGAAGAGATGGTGATTGCCCCGGCAAAGTTTGTCGAGACGGCGGTCGAGCTCGCCAAGCAGGAGAAAATCACCTGGGCCTCGCCCGACGCCGGCCTGCTTCGCGGCGAGGGCGGTTGGCGAGAGCGGGAGAAGCACGGGGAGTCCATCGAGCAGGTGTCAGCAACGCTTGCGGGAATCCTCGGGCGCATCGGCCTGAGACGGCTGAGGGAGGGAAAAACGACCGACGCTCTTGGACTGGACGCCAACTACGTGAGGCGATCCGACGCAGAGATTTTTTGGAAAGGCGGCGCGCCGCATGGCCACTGAATTAGGCCAAGTGCGAGCGAGGCCTGAGATTCGAAGGCTGCGGGCCGACGACGCTCAGGCGGTTGCGGACATCTTGCGCCAATCGCCACAAGCGGTGTTTTGGCCGGAAGCGAGCGTAAAAGAAGTCCTGGAATGGAAGGGAAGCCTGGGTATCGTTATCGAAGCCAACGGAAAAGTCGTGGGTTTCCTGATTGGGCGCCAGACCATCGAGGAAGCAGAAGTCTTGAATCTGGCGGTGGTACCGGGAAGCCGGCGAAAAGGCATGGGCGGTGCGCTTTTGCAAGCAGCGGTCGAGGAGTTTCGAACGCGCGGCGCAAACCGCGTGTATTTGGAGGTTCGCGAATCCAACGCGGCGGGAATCGCCTTCTACGAAAAGCACGGGTTCGGGAAGGCAGGTCGCCGCGAAGGATACTATCGCGACCCCGTCGAAACGGCCATCATCATGCAGAAGAGGTTCGAGGACGGACGCGAAAACTAGTTGTGATTACGCTCTTCTTAAACAGGTCCGGCGCCTCCTTGCGCTCGCACCTTGCCATGGTTCTCCTTGAGTGGTCCTTCTAGTGGCCGTCCGGGCCACGCAGGAAGGCCGTGAATCTGATACTGTTTCTCTCCGCACTTGACGGATGGGGAGGAGAAATGGTTTACAGCGGATGGACATCGCGAGCGGCAAGTCGTGCGGCGCGAGCGAAGCACCGGCTCCCGTCAGCGTTTCTGATGGTAGCCTGCCTAGCGACGGCGACCGCCACGCCACCGAGCGCCTATGGCCAGCTGCGGGAATCCGCCGCGAAACTCATCGCGCGCACCATGGGTAATCCCGAGTTTCGGCCGAAGTCCTTCCGCGGCGGCACCTGGTTCGGGAACGGCGATTTCTATCTCGACTTAGAACCCTCCGCATCGGGACCCGGCGTTGACATCGTGAAGTACGCGACCGCGACGGGTACAAGAGAAATCTTCGTTCCTGCTGAACGTTTGATTCCCGCGGGCGAGAAAACGCCGCTGCTTATCGAGGATTACAGTCTCTCCCCGGACGGACACCGCGTTCTTGTGTTCACCAACTCGAAAACCGTGTGGCGCCAGAACACGCGCGGTGATTATTGGCTCCTCGACCTGACGAGCGGCGCGCTACGCAAACTCGGAAGCGATGCGCCGGCGTCGAGCTTGATGTTCTCGAAGTTTTCGCCGGACAGCAGCAAAGTCGCCTACGTTCGGGCAAACAATATTTATGTGGAAGATCTCGCAGGCGGAAAAAGTGCTCAATTGACGCACGATGGGTCGGATACCACCATCAACGGAACATCCGACTGGGTGAATGAAGAAGAGTTCGATATTCGCGACGGGTTCGCCTGGGGCCCCGACAGCCGCGCCATCGCCTTCTGGCAGTTCAACATCAACGGCGTGCAAAAGTACACCCTGATTTACAACCTTGGCGCGCCGCGAGGCGAAATCGTCACCGGAATTCCCTATCCGGGCCTAGGGCCATATCCCCAGACCCTAGAATACCCGTATCCGCTGGCAGGCGCGCAGAATTCCGCGGTTCGCGTGGGTGTCGTAAACGCCGCGGGCGGGCCGGTCGTTTGGATGCAAACGGCGGGGGATCCTCACAATAACTACATTCCGGAGATGGGCTGGGCGGATTCCGGCCATGTGCTGATTCAACATATGAACCGGTTGCAGAACCGGAATGAGTATCTGCTGGCCGATGCGGCAACCGGCGCCTCGCGCACGGTGTTGGTGGATGAAGATCGTGCTTGGGTAGAGGTGAGCCGTGACGTTTCCTGGATCAATCAAGGGCGCGAATTCCTGGCGCTCAGCGAGCGCGACGGCTGGCGGCATTTGTATCGGGTGGCGCGCGATTCCGGCAAGGCCGAGGTGGTTACGCGCGGCGATTTTGACATCGTCAGCGTGGATCGCATCACCCCCGACGAAAAGTGGGTTTATTTCATCGCCTCGCTTGACCATGCGACGCAGCGTTACCTCTACCGCACAAGGTTGGACGGCACAGCTCGCTGGGAGCGCCTGACGCCCAATTTGCCGGGCACGCATGCTTATACCATTTCGCCCAACGGCGAATGGGCTTTTCACAGCTACTCTTCCTTCGATGTGCCGCCCGCTTTTGACGTGGTGCACCTGCCCGATCATCGGGTGATGAGAAAGACCGTAGATAACGCCGCCATTGCCGGACGCGTGAAGCCTCTGTCGGGTGGGCCGGCGGAATTTGTGAAGGTGGATGCGGGTAACGGCCTGATGGTGGACGCGTGGCTGCTGAAGCCGCCGGATTTCGACTCGACGAAAAAATATCCGCTGATCGTGTATGTCTATTCCGAGCCGGCGGGACAGACTACTGTTGATCACTGGCCATCGATGTTCAATCGGGCCTTAACCGGTGCGGGATATCTGGTTGCCAGCTTTGATAACCAGGGCACGCCTGCTCCGCGAGGCCGCGAGTGGCGGAAAATTGTCTACGGAAACATCGGGCAGCTTTCCTCGCAAGAGCAAGCGGCGGCCCTCGCGTCGCTCGAAAAAACTCATTCGTTCATCGATCCAAAACGCGTCGGAGTGTGGGGCTGGAGCGGCGGCGGGACCGAGACGCTCAATCTGATGTTCCGCTACCCTGATGTTTACAGCGTGGGAGTATCCGTAGCGTCCGTGCCGGACCAGCGGTTGTACGACAGCATCTACCAGGAGCGGTATTTGGGATTGCCTCAGGACAGTCCAAAGGCCTACGAACAAAGCTCGGCAATCAATTTTGCTTCCGGCCTGCACGGCGATTTGCTCCTGATTCATGGCACCGGTGACGACAACGTACATTTTCAGGGGTTTGAACTGCTGGTTAACAAGTTGATTTCGCTCGGCAAGCAGTTCGATATGCGCGTGTATCCGGGCCGGACGCACGCGATCTCCGAAGGCAAAGGTACGAACCTGGACGTCTTTACAAATATTCTCGGCTATTTCGAAGAGCACTTGCCGCCGACGGCGTTGAGCACCGCCACTCGCTCCGAACAGTGAGACCTCGGGAGTCGGCGTCGTTGGATCCGGCCCCTTGCGGCGGATTCGACCGCGGATCGACGTTGCTTTCGAGGGCTCACGGCACCGAAATACCGCCAGTTGCCTCTTGACGTGGCTCGGCGAAGTGGTATCGTTCGCTCATGTAGTATTCACATTCCATTCACGAAATCGTCAGGAGGAACGCATGGCAACCGCGCAGCGGGCACCTCGGGACGTGCTTCTCCAGGCAGACGCTGACTATCGGCGTCTGGCAGAACAGCACCGGCAGTACGATTTAGAACTTCAACGCATCTCCAAGTCTCCCTACCTGAATGCAGAAGACCTCCTGGAAGAAATCAAACTGAAAAAGATGAAGCTCCACTGTAAGGATGAAATGGAGCGGATTGCTGCGCGCATTCTGCGGGAGCAGGATCCCAGCAATACCAGCTTTGCGGCATAGGAAACTGTCGTAGAATGGCCATGCTTGCTCGCGGCGGCTGAAGCGCGAGCAAAAAGGCGGAGGTATACCCCGGTCAGCATGGTCAAGGAAGGCTATTACTTTGGGCTGCCGCCGCTGCTAGCTGGTGGCGCAGGTTTTCTGCTCCATTGGTATCTTTCCGCCGCTGTATTGGTGTTCCTTGCTCTGTTTGTGTTCTCTTTCTTTCGCGATCCCGATCGCGTGATCCCGGTGGAGCCGGGCGCCATCGTTTCGCCTGCCGACGGCCGAGTTGTGGTCGTAACGGAAGAAAAAAACGCCGGACGCCCCGGCCAGCGCCTGAGCATTTTCCTGGCGATCTGGAACGTGCACGTGAACCGCGCACCTGCCGCCGGAACCATAACGAACGTGGAGTACCGGCCAGGGAAGTTTTTTGCGGCGATGCGCGAACGGGCCTCACTCGAAAATGAACAGAACGTGTTTACGCTTTCGACCGAAGCGGGCGAAATGATATTCAAGCAGATTGCCGGACTCATTGCGCGGCGAGTAGTCTCTTGGAAGAGGCCAAGCGAACAAGTTCTGCGCGGAGAGCGCATCGGGCTGGTGCGCTTCGGATCCCGTGTGGATGTTTGGCTGCCCAAGGGGGCGGAGATTGTGGTGAAGGTAGGAGAGCATGTCAAAGGCGGATCCAGCCTGATTGCCAGGTGGCCAACCAAGCGTACGTCGAATCGGTCGGAAGGCAAGGGCTCGGCGGAAACGGAAGCGAATCTGGCGGCGACGGGGAGGCCGTCGTGACCATGCCCGCTTTAAATCCGCTTCCGAACTTACGGAAGGAACGGTCGCGCCCCGTGCTTGCACCTAGGAGCGAGCGATGATTCCTACCGCCGCGCCCGATCAACACGAGATTCCCTTCACCGAGCGGCGGTTTCGCCGCCAGAGGTTTCGCCGGCGCGGCATATTCCTCCTGCCCAGCCTATTCACGGTTGGAAATCTTCTTTGCGGCTGGTATGCATCGGCTGTCGCACTAACTGGCAACGGAGACGACCTGGACCGCGCCGCGAAAGCCATTGGCCTGGCGATCCTCTTCGATTCGCTGGACGGGCGGTTGGCCCGCTTACTGAAAGCAAATACCGACTTCGGGATTCAGTTCGACTCGCTCGCCGATGTCGTCAGCTTCGGAATTGCGCCGGCCCTGCTTTCCTACGCCTGGGGCATACGACATCTGCCGGGGTTTGGATATTCTGCTTTCATTCAACAGATCGGACATTTCGGGTGGTGGTTCTGCTTCGCGTTTGTTGTTTGTTGCGCCTGGCGGCTCGCGCGTTTCAACGTGCAGGGCATGGCTCCGGGCGGCTCGAAGTATTTCATTGGAATGCCCACACCCGCCGCTGCGGGAGTGATTGCAGCTACGGTCCACGCCTTTCCCGCACCCTTGCAGGATGACAGGTGGTCGGTCGCATGGATCTGCGTCACGCTGGCTTTGGCCGCGCTTATGACCAGCACCATTCGGTTTTACAGTTTCAAAGACATCCCCTGGACGCGTAAGCAGCCGTCCCTTGCCGTGGTCCTTCTGGCCCTGCTCTGCGCCGCGATCTGGAGGTGGTCGGAATCGGTTTTGTTTCTGATGGCGTCCTCCTATGCGATTGTTGGGGTTACCTTGCATATCCTGCGTTTTGTACGGCACCGCCTGGCTTCGCGGACGGTGTGATTCATGCCTTCGGTCGAAAAGGAATCTCATCGTATTGTGATTGCGGGTGCGTCCTCGCTGCTCGGCGCAGAGTTGAAGACGCTGCTCGAAGAAAGTCAGTTTGCCGGTTGGGATTTGCGGCTATTGGACGAAGAAGACGCGGCGGGAACGCTTACCGAAGCAGGCGGAGAACCTGTGGTGATCCAGCCGGTTGACGAGGGCAGTTTCGAGCGCGCGCGCTTCGTTTTCTTCACCGGGTCGCCTGAATTCGTTGAGTCCAACTTCGCTGCTGCACTCGCGGCTGGGGCGGTGGCCATCGACTTTACGGGCAAAGTCTCGACGAAAGACCAAGCCCCTAGCCCTTGGTTTCCTAAGCTGGATGAGTTTTGGAGCCCTCCGCTCCGTCCAAAAGTTCAACCAGACGGCACACACTTCTGGATCCCTTCGGCCGCTGCCGTTGCCGCCACTTCACTCTCGTTCGGGCTGAGGCCGGTTGGACTCAGGAGACTGAGCATTACTTTCTTTCGGCCGGTCTCGGAAGCGGGAAGGGCCGGAATCGAAGAACTTGAGAGCCAGACCGGCCAGCTGCTCTCCTTTCAATCCGTCGGGAAGCCTGTTTTCGACACCCAGGTGGCGTTCAACCTATTGGAGCGTTATGGGCCTCGGAGCCGGCAGAACCTTGCTGCGGTGCGCAAAGCTCTTCGTGGAGAGATCCATGCATGCGTCTCGAAGCAGAGAGCGGTCCTGCCGGCTCTCGACGTGCTTCATGCGCCAACGTTCTACGGCATGATGTTTTCTGCCTGTGCGGAATTGGATCCTGGGGTAGCGGACACGGAATCGGTCAGCAACGCATGTCGGGAAGCTGGGTTTTCCGTGGCAAGGGATGAGGACTGCACCCCAAGCAACGTCAGTGCTGCGGGCGAAAATACAATCCAGCTTGGCGTTCCGCAAGCGGACGCGACGGTCCACGGGACATGGTGGTTTTGGGGAGCGGCGGATAATCTTCGATTACCCGCATGGAATGCAGTAAAGCTGGCGGAGAAGCTGTTGTGAGGATTGCGCGAATCGCTGTTGCGCTTGTGTCGGCAAGCGCACCCCTTGCCGGCTGCGGCTATCACGTTGCGGGGCGAAGTGATGGGCTCCCGAAAAGTATTCACGTGATTGCCGTGCCGGCGCTCGAGAATAAGACCACCAGTTACAGGATCGAGCAGAGATTGACAGCGGCGACAGTTCACGCGTTTTTGGCGAAGACGCCGTATCGCGTGGTGTCGGAACCCGCCAACGGCGACGCCGTGCTGCGTGGGAAAGTGCTCAGTCTCGAGGCGGTCCCGCTGTTGTTTGACACCACTACGGGGCGGGCCACGACGATGCTGGTGACGGTGAAGTGCGAGGTCACGTTGGAAGAGCGCGATACAGGAAGGCCGCTCTATCACACGGACAACTTTCTGTTTCGCAACCAATACGAGATTTCGACCGATGTGAAAAGCTTCTTCGATGAGCAGGATCCGGCCCTTGATCGGCTGGCGCAGGATTTTGCGGCGCGGCTGGTGGCGGTGGTGACGGAGAACTATTAGAAAGGACGCAAAAAGACCGGCGCTTTGCATTGATTCGCCATACGGGACGGCTCCGAAGCAGGGGAGAAAAGGAAGGCTGCGAGCTAACTTAAAGTACTGGAGTTCCCTGGGTTGCTTGTTTCGATTTGGCAAGGGAGGAAAGGCTAAATGGCGCGGATTTCGGCCAATGAGCTGCTGTCGCGGCTGGAGAAGGGGAAACCCATCCCCGCCATTTTGCTGCTGGGAGAAGAG
>Ga0182037_10000526_pt1 | contig 18639 bp, 17 predicted proteins | sample sta12Cox44000082_FD_125974 | JGI IMG/M metagenome (GOLD analysis project Ga0182037, IMG submission 125974) | Lab enrichment of tropical soil microbial communities from Luquillo Experimental Forest, Puerto Rico - statoxic.12C.oxic.44.000.082 | ecosystem: Environmental > Terrestrial > Soil >... | reverse complement strand
CGCGGCCTGGAACTACTTCGAGTCGGTCAAAAACCCGACAAACGATGCCTTCATCAAGCAATGGCACGAGTTCATCAAGAATCCGAAGCGAGTGACCAATGACCCCATGGAGGCGCACTACATCGGTTTCAAGATGTGGACCCAGGCAGTAAGGCAGGCCGGGACCACCGACGTCGATGCCGTGCGGCAGGCGATGTATGGCCAAAGGGTCAAGGCGCCGAGCGGGTTCACGGCAGTCATGAATACCAACCATCATTTGTCCAAGCCGGTCATGATCGGCGAGATCCGGCCCGACGGGCAGTTCGATGTAGTGTGGCAGACGAAGGAAGCGATCAAGGCCGACGCCTGGAGCCCCTATCTTCTTGAGGACAAGGGCAAAATCGCTGACTGGACCTATCCGTGGGTCTGCGGCAATTGCACCGACGCCAAATACAAGGATTGAGCGGATCCGGAACCGAGGTGGGGGCACCGCCCTCACTTGGCTCCCCCCCGTGTGCGATTCAGGGGTTGGCGACCCCTCCCGCGCCGCCGGAGAAGGTGGACCCAGCCCACAGGCCTGGGTGGATAAAGCCTTTTTGCTTGGCGGCGCTCATGCTCCTTCTCGTGGATGCTGTGCCCGCGGTTGCAGATGATTTCGCGGCACTCGTCGGGGGGCTCGCGGAGGGCAGCTTCGCCGACAAGGAAAAGGCGGTCACGGCGCTCGGCACCCAGGGGGACCCGCGGACAGTCTCGCTTCTGCAGGCGCTGACCGACGGACGCCTCCTTCGCGGCGCCGACGGCCGCGTTGTTGTGTCCGAGACGGCGAGCGGGACAACGAGGCTGCGCGATTCGATCACCGGCGAGGACATCGCCGGCATCGAACCCGACAGCCTCGGCCGGATCATCGTCAACAACCGCCTGCGCGGTGCGATCGAAGGCGCGCTCGCCGCCCTGACCTTGTTCAGCACCGATCCCGTCGCCCGGCTCGCCGCCGCCCAGGGCTCGCTGAGACACCCCTCAGCCGCCGAAGCTGCGTTGCTCGAAAGGGCGATCGCGACTGAGCAAGATCCGGAAATCCGCACGGCGATGCAGCTCAGCCTTTCGGCCGCTCGGCTCGTATCCGGCAGCAAGGAAGAGCGCCTCGCCGCCATCCGCGCGCTTAGCACCACGACAGACCCTCAGATAAAAAACCTGCTCGACGAGTTTCGCGCGGCTCCGGATACCGATCCGGAATTGCGCAAGGCCGCCGACGCCGCGCTCGCCTCGATCGGCAACCGGCTCCGGCTGGTCGGCGTTGCGGCCAATTTGTTCCAGGGCATCAGCCTCGGAAGCGTGCTGCTGCTCGCGGCGATCGGCCTCGCCATCACCTTTGGGGTAATGGGTGTCATCAACATGGCACATGGCGAGATGATCATGCTCGGCGCCTATACCGCCTATGTCTGCCAGCAGCTGTTCCGCGCATTCCTGCCGGCGGACTGGATCGACGCCTATCTCGTCGTCTCGGTGCCGGCGGCATTTCTGTTCGCCGGAGCGGTCGGTGTGGTGCTCGAGCGCAGCGTGATCCGCTTCCTCTATGGCCGGCCGCTTGAGACTCTGCTGGCGACCTGGGGCGTCAGCCTGATCCTGCAGCAGGCGGTGCGCTCGATTTTCGGTTCGCCCAACAAAGAGGTCTCGAACCCGAGCTGGATGACCGGTGGGTTCGATCCGATCGGCGGTTTCACAATCACCTGGAACCGGCTCTACATCATTCTCTTCTGCTTCATCGTCCTTGGCGTGCTCGCGCTGATGCTCAATCGGACCCGCTTCGGGCTGCACATGCGTGCGGTCACCCAGAAGCGCCCGATGGCCTCGGCAATGGGTATTCGTACCGCGCGGATTGATGCGCTGACGTTCGGGCTCGGCTCAGGGATTGCCGGCATGGCTGGAGTGGCCCTCAGCCAAGTCGGCAATGTCAGCCCCAATCTTGGCACAATCTACATCGTCGACAGCTTTCTCGTCGTCGTGTTCGGCGGGGTCGGAAACTTGCTGGGAACCCTGGTCGGCGCCCTGTCCCTCGGCATCGTCAACAAATTCCTCGAGCCAGTCGCCGGAGCGATCCTCGGCAAGATCGTTGTGCTGGTGGCGATCATATTGTTCATCCAGCGGCGGCCGCGCGGCCTCTTCGCGCTCAAGGGGCGCACTGCCGAGGCGGAGGCGTAAACTGTGCCGGCGCTCCACGGGGGCCAGCAAAGGAGCGCCTGGAGCTTGGGCTTTTGGATAAGGTTTCTCGCCTGCGGAGTGGTTCTGGTTGTGGCAGTGCCGGCCCTCAACTTTTGGGTGCCGCCAGACTCTCCGGCCGCTCTGCCCGATTACCTGGTTCCGCTTTTGGGCAAGTATCTGTGCTACGCGCTCCTGGCCCTGAGCCTCGATTTAATTTGGGGATATGCTGGGATTCTCAGCCTCGGGCACGGCGCCTTCTTCGCTCTGGGCGGCTACTGCATGGGCATGTACCTGATGCGGCAGATCGGAACCCGGGGCGTTTACGGCAATCCGCTGCTCCCCGACTTCATGGTCTTCCTCAACTGGAAGGAGCTGCCCTGGTTCTGGTGGGGGTTCGATCATTTCGCCTATTCGGCGGCGATGGTGGTCCTGGTCCCCGGTTTGCTCGCCCTGGTGTTCGGCTGGCTGGCCTTCCGCTCACGCGTTACCGGGGTTTATCTGTCGATCATTACGCAAGCCATGACTTATGCGTTGATGCTCGCCTTCTTCCGTAACGACATGGGATTCGGCGGCAACAACGGGATGACCGATTACAAGGATATCCTCGGCTGGGACATCCATCAGGCGTCGACCCGGCTCGGCCTCTATATCGCCTCGGTATCGGCGCTTGGGCTCGGCTTTCTGGTGTGCCGGTATATTACCGCATCCAAGCTCGGTCGCGTATTACTGGCGTTGCGTGACGCCGAAAGTCGGGTGCGCTTCCTCGGCTACTCGGTCACTAATGCCAAGCTGTTCGTCTTTGCCCTCTCAGCGGTGCTCGCCGGCATTGCCGGGGCGCTCTATGTTCCGCAGGTCGGAATCATCAATCCCAGCGAATTTTCCCCGGGGAACTCGATCGAGATCGCGATCTGGGTCTCGGTCGGGGGGCGCGGCACCCTGGTCGGGGCAATTGTCGGTGCCGTCCTCGTCAACTCGGCGAAAACCTGGCTGACCGGTGCCGCGCCCGAAACCTGGCTTTTCGTGCTCGGCGCGCTGTTCATCCTGACCACCTTGGTCTTCCCGCGCGGGATCGTCGGGTTGTTGCGGCCCTCGAGCCGGATCCGCGCGCGAGCGGCAGCTGTGGTGCCAGCCGGAGAACGGGCATGAAGACGGCAAAGCCGCTGACCGGCGCACTGCTCTACCTCAATGGGGTATCCGTCAGCTTCGACGGTTTTAAGGCGTTGAATGATCTCTCGCTGATCGTCGAGGAAGGCGAGCTGCGCACGATCATCGGTCCGAACGGCGGCGGCAAAACGACGATGATGGATGTGGTTACTGGTAGAACCCGGCCCGATGCGGGCGAAGTGTTCTTTCGCGGTACGGCTGATCTTACCCGCCTCGACGAGGCCGAGATCGCCAATCTCGGGATCGGCCGCAAGTTTCAGCGGCCGACTGTTTTCGAAAACCTGACCGTCTTTGAAAATCTGGAATTGGCGCGTGCCGACGCCCGCGGCACCTGGAGGACGCTCGTGGCTTATTTGACCTCGGATCGCCGCGAGCGCATTGCCGTCACATTGGCTCGAATAGGGCTCACCGAGCAGAGCGACCAGCCGGCCGGTGCGCTCAGTCACGGCCAGAAGCAATGGCTCGAGATCGGTATGCTGCTGATCCATGATCGCACCTTGCTGCTGCTCGACGAACCGGTCGCGGGGATGACCGACCGCGAAACCGAGGAGACCGCCGGACTGATCCTCGATCTCGCGAGGGACCGAACGATCATCGTGGTGGAGCACGACATGGCCTTTGTGCGCAGCCTAGGCGCGCGGGTGACTGTGTTGCATGAGGGCGCAGTCTTAGCGGAAGGCTCGGTCGACCACGTGCAGAGCCATCCTCGCGTCATCGAGGTGTATCTCGGCCGCTGAACGATGCTGTCCGTCGAAGCGATCGATCTTTTTTACGGAGCCAGCCATGCATTGCGCCGGGTCAGCCTAAGCGCGAAAAAGGGCGAGGTGACTTGCATCCTCGGCCGCAACGGCGTCGGCAAGACGAGCTTGCTGCGGGCTATCTTTGGGTTGCAGCCGATCCGCGCTGGCCGCATCACCTGGGAAGACCAAGTGTTGAACGAGCTGCCGCCGCACGAGCGCGCCCGCGCGGGACTGGCGCTGGTGCCGCAAGGCCGCGAAATCTTCGCACGGCTGACGGTGCTCGAGAATCTCTCGACCGGTTTCGCGCCGCTGGTGCGCGAGTTGCGCTACATCCCGGATGAAATCTTCACTCTGTTTCCAGTGCTGAAAGACATGCTGCATCGCCGCGGCGGCGACCTTTCCGGTGGCCAGCAGCAGCAGCTCGCAATCGCACGCGCCCTCGTCACGCGGCCGCGCCTTCTGATACTTGACGAGCCGACGGAAGGGATCCAGCCTTCGATCATCAAAGATATCGAGCGCGTCATCCGCGCTCTCGCCGACCGGGGCAACATGGCAATCCTACTCGTCGAGCAATATTTCGATTTCGCCCGGGATCTCGCTGCCGCTTACTTCGTCATGCAACGCGGCGAGGTCGTGGTGTCGGGGCGCCGGGAGGACATGGACGAGGCGGCGGTCCGCAGCTATCTGACTGTGTGAGTGAGAGTGCGGCGGGTCCGGTGCAGTTGGGGACCGATTTCTGATACCCTCAGGTCACTTCGACAGACGGCGTGAAGATATAGCCGCTGCCGCGCACCGTCTTGATCATCGTTGGCCTTTGCGGATCGTCCTCAAGCTTGCGCCGCAGCCGGCCGACCTGGACATCGATCGTCCGATCAAACGGCCCAGCTTCGCGATTGCGGGCGAGATCGAGCAGCCGATCGCGGGTCAGCACCTGATTGGCGTTATTGACAAACGCCGCGAGTAAATCGAATTCGCCGGTGGTGAGCCTGACCTCGTCCCCTGAGGGAGAAAGGAGTTCGCGTGTAGCGAGATCCAGGTTCCAGCCGGCGAACCGTGCCCGTGGTCGAGATGCAGCTTGCCTATCGGCAGATCGGTTCGAGGCCCGCCGCAACACGCTCTTGACCCGCGCCAATAGCTCACGCAGATGGAACGGCTTCGGCAGATAGTCGTCAGCGCCCATTTCGAGGCCGATGATGCGGTCGACCGTCTCGCCACGCCCGGTCAGAATGATGATTCCGACGCTCGATTCCTCGCGGAGCGAGCGAGCAAGGGTTAGTCCGTCCTCGCCGGGAAGCATCAGATCGAGGATGACGAGATCGACCGGGTCCTGACCAATTACCCGCCGCATCCCGGCGCCATCATGTGCGGTCGAGACCCGGTAGCCTTCACTGGACAGATATTCTTGGACCAGATCGCAGATCTCGCGCTGATCGTCGACGATCAAAATGTGACCGTGGTCGTGCTCGCCGGCCAACTTCGCCTACCCTTTGTCGCGGTCCGACCCGCACCACCGATCGATGGCGAGGTTTTCCGGGCGGGCCTCTCAGGCTCGCCCATACATATGGTTACAAATTCTTACACAAAAGCGCTCGCGTGACATCATCGGATAACATCACCGCGATAGAGTCTTCGTCTTCGGATCGCCTCGCGAGCCGATTGTTGCCATCGGGAGTAGCTCTCTTTGGTCGACCCATATCGGGACATCGAAGCCGAAATTCCCCGCCTGCGACGCTATGCCCGCGCGCTGACGCGCGATCTCATCGCCGCCGACGATCTCGTACAGGACTGCCTGACCCGTGCCCTTGGCAAATCGCATTTGTGGCAACAGGGAACAGACTTGCGAGCGTGGCTGTTCACGATACTTCACAACCAATACGTCAATCACATCCGGCGAACCGCGCGAGAAGGAGCAAGGGTCGGATTGAGCGAGCGCGAGCCGTTGCTCGCCCGAGCACCGCAGCAGGGAAGACGGCTCGAACTGCGCGATCTTGGGCGCGCTATCGCCAAACTCCCCAATGCGCAGCGGTCAGTAATCCTGCTTGTCGGCTTGGAGGGAATGAGCTACGGAGAGGTCGCCGCGGTTCTGGACGTCCCGGTGGGGACCATCCGCTCGCGTCTCTCGCGCGGCCGTGAAGCCTTGCGCCGATTAACGGGCAGCATCCAGACCGGGAAGGCCGATACTCTGATCAGCGTTCGCAACCGCGCAATCCGGCAGTTCGACGGGGCTGCCGGACGTTCCGAAATCGCGGTTGATCGGGGTGGCTTGTTATCGCGTCGCCTGGCTGGTCGGTCGAGTAAACTCTCGGCGCCGTCCCGATACCCGGCTGAGCGAAAAACTAATGGGCATCGCGCAGCATAACCAGCACGGCGCTCGGCTCGGGGCTGGAACAACGGGGTTTGCTCGCTTGTTAACAGCGTAGGCGGGATGCCGGACGCCCGCCTTCATTTTCGTAGTCCGGCTTGGCAAAGTCTCCCTGTCGCGGGTTTGCCACCCGCAACCTGCCGGAGCCGGCTCGCCGACTCCGGCTTTTTTTGCGATCGGCAGGTCCCGACGCAAGATAGCGTCATAGCGCCCGGCCAGAACATCCTAATTTGAAAGGTACTGACAAACGCTTCTTCTGCCAATCTCAAGAGGCGCCTTCACTTGACTATCGGCGATATCAGCTGCCTAAAGGTCGATGCGATTATCAATGCCGCAAATGCCTCGCTGCTCGGCGGCGACGGGTTGACGGGGCTATACGTCGTGCGGCAGGGCCCGAGCTTCTCGCCGAATGCCGAAAACTGGGAGGATGTCCTCCCGGCGAGGCGCGGCTCACCGCGGGTTATCGTTTGCCGGCCTCGCACGTCATCCACACGGTTGGTCCGATCTGGCAAGGTGGGGCCGCCGAGGAGCAGCAAATTTTGGAGAATTGCTATCGCTCCTGCATCGACGTCGCTCGCTCGTAGGCCGCAATGCGATCCGTTGTGGAGCGTGAGAGCTTGCTGCCGGTCGTGACGCCGTCGGCATTAATCGAGACGTTTGCCCTCTAACTCGTTTCTGGCACGTAGGCTCTCGGGCAGCAGTTTGTTGCGTTCCTCCTTGCTGCGCCCGAAGCGGACTCGGGTATCCGTCGCGCGGCGTTCAGCTTCGGTGCGGCGGCGTTTCTTGCGATACTGATTGAGGTTAACTATCACGCAGCCGGCCGCCTCTAATTCCGGGATCGTCATCGGCGTCACGAACCCGGCGAATGTAATACACTTCGTTCGTTTGACAACGTGATCCGGGCCGACTTGCTCGAGGCCGAGGCCAGCCGGTACCGCTAGCGGACAAGCATTTGACGGATCGGGTGAAATAATGGCTGTCCGATAGCCTTCCGATTGCCGGCTTGCAAAGGCCGGGGTGATCCGTAAGGATCGGGGTCGCCTCGGGAGATGAGCGACCTGCGAGGCGGCCGATGGCGGGACACCCCTTGCATGGACAGAGCACGAGATCGTCGATCTGGCGACATGATCCGCGGGGGCATCCCGCTGCCGAGTCCGACCTTGGGATCACCCGCGGCTATGGGTTTGCAGTGAGATGATTGGAAGAATGTTGGGTTTGCTGTCTGCCGACATGGCGATCGATCTCGGCACTGCAAACACCCTCGTCTATGTGAAAGGCCGGGGAATCGTGCTTAACGAGCCGTCCGTGGTGGCAATCGCCAGCGCCCGCGGCAGAAAGCAGGTCCTAGCCGTCGGCGAAGAAGCGAAACTGATGCTCGGCCGCACCCCGGGCAACATTCAGGCGATCCGACCCTTGCGCGACGGTGTCATTGCTGATTTCGAGGTGACGGAAGAAATGATCAAGCATTTCATCCGCAAGGTACACAACCGGCGCAGCTTCGCCACGCCGCAGATCATCGTCTGCGTGCCGTCGGGATCGACGGCGGTGGAGCGACGGGCGATTCAGGAATCGGCCGAAAGCGCAGGCGCTAGGCGGGTCTTTCTGATCGAAGAGCCGATGGCGGCAGCGATCGGTGCGGGTCTGCCGGTGACCGAACCGACGGGGTCGATGGTTGTCGATGTCGGGGGCGGAACGACCGAGGTTGCGGTGCTGTCCCTCGGCGGCATTGTCTATTGCCGATCGGTACGGGTCGGAGGCGATAAGATGGATGAGGCGATCATTGCCTACATCCGGCGCAACCATAATCTCCTCGTTGGCGAAAGCAGCGCCGAGCGGATCAAGAAGGAGATCGGGTCCGCCTGCATGCCTGACGACGGCGAGGGTCGCGTGATGGAGATCAAGGGACGCGACCTGATGAACGGAGTGCCGAAGGAAATCGTGATCAGCGAACGTCAGATCTCGGAGAGTCTCGCTGAGCCGGTTGGTTCGATCGTCGAAGCTGTGAAGGTAGCGCTCGAGCACACCGCCCCCGAACTTGCCGCCGACATCGTCGACAAGGGGATCGTGCTGACCGGCGGCGGCGCGCTGCTCAGCAATCTCGATCTGGTGCTGAGACACGCCACGGGGTTGCCGGTTTCGATCGCGGACGATCCCCTCACCTGCGTGGCGCTCGGCACCGGCCGTGCCCTTGAAGAAATGAAGACGCTGAAAAACGTGTTGGTCAACATGTGGTAGGAATTTTTAATCCTTGGGGGGTTAGGGGGACATCATGAAGAAAAGTGGTGCCGAATGGCGCGAACTACCTGGACATGGCAGGGTTAAGATAACGGTTTCGCGGCCTGGCGCAGTCGAGTTCGGCATGCGCGACGCGATCCGGTGATATGATCGGGTTGTCGCCGCCGCGTCGTGCGGTCGTGCAGCGGGTAGCCCTCCCGCTTCTCGTCCTGCTGTCCGCGACAATGATCATCCTCGGCAAAGCCGATCAGGTCATGTTCGAATCTCTCCGGGTTTCGGTGACGGACACTGCCGCGCCGGCGCTCGACATATTGTCGCGCCCCCTTGCCGAACTCGGACATCTCGCGGACCGCGCTCGAGAGTTCGTGACCGTCTATCGGGACAACCGTCGCCTCGCCGAGGAGAACGAGAGGCTGCTGAACTGGCAACAGACGGCGCTCAAGCTTGCATCCGAGAATGCCCAGTTGCGCGAACTTCTGAAGCTGATACCTGAGCCCGCGACAACCTTCATCACGGCCCGCGTTATAGCAAATTCCGGCGGTGCCTATGTCCGTAGCCTGATGGTTCACGCCGGCAGCGAGGACGGGGTAGAGCGCGGCCAAGCTGCTGTGACCGGCGAGGGTCTCGTCGGACGTGTGTCGGAGGTAGGAAGCCGGGCCGCGCGGGTCCTTCTCGTCACCGATCTCAACTCTCGAGTGCCGGTGATTGTCGAGGGGCCGCAGCAGCGGGCGCTGCTGACCGGGGACAATTCGGAGCGTCCGCGCCTGCGCTATCTGGATGCCGGCGCTGGGCTCAAGGTCGGCGACCGGGTCGTCACCTCGGGACAGGGCGGTGTCTTCCCGCCCGGACTACCGGTTGGCGTCGTCGCATCTGTTGATGGCGAGGCGCCGAGCGTCGAGCCCTATGTCGAGCTATCCCAAGTTGAATATCTGCGGATTGTCGATTACGGGCTGGCTGACGGGTTGCCCAAGCCAGTGCCGATCAGCTCGCGCAGCGGCCGGCGCACCGACCTGCCTGCGGGTGCCCAGCTAGGCCGACGCTGAGCACCGAATGGCCCTCAAATCGGCCGACACATCCGCCCCGCAGCGTGCTGACGACCCCGTCGCCCGGTTGCTGCCGATCGTGACCACGCTGTTGGCAACGGTAATTTCGATCCAGCCCGCACATATTCCGGGATACGCGGCGCTGACCCCCGCCTTCACATTGATGGCGGTCTATCATTGGACGATCTACCGGCCGGACCTGCTACCGCCCCTCGCACTCTTTCTAGTCGGTATCGCTCAAGACTTGCTCACTGGTGTTTCGCCGGGAGTGACCGCCCTCGTCTTGCTGCTCGCCCGTACCGTCGTGCTGCGCCAGCGGCGTCACTTCGTCAATCGGCCGTTCCCATTCGTGTGGACCGGCTTTACGATGCTGACCGGCGCCGCCATGCTGTTTTTTTGGACGTTGCATTGCCTGTTTGATGGGGCGCTAGTCGATTTTCGCGGTACCTTCTCCCGTGCTGTACTGACTATTTCGGTGTTCCCGATAGCAAGCTTTCTCATGGGCCGAACCCAGCGAACATTGATGGGCGCGCGTTGACCTTCAACGCCCGATCACGCAGCTCAGTCAGCCGCGCCGACGATGCAGCGTGAGGCGCAGCGACATAAGCTCTTGAACCGGCGGGCGGCGATCCTTGGCGCCGGCCAGGCAATCCTCTTCACGGCCCTTGCCGAGCGAATGTACCAACTCCAGATCCTGCAGTCGGACCGCTATGCGATGCTTGCGGACGAGAACCGCATCAATCTGCAGCTTCTGGCGCCGCAGCGCGGGCGCATACTTGACCGCTTCGGAGCGGCACTTGCCGATAATCATCAGAACTATCGCCTCGTCGTGACGGCCGAGCAGGCGGGGGACATTACGGCCACACTCGACGCGCTCGCCGGGCTGATTGAGATCGGCGAGGGCGACCGCCACCGGGTATTGCGCGAGGTCCGACGTAAGCATTCATTTGTGCCCGTTGTGGTCCGCGGCAATTTAAGCTGGGACGAGATGGCCCGCATCGAGGTCGCCATCCCCGAACTGCCCGGCGTGGCGATCGAACAGGGACTAATCCGATCCTATCCGCTGGGCGAGATCGCGGCGCACGCGATCGGCTATGTCGCGGCGGTTTCGGAGGCGGAGCTTAGCGGGGATCCGCTGCTCGAGCTACCGGATTTTCGTATCGGCAAGAGTGGCATCGAGAAGTCGCAGGACGCCGAGCTGCGGGGAAGGGCGGGGACGAGCCAAGTCGAGGTCAACGCCTTTGGCCGCGTGGTCCGCGAGCTCGCCCGGGCCCCCGGCAGACCAGGAAGTGACGTCGTGAGTTGCCTCGACGCCGCGATGCAGGACTTCCTTGCGCGTCGCTGCGCCACCGAGGAGAGCGTTTCTAGCGTTTTGCTCGACGCGGTTACCGGCGAAATCCTGGCACTGGTGTCGAGTCCGAGCTTCGGTCCGGCGCCGTTCGCCGCCGGGCTTACCCCGGCGGTCTGGCAGCAACTGTCTGGGGACCCGCGCAACCCACTGACCAATAAAGCGATCGCCGGCGTTTATCCGCCGGGGTCGACATTCAAGCCGGTGGTGGCGACAGCGGCACTCACGGCCGGGGTGCTGACTCCCGAGACATCGGTAACCTGCCCAGGGTATCTGACGCTCGGCGACGCCACGTTTCACTGCTGGCGGGAACACGGGCACGGCACAATTCGTCTGCGCGACGCGATCAAGAGATCCTGTGACGTCTTTTTCTATGAGACCGCGCGGCGGCTCGGGATCGATCGTCTCGCGTCGATGGCACGCCGTCTCGGCTTCGGCGGCGTCCTGGGTCTCGACATTCCCGGCGAACGCCCTGGGTTGATCCCGAGCCGGGAGTGGAAGCTGGCGACATCCGGGACCACGTGGTCGCAAGGGGAGACGGCGATCGCCGGGATCGGCCAGGGATCGGTGCTGGCGACCCCGCTACAGATCGCGACGATGGTCGCGCGCCTCGTCACCGGCCGGGCTGTCCTGCCGCGCCTCGTTCGCCCCGACGGCGTCATGCGACCGGGTGGCGAGCCGACGCCGCCCGATTTCCCGGCACTCGGTGTTAGCCCGGCCGTGCTCGCCCTCGTTCTCGACGGGATGAACGCGGTCGTCAACGAGCAAGGCGGCACGGCCTACGCGGAGCGCATCACCGATCCCGGCCTCGCCATGGGCGGTAAGTCGGGGACCTCGCAAGTCCGGGCGATCAGCGAATACGAGCATGAGCACGGGCTGCGCAAAATTAGTCAGATCCCCTGGAAGGACCGCGATCACGCGCTGTTCGTCGGCTTCGCACCGGTCGGTGCGCCGCGCTATGTGTGCGCGACTGTGGTCGAGCATGGGGGCGTGCGGGGCGGCCACGGTTCCGAAGTGGCCGGGCCGATTTGCCGCGACGTACTGCGCGAGGTGCAGCGCCGCGACCCCGCCCGACGGGTGCCCGGCGGGGATACGGTGGCGCAACTCGGCCTGTTCAATTGGCCCTCTCCGCCTCGCTCGGACGCGCCAGGCGGCTGAGCGTGGCGCGCGTTTCCACCGATCTCGACCGACGCGAGCCGAGACTCTGGCAACGCATCCGAGGCATTAGCTGGGGGCTAGTCCTGCTGATCTGCGCGGCGGCGGGCTTCGGCATCGCGGTGCTGTACTCGGCGGCCGACGGAAGCATCGAACCCTGGGCCGCCAAGCAGACGATCCGTTTTACGATAGCGCTGGTCCTGATGGTTGGTGCAGCGCTCGTCGACATCCGACACTGGTTCCGCGTGGCCTATTGGGTTTACGCCGGTGTGCTGGCCCTGGTGGTGGCGGTCGATCTTCGCGGGTTTGTCGGAATGGGGGCGCAACGCTGGATCGATCTGGGAGTGATCCAGCTGCAGCCTTCCGAACTGATGAGCGTCGCCGTAGTGCTCGCCCTCGCGCGCTATTTTCACAGCCTGAGCGCGGAGGATGTCGGGCGTACCCGTTATTTGATGCTGCCTGCGGCGATGGTCGGTGTGCCCGCGGCGTTAGTCCTTAAACAGCCTGATCTCGGCACCGCGGTAACGCTGTTGATGGGTGGCGCTGTGATGTTTTTCATCGCTGGGATGCGCCTGCGCTACTTCGCGTTGACGGCGGCGGCCATTGCTGCTGCGTTACCGGGGGTCTGGCACGTTCTGCGCGATTACCAGAAGAACCGGATCCGGACGTTCCTCGATCCGGACAGCGATCCGCTCGGCGCGGGTTACCACATCCTGCAATCGAAGATCGCGCTCGGCTCCGGCGGGCTGTTCGGCAAAGGTTTTCTGCACGGCAGCCAGAGCCATCTGAGCTTTCTGCCGGAGAAGCAGACCGATTTCATCTTCACCACCGCGGCCGAGGAGTTCGGCCTCGTCGGCGGTCTCGGGCTTCTCGCGCTCTATTCGCTGATCATGGTCTACGGCTTTGCAATGGCGCTCCGCAGCCGCAATCACTTTGGGCGCCTATTGGGTCTTGGCATCGTTACCAATTTCTTCCTGTCTGTGTTCATCAATACGGCGATGGTGATGGGCCTCATTCCGGTCGTCGGTGTGCCCTTGCCGCTGATCTCGTATGGCGGCACCGCGATGCTCGCTGTGATGTTCGGCTTCGGCCTGTTGATCAATGTTGGCGTCCACAGCGATACCCGCCTCAACCGTAACGGCGAGCGTCGGCCCGGTTGAAGCGCGAGGTTCCGGTTTCGCCGGGAAAACCCGCCTGTCTGGCCCCAGCCCGCCGATCCTGGTAAGCAAGCGCTGCCAGCGCCGTGGCCTGCCGAGCGCTTGATGCGGAGGAAATCGGATGGCGGAGAAGGATCCGGTGGAGAGCGGCCGCCGCCTACACGTGACCACATTGCTCGTCGCTTCACGCCGCGCGCTCGACAACGCGCTGGCCGAGCTCGGTTTTGCCGAGGACGACGACCGGGTCGTCGAGCATGATAGCCGTCTCGCGTTTCTGACGTGCTCGCACGAGGAGGATTGCGACGACATGTTTGCGCTGATCACCGAACTGTCTGCGCGCGGCGAAAGCTGGGAATTGCAGTCGCGCATCGACGCCGAGACAGGCCGCGCCATTTACCAGTCGTTCGCACGCTATCGGCCGGTCGAGGCGGTCGATGCCGCGGTCGAGGAGGAGCAGGAGCCAGAAAGTTCGGAAACGCCCGTCTACGACATCGAAACGCCCGAAGGGTTGCAGACCCTCAAACGGATCCTGAAAAGGATCGAGCCGGCCGACGCATTCGCGACGATCCGTCCCGGCCGCGACGGCCGCGCCACGGCCCGTGTTCTGAGACGAAGTTCGCGCCGCGTGATCGCAGCGGCGAGCGCCGCGGACGAGTCGACCCTGCGCAGCGTTATCCGCGAGATCCTGCCCAATGTTATGCTCGATGTGGCGATGAAACCGCCCGGGTAGCGCACGACGGCAGCGTTACCTCTGCTGCGGTTTGATCGCCTGGCGACGCTGACCGGGCTCCTGCGTGACCGGACCGTGCGGCTCGCCGTCACCGGGCTCAGCGGGTCAGGTAAGACCGCATTCATTACCAGCCTCGTCCACAACCTGTTGAATGCCGTCGGCCAGCCGGCGCGCCTGCCGTTCTTCCGCGCGGCCGCCGAACGCCGCATACTCGCCGCCCAGCTTGACGCGCCGCCTGCCCAATCCGTCGCGCCGTTCCCGGTTCGCGATGCGATCGGGGCGCTCGCGGCCGACCCGCCGCAGTGGCCGGCAAGCACCACGGATTTGCGCCGAGCCGATTTGACGCTGCGCTTTACGTCGGCAGGTTTTTTCGGCGGCACCGCCGAACTCCGCCTGGAGATCCTCGACTACCCCGGCGAATGGCTGCTCGATCTCCCGCTCCTCGGTCTGACCTACCGCGATTGGTCCCGAGCGACACTCGAGCGGGCGCGGCGCGGCCCACGTGCCCCGCTCGCCCGGGACTGGCTCGACTTTCTCGCACGCCACCCGGCGGACAGCGTCGGCGAGCCGCAAGTGGCTCAGCAGGCGCACGACCTCTATCGGGCTTTTCTTGCGGCATGTCGGACCCAGGAGCAGCTGAGCCTGTTGCAGCCTGGGCGGTTCTTGAACCCAGGACAGATCGCCGATCCGTCGTTGCTGTGGTTTTGCCCCGTGCCGTTCGCGATCGGTGCGCATGCGCGGGAGGGCAGCATGGCCGCACTGATGGAAGCACGTTTCGAAGCCTACAAGCAGGTTGTCGTGCAGCCCTTCTTCACCCAGCTCGCGCGCGGGGTTGATCGCCAGATCGTCCTCGTTGACGTACTGCGTGCACTCAACGCCGGTCAAGCGGCCTTCGGCGATCAGCGGCTGGCGTTTGAGACGATCCTTGCAGCATTTCGTTTCGGCAGGCGCAGTATTTTGCGGATCTTGTTTAGCGCGCGCATCGATCGCGTCCTCTTTGCCGCGACCAAGGCCGACCACGTGCCGGCGCTGCAACGCGATCATCTCGAAGCGCTGATGGCCAATCTCGTCGCGGTGCCGACACTACGCGCCGAGGCGGCAAATGCGCGGGTCGCGGCGACGGCGCTGGCCTCGATCCGCTGCACCGAGGACGGCACCGACGCGATTGATAGACGAAAGGTCGACGTCGTAATCGGCTTGCCCCAAGGCGGCGACCGGCGCATCCGATTTTTTCCCGGGATCGTGCCGGTAACCCCGCCCCCCGAGGGCTTCTGGGGGGAAAGATTTACCGAGTTCCCAGTGTTCCAGCCGCCGCGCATCGTGCATGCGGCCGGGGACGGCGTTCCCCATATCAACCTCGACAAGGCGCTCGATTTTCTGCTGGGAGATGCTCTCGCATGACGACTGAAGCCGACCCGATCCGCGAGCGGCTGCGCCCGCGTATCGTCGAGACCGGAGAAACCGGCCGGCTCGATCTGAGCCTGCCGGCGATCCCGGAACCTGGCCTCGCGCCGCCACGCGTCCGATTTTTCCCGTCGCCTTTGGCCGTTGCGGTGACCGGTCTCGGCATTCTCCTCGTCGGAATCGTCGGGATCGATCTCGCGCAATTCGTCGATGGCGCCTTTGCGCATGGCACGGGCATTGGCGTCCTGGCAAGTCTCGTAGTTGCCGCCGGCGCCGGTGGTGTTCTCTATTGGATGACGGCGGAGCTCCGGGGGCTCTGGCGTTTGCGCTCGGCCGAGCGCCTCAGGCGCCTAATCCCATCGGCCCTGACGGACGAGCTCAAACAGGAGATCGACGTTGCGGCGTCGATCCTTGCGCGCGACCCTTTGCTCCGCGATGCCGTCAATAGCTATCGCGGGGTTCTCGAACCCCATCATACCGGGCACGATTCCCTTGAACTATTCACACGGTTTGTGCTGGCGCCGGCTGATCAGCTGGCGCAGGCCGCAATCCGACGTGCCGCGACGCAGGCCTTCGCGATCAACGTAATCAGCCCGACCGTGCTGCTCGACACGCTCTTCTTTGCCGCACGAGCGATGGGGCTCATTCGTGAGATCGCCGAGGTCTACGGCCAACGCCCCGGTTTAGCCGGCACGGTCCATTTGTTACGTCGGCTCGCCCGCGGCGCCGGATTGGTCGGCGCCGTCGACGTCATCGGCGGGGTGATCGTCCAGCAGGCCGGCGGCGCAGTCCTCGAACGCTTGAGCGCCAGCGCCGCCGAAAGCGCTTACGCGGCGCAAAAGATGGCGCGTCTCGGCCTGGTCGCGATGGCGTCTTGCCGGCCGATCGAGTTCCGCCCCGGCGAATTACCCTCGCTCCCCGGGCTCGTTTCGAGCCTTCTCAGGCAAAGCCGAGAGCGCGACGAGTAGCCGAGCTGGGGATGCCAGATTCCATAGGTGGCGTTAAACAAATATTAATCATATTGCGATAGAATAGCCGTGTGTTTCGTGCCGCCCTATCGCTGATGCTCGCCGCGCTCTCACCCGCGGTGCCGGTCGCGTCACTCACACCGGGGGCTGCGGTCGCGGTCTGCTTCTCTCCGGAAGAGAACTGTGCGGCTTTTGCCGACCGCGCGATCGGCAATGCCGAGCACGAGATCCTGGTCGGCGCCTATGGCCTGACCACCGGATCCATCATCGTCGAGGCGTTGATCCGCGCCAAGCAACGGGGCATTGACGTTCGGCTGATCGCCGACAAGACCACGCCTTGCGAGCGCAACAGCGCCGTCGGACCGCTGGCGGCCGCAGGGGTGCCGATCTGGATCGATGATCAAGCTCGGATCGCGCATGCCAAGACGATGGTGATCGACGGCGCCGTTACCCTGACGGGTTCTTACAACTGGACGCGTGGCGCCGCGGCAAACTCCGAGAACCTGAACCTCATCTCTTCGCCCGCCGTCGCGGCTGCTTACGCTGCCCACTGGCGCCAGCGTCTTGCGGTTTCTATTCGGTTCGATCGGAAAGAGGATTGGTGCCGGGTCGCGACGACAGACGCACGCTGATCTCACAAGAATTCCGCACGATCCCCGGCTTGTGCTGCGAGGCCGGTCGCGGCAGCATCGCGCCGTGCACGAGAGCTTACGCGACAGATGGAGGGGAGGATGCGTGTGTCCGGCTTATTAGGAAGCGCGGCGATTGCCGTGTTGGCTGGTGGTGTGGTCGGCTGGGCAGTGATGCCAGCATTCGCTCAGACCTTGATCGTCGGCAACGACGAGAAGCCGGGCTGGGACGATAATGGAAAGCCGATCACCCGCGAGCCCGGCCATGACACGCTGTCGGTGATCGACATCTCCAAGCCGGATATGCCCCGGATCGCTACGACAATGTCATTGATAAATTCCATCGCCGGGCCCCCGACCAACCTGGCCGTCAGTCCGTCGGGCGATATTGCTCTCGTCGCGAATTCCTTGGAGCCGGCAACCCAAGGCTGGGCGCACCGGCTGGACCCCGACAACAAGGTCTTCCTGATCGACCTGAAGGCGGCCCCGCCCAAGGTGATCGGCACGATCACGGTCGGTAAGCAGCCTTCCGGTATGGCGATCAGTCCAAAGGGTGATCTGGCGCTCGTCGCCAATCGTGCCGATGGCACGATCTCGGTGCTCTCGATCCGGGGCAAGGACATCCTGGTCGTTGAAACGGTGACGATCGGAACGGGCGCCGACCAGGTCTCCGCGGTCGCCGTCACCCCGGACGGCAAGCGCGCGCTCGCGGTCAAAGCCTCCGCCAACAAGGTCGCGCTGCTGTCGATCGACGGCCAAAAGGTCACCTACGACAAGCGCGACCTGCCAGCGGGCATCTTCCCCTACAACATAGCGGTGACACCCGATGGGAAATTGGCGCTGACCGCCGATACCGGGAACGGCGGGAGCTCGGACGGCAACGTAGATACGGTCAGCGTGATCGATCTCGAAGGGGACCCGCCGCGCGTTATCGACCATGTCACCGTCGGGGATTCGCCCGAGGGGCTTGCGATCAGCCCAAAGGGTGATCTCGCCATTACCGTCGAGGCGCGCGGCTCGAACATGAAAGGCGTTCCCTTTTATCACCCGGCAGGGGCCGTCACTGCGCTCAAGATCGACGGCAAGAAGGTCACCAATGCGGGCGAGATCAATGTCGGCGCCCTCCCCGAGGGCGGAGCCTTCAGTGCCGATGGGCAGTACCTCTATATCGGCAATTTCATCGACGGGGATATGTCGGTCTTGAAGGTCGACGGAACCACGCTGACCGATACCGGGCAGCGGATCAAATTGCCCGGCCATCCGGCCTCGATGCGGGCCGGACCGCAATAGGCGATCGTGAAGAGGCGCTTCCCTGATCGACGGGAAGATACTGGGAATAACCCCGCGTCAGGCCCTTCTTCGGCCCGATCCGTGCCGGCAAGTCTTTGATATTCTTGCGCTGCGGCGGGAAATTCCCTAGAGGATCGAACAGGGAAATAAATCGGACGAACAGGGAATTAAATGGCCGTTCAGCGAATTTAATCGGCCGATCAGGGAGGGCGTCTCTGATTAGTCGCCAACGTGTT